>OERY01000092.1_pt1 | contig 17073 bp, 18 predicted proteins | sample 1540141 | NCBI WGS metagenome assembly OERY01 (sample SAMEA3891872, study PRJEB23780) | metagenome | biome: terrestrial biome; feature: animal house; material: Caecal content | place: Italy | collected 2015-05-05 | reverse complement strand
GGGACCGCCTCGGCTTGGCTGCTGGACGCCAAGGGAAAGCTGCTGGAGCCGGTCTCAGACGGGACCGACGTGTCCGGCTTGATTCAAGTCACGGGGGTGGAGCTGCTGGAACCCCAGCAGGGCCAGCGCATAGGCAAGGCCCAGCCCGCCGCCCCAGAGCAGGCCCCGGCTTTTTTGCAGCAGGGCCAGCACCCAGCCCCCCAGCAGGCTGCCCACGCAGACCGACGCGGTGGCAAAGGGCCAGGCCGTCCCGGGGCTCATGCCGCGGGACGCCATCAGGGCCGCCAGAGCCACCCCACAGCCGGCCGCGGCCGCCGCCCCCAGTGCGAAGGCGGCCAGAACAGATACGGGTGCAGATCGCCAAATGGTATTTGCAGACATAAAAACGGGCCTCCCTGCACTATCTCTATGCGGGGAGGCGCGCTGTGTATGCCGGATGGATTTACTTTTTGCTGTTGGAAGCCTTGGAGGAAGCTGCGGGCGCATTGTCCATGTTCAGCTTTTCCACCGAGCCGATGGCGGTCTTGGTGAAGCGGATCTTGACGCGGTCACTGCCGGTCTCCAGGACAAAGGTGTCGTCCTTGATGGCGACCACGCGGCCGATGACGCCGCCGATGGTGGTCACCTGATCCCCGATCTCCAGGCTGTTGCGCATTGCTGCGTCCTTTTTCTCCTGCTTTTTCTGGGGACGGTAGATCATGAAGTACAGCAGGACCACCATCAGGGCAAGGGTAAAAAACAAGCTGACCATGCTTTCAGTGCCAGTCATTTTCAAATTCTCCTCTCAAAATTGTTTATCGTTATTATACCGGTTTATACGTCCGGATGCAAGGCCAAAAGCGCAAATCGTCCGAAAAAAGCGGACTTTTTAGATCCGAGTGTCCAGCGTCTTGACGTACCGGTCGTGGAACTGGGTGAAGGTGCCCGCGTCCAGCTCGTCCCGGATGCGCTCCATCAGGTGGTTGTAGAACCAGAGGTTGTGCATCACGGCCAAGCGCATCCCCAGCAGCTCCTCCGCCTTGAACAGGTGGCGGATGTAGGCCCGGGTGTAGTTCCGGCAGGCGGGGCAGCCGCAGGCCGGGTCAATGGGGCGCTCGTCCCGCTCGTACTTGGCGTTTTTGATGTTGATGATGCCGCCCCAGGTGTTCAGGTGGCCGTGGCGGGCGTTGCGGCTGGGCATGACGCAGTCAAACAGATCCACGCCCCGGGCCACCGCCTCGATGATATTGCCCGGGGTGCCCACCCCCATCAGGTAGCGCACCTTGTCCCGGGGCATATGGGGCTCCACCTGGCTGATGATGTCGTACATCACTTCGGCGGGCTCCCCCACCGCCAGGCCGCCGATGGCGTAGCCGTCCAGCTCCATCTCGGCGATCTGCTTCATGTGCTCCACCCGCAGGTCGGGGAAGGTGCACCCCTGGTTGATGCCGAACAGCAGCTGGTGGGGATTGACCGCCTTGCCCTCCGCCTTGAGCCGGGCCATTTCGGCCTGGCAGCGGGCCAGCCAGCGGACCGTCCGCTGGCAGCTGGCCTTGGAATAGTCGTGCTGGGCGGGGTTCTCGACGCACTCGTCAAAGGCCATGGCGATGGTGGAGCCCAGATTGGCCTGGATCTGGATGCTCTCCTCCGGGCCCATAAAGATGCGGCGGCCGTCCAGATGGGAGGCAAAGGTGACCCCCTCCTCGGTGATCTTGCGCAGCTTGGCCAGGCTGAACACCTGGAAGCCGCCGCTGTCGGTCAGGATCGGCCCGTCCCAGCGGGTGAACTTGTGCAGCCCGCCCATCTCGGCCACCAGCTTGTCTCCCGGGCGGAGATGCAGGTGGTAGGTGTTGCAGAGCATGACCTGGGTGCCGATCTGCTTGAGGTCCTGGGCGGACAGCCCGCCCTTGATGGCGCCGGCGGTCGCCACGTTCTGGAACGCGGGGGTCTGCACCGTGCCGTGGACGGTGCGAAATTCGCCCCGGCGGGCGGCGTGCTCCTGTTTCAGGAGCCGGAATGTGGTCAATGAAGCCATGTGATCTTTTATCCTTTCCTGGGGCGGCCTGGCCAGGCAGGCCCCATGCGCGGAGAACAGCCGCGCTCTCTTCTGCAGGCAGTGCCTTCTGCGTACATACTGCTTTATTATACCTGCTGCCGCGGGGATTTGCAAGCCTCCGGAAAAGGCGCATCTTCCTGCAGGCGGGCCCGGTACTCGGTGGGGGTGCAGCCATAGCATTTGCGAAAGATCCCGGCAAAATAGCTGGCGCTGGAAAACCCGGCTGCAAAGCTGATCTCCGCCACGGTCTGGTCGGTGCCTTCCAGCAGTTCCAGGGCTTTTTTCAGCCGGTAGCCGGTCAGGTAAGAGATGGGCGACTCCCCGGTGTACCGCTGGAAGATGGCGCAGCAGGTGGTCTTGCCGGTATGGCCGGCCCGGCTGATCTGCTCCAGGGTCAGCTTTTCGGCGTAATGCCCGTAAATGAAGCAGAGCATCTCCTTCAGGGCGGTCAGGTGCTGGGTGGCCGGCTGGGGCGGCGCGGCGCTGGGCTGCTGGCCCGACAGCAGGAACACCTGCTCCCAGATGCGGAGGATCAGGCGCTCGGCTTCCAGCGGGAAGAGCGGGCTGTCCTGACGCCGGGACAGTTCCACCAGCCCGTCCAGCACCTCGCGCTGCCGCTGGTCCTCCGGCCGAAGGACCAGAAAAGGCAGGGCCTGATTTTCCAGCACGGGCAGCACAAACTTCTGCTCCACCCAGGGGGAGGAACAGAGCAGGGTGGGATGGAACAGCAAACAGAGGAAGGCGCAGTCCGAGCCGTCCGCGCTGCAGGTGGAATGGAGCTGCCGTCCATTGACAAAGATGCCCTCCCCTGCTTTGAGCCGGACCCTTTGGTCGTTGATGTTATAGAACAGCTGCCCCGACGCCATGTATAAAAATTCCAGGTCGTCGTGCCAGTGGCTGAGGATGCGGTAGCAGGTGTGGGGGGCAAATTCTCCCCAGCACAGATAGACGGGAAAGTCCGGGATGTTGTAGGTTACATCCTCCATCTTGCTGCCGGAACGTTTGTACTTCATAAGGCGCCTCCGCGATAGTGAAATATTTTGCTGAAAATACGGATGATTGCGGTAGATTCAAGCGTTTATCTGAAATATAATCATAGCAGAGAAGCAAACACCTGTCAACCAAAGAACGGAGGAAACCATGAAAGAGAAGATGCTCCAGTGGATGATGACCAATCTCTGCGCATGGGCCTGCATCGAGCAGAACGCCCTCTTCCGGCGGGCCTATCTGGATCTGTTCGACGATCTGAGCAGACAGGCCCAGCACTGACCCCCGGACGCCGGCCTCAAAAGCCGGCGTTTTTTCTCTGCGGTCCAAAACCCTCTGGAAAAAACGGCTGTTCTACCTTATAATAGAACCATCACCGCCCGGCGGCCGCGCCGGCATTTCAGGAGGATAGGACCATGACCGAAAAAGAAAAGATGCACAGCGGGGACCTGTATCTCCCGGATGACCCCGACATCGTCCGGGAACAGACCGCCTGCCTGGAAAAACTCTACAACTTCAACCAGACCCGCCCCAGCGAGCTGGCCCGGCGTGCCGCCCTGCTGCGGGAAATGTTTGCCGAGATCGGCGAGGGCTGCTACATCGAGCCTCCCCTGCACGCCAACTTTGGGGGCCGTCACGTCCACTTCGGCAGCCACGTCTACGCCAACTTCAACCTGACCCTGGTGGACGACACCCACATCTATGTGGGGGACCACACCATGTTTGCACCCAACGTGATCCTTGCCACGGCAGGGCATCCCCTGCTCGGCGCGCTGCGGGAGCGGAACTATCAGTACAACATGCCGGTCCGCATCGGCCGCAACTGCTGGCTGGGCGCCGGCGTCATCGTGCTGCCGGGGGTCACCATCGGCGACAACACCGTGGTGGGCGCCGGCAGCGTCGTCACCAAAGACCTGCCCTCCCATGTGCTGGCCGTGGGCTCCCCTGCCCGGGTGGTGCGGGAGCTTGGCAGCCACGAGCGGGAATTCTACTTCAAGGACCGCCGGATCGACCCCGCGCTTCTGGAGGGGATCTGACTCTCTCCTTGGGCCTCGCCGCAAATCCCTGTTGACGTCCTCCCCATTTGACGCTATAATAGTAGGGCAGCCCGGGGCGTGGGGGTGAACATCCCCGCGGCCCCGCAGGCGGGCGCTTTTGCTTCCGCCATGTCTTCGTAGCTCAGCTGGATAGAGCACTCGCCTCCTAAGCGAGGGGCCGGCAGTTCGAATCTGCCCGAGGACGCCACGTTCAACGCAGAAGGATGTATCGATCCTTCTGCGTTTTTTCATTTGGCGGCTGGGATACTTGCATTTTCCCTGCCATAGATTTTTGTTATATCATGGAATTAAACATGGGTATTTGCTATTTTTCAGCGGATCTCTTATACTACAAGTGCCGAATGGAATGCGCGGCGGGCGCGTGTTCCCAACTTTATCTATTCCGAGGTGCTGAGATGAAACGTATGAAATGGTATATCATGCTGGCCACAGCCCTGCTGATGATGGGGTGCGGGACTGCTTCCGAGCAGCCGGCTGCCAGCGGCAGCAATGGATCCGGGGAGGATGCCGCCATGAAGATGAATATTGCAGTGAACGATTCCAGCTTTACCGCCACCTTGGCGGAAAATGCCGCCGTGGATGCCCTGGTGGACTGGATGGAAGAAGGGCCCATCACCCTGGAGCTGAGCGACTATGCCGACTTTGAAAAGGTCGGCCCGCTGGGCCGGAGCCTGCCGGCCTCGGACAGCCAGACCACCACACAGGCCGGAGACATTGTGCTGTACCAAAGCAACCAGATCGTGCTGTTTTACGGCTCCAACAGCTGGAGCTATACCCGGCTTGGCAGCATCGACAATCTGACCGGCTGGGAAGATGCTCTGGGCAGTGGAGACGTGACTGTTACTCTGTCTCTGGCGGAGTAAACACACCAGACAAAAATAGCCGTCCGCCGCGCAGCTTTGCGCGATGGACGGCTGTTTTTATGTGTTGTTCCGGCCAGAGGGGGCGGGTCAGCCCTCCTGCAGCATGATCTTGACGATCTCCTTGTCGGTCTCCCGCATCCCTTCGCGGCCCAGCTGGCTGACGTTGCGGATGGTGTTCTCGACGCCCTTGGTGACGATGCCGTCCCCGGCGCGGAACTGCTGGCCGTTCAGGTACATGTGGTAGCCCATGATGCCGGCCTCCACGCTGGAGGCGATCTTGGCGGCGCAGCTGGGCTTGGCCCCGTCGCAGATGATGCCCGAGACGATGGCCAGCGAGTTGACCAGGGTGTGGGCGATGGCTTCGTAGTCCGCCCCCTGCAGGTAGGCGATGCCGCAGCCGGCGGCGCACCCGGCGCTGACCGCGCCGCAGTAGGCGGACAGCCGGCCGATGCCGCTCTTTTCGTGGATGGCGATGAGGTTGGAGACCGCCAGGGCCCGGTACAGCCGGTCCTTGGGGACGGCCAGGGCCTTGGCGTACTCGATCACCGGCACCGACACCGTGATGCCCTGGTTGCCGCTGCCCGAATTGATGACCACCGGCAGCTCGCAGCCGCTCATCCGGGCGTCGGAGCCGGCGGCCGCCTTGGCGATGGCCCGGTTGCGGACGTCGTCGCCGTAGAACTTGAGCATGGTGGAGCCGATGTTGGCCCCGTAGTCCCCCAGCAGCCCCTCCTCCGAGATGAGGGTGTTGTACTGGATCTGGGTGTCCAGCACCGGGCGGATGTCCTCGAGGCTGCAGGTGTCGGCAAAGTCCAGGATGTCCGCGATGGTCAAAAGATCCCGGCCGGCCAGGCCGTCCCCGGCGGGGGCGCCGCCCTCGTGGCCGCAGGCGGACCGGGGCTCCTCCACCGGCACGTCCAGCAGGACCTGGCCGTTCTTTTCGATGTGGACGATGTTGGTGTGGTACTGGGCGATGCGGACGGCGGCGGTCTCCTCCCCGGCGGCCAGCCGGACGGTGATGTCGAAGATCTGGCCGTAGTCCACCGCTTCCACCTGGATGGGGGTGCTTTCCAGGAAGCGGCGCATCTCCGCTTTCTGCTCTTCGGTCACTTCGGAGATCACCTCCAGGGCGCGGCCCGCCTGGCCGCCCACGATGCCGGCGGCCGCCGCGGCCTCGATCCCCTTCATCCCGCCGGTGTTGGGCACGATGACGCTCTTGACGTTTTTGATGATGTTGTTGCTGACCCCCAGCCAGACCTGGCCGGGCAGTCTGCCCAGCACCTCCCGGGCCTTGGCCGCCGCGTAGGCGATGGCGATGGGCTCGGTACAGCCCATGGCGGGGATCAGCTCTTCGTGCAGAATACGCACATATGCCTGATACACTTTGCTGTTCCGTTCCATGTTTCAGTTCCCTTTCTGTTTGCGTTCCAAAATGTCGATCACGGTCTTTTCGGTGCCCACCATGCCCGGGGAGGCGATCAGCCCCATGTTGCGCATGGTCTGTTCCGGGGTGGGTCCGTTGATGCCGTGGACCGGGTCGATCGCGACGCCCTGCATGGCCATGGATACCGACCGGTAGGCGGCGTCCACCGCCACCACGCCTTTCATGGTGCAGCCCTGGTTGCCGCCGTCGCAGATCATGCCGGTGATGCTGCTGGCCATATTGCGGATGGTGCGGGCCATGGCGTCTTCGCCGCCGTCCCGCAGCAGGACCAGGCCGCAGGCCATGCCGGTGCCCGCCGCAATGGCACAGCCGCAGAAAGCCGACAGCTTGCCCGAATACTCCTTGATGTACATGCAGACAAGATAGCTCAAAGCGGCGGCGCGCAGCAGCTTTTCTTCCGGGTAACCCTGCACCCGATAGGCAGCGTAGAGGGGCATGGTGGCGATGATCCCGTGGGCCCCCGACCCGGTGATGCTCATGGCCGGCTGAGGCAGGCCCAGGACCCGGGCTTCGATGGCTCCGTTGCAGAGCAGCGAGGCGGTGGCCCGCTCGTCCCGGGAGATGAGCTGGCCGCCGTTTTCGGCCAGCAGATAGCGGGCGTAGGTGGTGCGGGGGCTGTCCAGCCCTGCCTGGCAGAGGGTCAGATTCATCTCGAAGGCGCGCCGGATAAAAGTGAGCTCTTCGGCCGGGACGGTGAGGGCGTACTCCCGCAGCTGGGCCAGGGTGTAGCGGTGGATCAGAGGCATGGCTTCGCCGGTATCCTCCGGGCTGCCGGCCAGGCCGGGCTCTTCCCAAACGGTGCGGCCGTTCTCGGTGATGCGGACGATGTGGGTGTGGGCGTCCTGAATGGTGACGGACGCCTCCCCTTCCCCGGTCTCCACCGTGGCCTGGATGAAGATGCGGCTGCTGATCCCGGCCACTTCCACTTGGACCATGCCGGCAGCGACCATCTCTTTGGCCTGGCGGGCCTGTTCCTGCGTGACGCCGTCCAGGCATTCCAGGCCCTTGTCCGGGTCCGCGCCCACCGCGCCCAGGGCGGCGGCGTGGGCGTTGCCCACCTCGCTGCTGCCCGGTATGCCGCAGGTGAAGGCATTTTTGAACATGCCGCTGTTCAGCCGCAGGACGATCCGGCGCACCGGCCCGTGGGTATGCCGCCGGGCCTCGGCTACGGCAAAGGCGATGGCTCCCGGCTCGGTGACGCCCAGGGCAGGCTTCATATCCTGGCGGATCAGCTCGGTCAATTCGTGCATGGGCACGCTCCTTTCCCGCCCCCTTTTCACAAGAGGACCCCGGCGCGGCGGGCGCCGGCCGGGGTCAACCAAGGGAAATAAGGAAGGCGTATAATGGGTTTATTCCAGGATGTCGTTCAGGGTCAGGGTCAGGGTCCCGTCCTCCCGCTCAAAGCAGGGGACGCCCAGCCGCCGGGTGCCGCGGATCTCCGCGTAGAGGGGGCTGCTCTCCCGGATCTGCAGGTAGTCCTGCAGGGCCGCGTGGCAGGAGAGAATGTCTTTGAATTCCACCTCCGCGCCTGCGCCGGCCAGCCGGTTCAGGGCATAGAGGGTGTCGGGGCAGAGATGGCTGCCGATGACGGTCACTTTCATGCTTTATACCTCCGCAATGGCTTCGATCTCGCACAGGACGCCCTTGGGCAGAGCCTTGACGGCCACGCAGCTGCGGGCGGGCTTGCCGGTGAAGTAGCCTGCATAGACCTCGTTGAAGGCGGCAAAGTCACCCATGTCGGCCAGGAAGCAGGTGGTCTTGATGACCCGGGTCAGGTCGGAGCCGGCGGCCTCCAGGATGGCCTTGACGTTCTCGCAGCTCTGGCGGGCCTGGGCGGCGATCCCCTCGGGGACGCTGCCGTCGATGGGGCTGGCGGGGATCTGGCCGCTGGTGTAGACGATGCCGTTCACAACGTAGCCCTGCACATAGGGGCCGATGGCGCCGGGGGCGTTTTTGGTGTCAATCAATTTCATAGCGATGCTCCTTTTCTATCTGTAAAAATGACGTGGAGGGGTTCAGCGGGCCTGCTTGCGGGCGCTGGCCTTGACCAGCCAGTCCTTGCCTTCCACCAGGCGGGTGACCATCATGGAGGCGATGGTGTCGCCGGAGGAGTTCAGGCAGGTGGCGGCGGGGTCAAAGATGAAGCCCAGGGTCGCAATGATGGGGAAAGCCTCGGCCGGGAAGTTGAACATGCTGACAATCAGCATCTCGCCCACCAGGCCGCCGCCCGGCGCGCCGGACAGGACAAAGGCCGAGAGGATGGCCACCACAATGGCCATACCGTAGGTGCCTGCGCCCGAGAAATCCATCCCGAAGATGCCGTACAGGAAGGCGATCTTGACGATGGAGGACAGGACCGAGCCGTCCATGTGCATGGTGCAGCCCATGGGCAGCACCAGGTCGCTGACGTCCTTGGGGACGCCGATGGCGTCGCAGGCTTCCTTGTTGACGGGGATGGTGGCAGCGGAGGACTGGGTGGCGAATGCGGTGATGGCCGGCGGGAAGATGTGCTTGATCATGGTGGTCACGCCCAGCTTGCCGGCGGCCAGGAAGGCGTACAGGGGGAAGAAGATGACGGCGTAGAGCAGGCACAGGGGGTAGTAGACCAGCATGGACCGGCCGTAGTCGCCGATGATCTCGGGGCCGTAGGTGGCCACCAGGTTGGCAAAGTAGGCGCCCAGGCCCAGAGGAGCGATGGTCATGATCACGCCGACGAACTTCATGATGATGTCGTTCAGGTTGATGAGCAGCTTGCCCACAGGGGTCTCGTCGCCGCCGCAGGCCGACACACAGAAGCCGATGAGGATGGCGAAGATGATGAGGGGCAGCATGTTGGACTTATCCCACAGGTCCGAGAAGTCGGACACGGTCAGGGAGCTGACGATCAGCTCGGCGGCGGTCTTGGCCTCGCCCACCTCGGTGCTGGTCATCTCGATGGAGGTGCCGGCGGAGGGGCTGAACAGGTTGACCCAGATCAGGACACAGGCGGCTGCGATCAGACCGGTGAAGATGAAGGTGCCGATGGTGCCGCCCAAAATGCGGCCCAGACGCTTCATGTTGGCCATGCTGCCCACGGCGGAGGCGATGGAAACAAACACCAGGGGCACCACGATGGTGAACAGCAGGTTCAGGAAAATATCGCCCACGGGTTTGATCGTGGTGCCCACGCCGGGGGCAAAGGCGCCGATCAGCGCGCCCACGATGATGCCGCCCAGGATCAGGATCAGGTTGCCGTACTGCTGCCAGAAGGTCTTTTGCTTGATGATGTTAGACGATGTCGACATGGTTCCGTTCCTCCCTTTCTGTCACAGGGCGTCCACGGCGGCTTTCAGCTGCGCCATGGCTTTTTCCAGCGTGGCGCGGGGGCAGGCCACGTTCAGGCGCATATAGCCGCTCAGGCTGCGGCCAAAGGTGTAGCCTTCGTTCAGGCCCAGCTTGGCTTTGTGGATGAAGAAATCCCGCAGTTCTTCGTTGGTCATGTGCAGGTCCCGGCAGTCCAGCCACATCAGGTAGGTGGCGTCGGGGCGGTTGGGCTTGATCTGGGGGATGTTCCGGGCGCAGTAGTCGCAGACGTAGTCAAAGTTGCCGGAGATATACGCCAGCAGCTGCTCCAGCCACTCCTCCCCTTCCCGGTAGGCGGCTTCCATGGCCACCGAGCTGAAGGCGTTGTTGCGGTGGATGTCCATGCCGCCCCAGAACTTGTCAAAGACGGCCTTCATCTCTGCGTTGGGGAAGATGGTGGTGCTGGCCTGCAGGCCGGCCAGGTTGAAGGTCTTGGTGGCCGAGACGCAGGTGATGATGTGGCTGGCGATCTCGGGCGAAAGGGAGGCGGTGACGGCGTGGTGCTTGCCGTGGAAGATCAGGTCGGAGTGGATCTCGTCCGACACCAGCAGGGTGCCGTTTTCGATGCACAGCTCGGCCATCCGCCGCAGGTCGGCGGGGTCCCAGACGATGCCCAGGGGGTTGTGGGGGTTGCACAGCAGGAAGATGCTGCACTCTTTCACCTTGGCGGCAAAATCGTCAAAGTCGATGTGCCAGCGGCAGTTCTCCTCCACCAGTTTGTTTTCCACCACGGTGCGGTCCCAGGCCTCGATCACGTCGTAAAACTCCGAATACACCGGCGTCTGGATCAGGACCTTGTCCCCGTCCCGGCTGAACAGCTTGACGATGGCCGACATGGCGGGCACCACGCCCAGGCTCCAGCTCATCAGGGCCGTGTCGGGCTTCCAGCCGTTGCGCTTGACTTCCCATTCCTGCACGGCTTCAAAGTAGCTGGCCGGGCGGGAGGTGTAGCCCCAGATGCCCTCCTCGGCTTTGGCCTTGCAGGCGTCGATGATGGGCTGGGCGGTGCGGAAGTCCATATCCGCCACCCACAGGGGGATGACGTCGGCGGTGCCGAACTTTTTGACCCGCTCGTCGTATTTGGACGAACGATTGTGGCTGCGGTCGATGACCTCATCAAAATTGTACTTCATACGAGACTCCTTTGTTTGGGGTGGACGTTGGGACAGGCGCTGCCGGCTGCTGCCGGGGTGTCCTTTGCTGTGGTTCTACTATACCCAAATCCGGGCCGGTTGTCCAATGGGGCGAAATTTACCCGGAGGAAACATTTTGGCGCGGAAGTTTCCTCAAAGTGGAATCCGCCCTTGTTTTCCAAGCACAAATCCCGTATAATGAAAAAAAGCCCGAAAACCCATTTTTTGTGTATTTATTGGAAACTGCACAGTTTGCACAAACGAAAGGAATAGTTTTTGTGGATATATCACATGAAACCGGCGACCGCATCCGGTATTACCGCAAAAAGAAGCAGATGACCATCGACCAGCTGGCCGCAGCCATCTGCAAGAGCAAGTCCTGCGTCTCAAAATACGAAAACGGCCAGATCGCCGTGGACCTGCCCACCCTCTACGACATCGCCGCCGCCCTGGAGGTGCGGTTGACGCAGCTGCTGTATCTGCCCCCCGACCACACGGCCGGCACCCCCAGCGGGACGGTGCCCGCCTTTTTTGCCGGACTGGACCGTTTTTACTGCTACTATTACGACGGGCGGTGCAACAGCATCCTGCGCAGCGTGTGCGACATCCTGGAGCAGGCCGAGCCCGGCTCCTTCCATGTGCATATGTACATGAACGTGGACGATTACAGCCACTATCACCTGTGCGAAAACGTCTACGACGGGCGGCTGACCCACTTTGACACCCTGAGCCTGCTGGTGATGCAGAACCAGCACATGGAGATGGACCACTACCAGGTGGGCATCCCCAGCCCGTTCATGAACGCCCCGGTCAAGTGGGGGCTGGCCTTTGGGATCTCCAGCCGCCCCCTGATGCCCACCTCCACCAAGGTGCTGTTTGCCAAAAGCCCCCAGAAGGAAACGCCGGAGTTTGAAAAAAGCCTGCGGCTGTCCAGGGAGGACATCCGGCTGATGAAGCTGTACAATATGCTGACCATCCTGTAAAGGCGGCACAGCACACGGGAGGGACAACGCAAATGTATCTCAAAATCGCGCTGTGCGACGATTCCCAGGCCGACCGGGCGTATCTGTCGGGCCTGGCGGAACAGTGGGCGGCCCGGGCCGGGCATCAGGTCCGGGTGACCTGCTTTGAGTCGGCCGAGCAGTTCCTGTTCGAATACGCCGAAAAAAACGATTACGACATCCTTCTGCTGGATGTGGAGATGGGAGCCATGGACGGGGTCACCATGGCCAAAAAGCTGCGGGCGGAAAACGACCTGATCCAGATCATCTTCATCACCGGCTACAGCGATTACATTGCCGAAGGGTACGAGGTGGCCGCCCTCCATTACCTGATGAAGCCGGTGGGGGCGGAAAAGCTGTTCGCCGTGCTGGACCGCGCCGCCGAAAAGACCGCCAAAAACGAGAAGGCCCTCTATTTCGAGACCGGCGGCGAGATGGTGCGGGTGCCGGTGTACCAGATCCGCTATGCCGAAGTGGCGGGCAACTATGTGACCCTGCATGCCCTGGCCGACCTGACCGTCAAGATGACGCTGGGCGACCTGGAGAAGGAACTGGACGAACGGTTCTACCGGGTGGGGCGGTCGGTGGTGGTCAACCTGACCCAGATTGCCCGGGTGACCAAAAGCGAGATACGCCTTTTGGACGGCGCGTCCATCCATCTGCCCCGGGGCGCCTACGAGGGGGTCAACCGGGCCATCATCCAGATGAGGTAAGTGCAAATGAAGCTGTTTTCCAAATGGATCGACCGGCGGCTGGCCTCCTACCAGCGGGAGCTGATCGAGACCCACTACCGGGAAGTGGACAATATGTACCGGCAGATCCGGGGCTGGCGCCACGACTACCGCAACCACATCCAGACCATGAAGGCCTATGCCGCCGCCGGCGACTGGGAGGCCATCCGGACCTATCTTGACCTGCTGGACGAGGACCTGACCACCGTGGATACCGTCATCAAGACGGGCAACGCCATGACCGACGCCATCCTCAACTCCAAGATCTCTCTGGCCCGGGCCAGGGGCATCCAGGTGACGGCGGACGCCCATATCCCGGTCAAGCTGAAAACCAGCGAGATCGACCTGTGCTGCATTCTGGGCAACCTGTTTGACAACGCCATCGACGCCAGTATGCAGCTGCCCGAGGCCCAGCGGCTGATCCGGGTCTACATGGACATGAAGAACACCCAGCTCTACATCTCCTTCACCAACTTTACCGCCGGCAAAAAGCTGCGGAAGACGGGCGGCATCTTCCCCACCACCAAGGGGGAGGGGCACGGCTTCGGCCTGGTGCGGATCGACGCCATCGTGGAGCGGCTGGACGGCTACATCAGCCGCAACAGCGAGGACGGCGCGTTCACCACCGAGATCCTGCTGCCGCAGGTGTAAGCATTTTTGACTTCTCAGATACACCCTGGGCTGCAATTCGTCCCCCCAAAACGGCGTTTCGTCCCCAGAATGTTCCGGGGGCGCTTTTTTGTGCTACAATACCCCCGAAATGAGGTGAACCGCTTATGAATCCAAAACCAAAATACAGCGTCTGGCAGAACCTGCGGTTCATGCTGGCGCTGGCCTGGCACAAGGGCAAGGACGTTCTGGCCCTGTGCGTCTTGTTCGCGGCGCTGTCCCTGGGCATCAACCTGGCCCAGCTGTTCATCGCGCCGGCCGTCCTGGCCCAGGTAGAGGCCCATGCTCCCCTGCCCCGGCTGCTGGGGAGCATCGCCGGCTTTGCCCTGGCGCTGGTCCTCCTGAACGGCCTGCTGGGCTATGTGGACCAGAACACCATGTTCGGCCGGGTGCGGCTGCGCATCTCCCTCATCGGGGATCTGAACGAAAAAGCCTGCACCACCTCCTACCCCAACACCCGGGACCCGGAAGCCCTGAAACTGTTCGAGAAGGCCCAGGATGCCAACCGGTCCAATGCACAGCCGGCAGAGCACGTCTGGACCACGCTGACCAACATCCTGCTCAATCTGGCGGGCTTCGCGGTCTATCTGACCCTGCTGTCCGGGCTGAGCCTGGGCCTGATCGGCGTGGTGGCTGTTACCACGGCGGCGGGCTTTTTCATCAGCCGGCAGATCAACGAATGGGGCTACCGCCACCGGGAAGAGGAAGCCGCCTACCAGAAAAAGATCGACTACATCGCCCAAAAGACCGAGTCCATCCAGCTGGCCAAGGACATCCGCATCTTTGGGCTGCGCCCCTGGCTTTCGGATGTTTATGAGGGCACCATGCGGCTGTACGAGGCCTTCATCAACCGGCGGGAACGGATCTACACCGGCGCCTGCGCGGTGGACGCCTTCCTCAGCCTGGCCCGCAACGGCATCGCCTATGCCTACCTGATCCGGCTGACCCTGGCCGAAGGGCTGCCGGCCAGCCAGTTCCTGCTCTATTTCTCGGCTTTCACCGGTTTTTCCACCTGGGTCACCGGCATCCTGCAGGAGTGCTCGACCCTCCACAAGGAGAGCCTGGACCTTTCCACCATCCAGGAATACCTCCATCTGCCCGAGCCCTTCCTTTTGGAAGGCGGCGCGCCCATCCCCCCGGCCGACCGGTACGAGCTGCGGCTGGACCACGTCACCTTCCGCTACCCCGGCACGGAAAAGCCCGTCCTGCAAAACCTGAGCCTGACCCTCCGCCCCGGCGAAAAGATCGCCGTCGTGGGCCTGAACGGCGCGGGCAAGACCACCCTGGTCAAGCTGCTGTGCGGTTTCTACGACCCCGACGAGGGCCGGGTGCTGCTGAACGGGCAGGACATCCGGCAATTCGACCGCCGGGCTTATTACAAGCTCTTCTCCACCGTTGCGCAGGAAATTTCCGAGCTGGACATCACCGTGGCCCAGACGGTGGCCCAGGCGGTGGACGGCATCGACATGGACAAAGTGAAAGCCTGCGTCGAAAAGGCGGGCCTCGCCGAAACGATTGCCTCCCTGCCCCAGGGCTACGATACCCACCTGGGCAAACAGGTCTACCTGGACGGCGTGGAGCTGTCGGGCGGGCAGACCCAGCGGCTGATGCTGGCCCGCGCCCTCTACAAAGACGGGGCGTTCCTGGTGCTGGACGAGCCCACCGCCGCCCTCGACCCCATTGCCGAGAGCGACATCTACCAGAAATACAATGAGATGACCGCGGGCAAATCCTCGGTATTCATCAGCCACCGGCTGGCTTCCACCCGCTTTTGCGACCGCATCCTCTTTATCAAGGACGGGGGCATCGCCGAGGAAGGCACTCACGAGGAACTTTTGCACAAGGGCGGCGCCTACGCCAAACTGTTTGAGGTGCAGGCCCGCTACTACCAGGAAGGGAGGGACCTGGATGACATCCAAATCGGATAAGATCACCATGCGCGAGACATTTCAAATCCATTGGCGCGCCTTCAAGGACGTGCGCCGCTACTGCCCCGGGGCCTTCGGAGTCAGCATCCTGTATGGGGCGGCCGCCGCCCTCAGCCCTTACGTAACGGTCTATCTGTCGGCCTGGATCATCAACGAGCTGGCCGGCGCACGCCGCCCCGGGGTGCTGTGGCCCCTGGCCGTGCTGGCTGTGGCCAGCGCCGCGGCCCTGACTTTTGTGACCGGCGCGCTGCTGCGCTGGAAAACGGCCAAGGAAGCCCAGTTCCTGGAGCGTAAAAACCGGGTGTTTGCCGACAAGATGATGTCGATGGATTTTGCCGACATCGACAAGACCGAGACCCACGACCTGCGCTCTCAAATTGCCCAGAGCGAGAACTGGGCCGGGTTCGGCTTCTACCGCTTCTGGGACCAGTTTGAAAAGGTGGCCCAAGGGCTGGCAGGCATTTTGGGCGCGGCGGTGCTCACCGTCAGCCTCTTTACCCTGCCAGTGCCCGCTTCTGCCGGGGCGTTCACCGTTTTGAACCGCCCCGCCTTCCTCGCTTTGCTGGTGCTGGCCCTGGCCTTCACCGCCGCGCTGGGCCCCCTGTGCGACAACCGCGCCATGGACCATCTGGCCCGCTGTGCCGAGAACTCCCGCTTCAGCAACCGGGTGTTTCATTGTTTTGGTTTCCTGGCCGATGACAAAGGCCGGGGCATGGACATCCGTATGTACGACCAGCAGAAGACCGCCCGCCATTACATGGAAACGGAAAGTGTCTTTAACGACCGCGCTTCTTCCCTGCCCCGCGCCTGCCGCGGCCCCATCGGTGTCTGGGCGGCGCTGGGCTCCTGCGCCAGCGCCATCCTCACCGGGCTGATCTACCTGTTTGTCTGCGTCAAGGCATGGGCCGGGGCTTTCGGGGTCGGCAGCATCACCCAGTATGTGGGCGCGGTCAGCGCTCTGGCCAAAAACATGGGCGTTCTGATCGAGGCGCTGGGCGTGCTCCGGAGCAACGTCCCCTTCATGCGGGACATCTACCAGTTCCTCGACATCCCCAACCAGATGTACCAGGGCAGCCTGACCACCGAGAAACGCTCCGACCGGCAGTACGAGGTGGAGTTTCAGGACGTCTCCTTCCGGTACCCCGGCAGCAGTACCTGGGCCCTGCGACACGTGAACATCAAGTTCCGCATCGGCCGGCGGATGGCGGTGGTGGGCGAAAACGGCAGCGGCAAGACCACCTTCATCAAACTGCTGTGCCGCCTGTATGACCCCCAGGAGGGCCACATCCTGCTGAACGGCATCGACATCCGCAAATACAACTACCGCGACTACATGGGCCTGTTCTCGGTGGTGTTCCAGGACTTCCAGCTGCTGGCCCAGCCTCTGGGGGAGAACGTGGCCGGCGCCCGGAACTACGACCGTGACCGCGCCCAAAAAGCCCTGGTGGACGCCGGCTTTGGGGACCGCCTGGCCTCCATGCCCGCGGGCCTGGACACCATGCTGTACAAGGAGTTTGCCGAGGACGGCGTGGACGTCTCGGGCGGCGAAGCACAAAAGATCGCCATCGCCCGCGCCCTGTACAAGGACGCCCCCTTCATCATCCTGGACGAACCCACCGCCGCCCTGGACCCGGTGGCGGAGATGGAGGTCTACCAAAACTTCGACAGGATCGTGGGCGATAAGACCTCGGTCTATATCAGCCACCGGCTGTCCTCCTGCAAGTTCTGCGACGAGATCGCCGTCTTTGACCACGGTCAGGTGATCCAGCGGGGCACCCACGAGCAGCTGCTGGCCGACGAGGCCGGCAAGTACCATGCCCTGTGGCACGCCCAGGCCCAGTACTACACCCCACAGCCCTCCCCCGCTGAAGCCTGACCCTCG
>OERY01000084.1_pt1 | contig 18419 bp, 18 predicted proteins | sample 1540141 | NCBI WGS metagenome assembly OERY01 (sample SAMEA3891872, study PRJEB23780) | metagenome | biome: terrestrial biome; feature: animal house; material: Caecal content | place: Italy | collected 2015-05-05 | reverse complement strand
CCTTTACGGCCTGCTCGGAAGATACATCGGATATAACATCATGCCGATTTACCTGCTTGTTTTCATGGCTCTTATGGTTTATATGGTGGAAAAGACGTTCAGGCTGACGGCTAAAAGGCGAACAATTCAGACCGAGAACACCTAAACTTCAATATTTCTTTAAGCTTTTATGATAAAATGTACTCAGTCGGAGGTGTCGATATGAGACTTTTGCTTGTAGAAGATGAAAAGAGAATGGCGCAGGCTCTTTGCGAGATATTGCGCCGCGAAAAATATGATGTAGACCATTTTGCCGACGGCGGAGAGGGGCTGTGCGCGCTTGAATCGGGCGTGTATGATCTGGCTGTGTTCGATGTGATGCTCCCCGTAAAAGACGGGTTTGAAATTGTCGCCGAGGCGAGAAAAAACGGCATAAAAACTCCGGTGTTGATGCTCACCGCCAAAAGCGACTTAGAGGATAAGGTGACGGGTCTTGACTGCGGGGCGGATGACTACCTGACAAAGCCCTTTATGACAAAAGAGCTTCTTGCGCGCCTTCGCGCCCTTGCCAGAAGAAACGTCAACAGCCCCGACGGCACGCTTTCCTTCGGGGACATATCCCTAAACAGGGATGCATCAACACTTTGCTGTGCGGACAACAGCGTCCGCCTCAGTGAAAAGGAGCTTAGGATATTTGAATACCTGATTGCAAATCAGGGGCAGATTTTGACCCGTGAACAGCTTGCGGTGAAGATATGGGGCTATGATTGCAGCGCCGAATATAACAATGTTGAGGTGTACATGTCATTTGCCAGAAAGAAACTTCACTTTATCAATTCAAAGACGGAGATAAAAGCCGTGCGCGGCATAGGATATGAGCTGAGGTTCGGAGATGTTTAAAAAATCGAGATGGAAGATTGTACTTTCGATACTTTTGATATTGATACTTTTGCTGGTCGGAACTTTTCTCGTCATATATTTGGCGAGCTATGCCGAGCTGACTTCAAAGAATCAGCGCCTTTTGGAACAGTACGTTCAGGAATACTCTCTTATGGACAAAGGCACGTCAAGAGAGCCGATGGACGGCAGCCCGTATCACCCGCCGAGACTTGAGCTGTCAACATTTTATTCTGTGGCAGTATCGAAGAGCGGACAGGTGATGAAGGTTGATACGGCGGACATGTCTGTTTTGGACGACGACGCGCTGATAGAGATTGCCACAGAAATTATAGACAGCGGTAAAAGCAGCGGCGTGACGAGAAACTTAATTTATCTGGTTGAGGACAAGGGCGTATATAACCTGGTCGCTTTTTTGGACAACACCGTGATGCTTGAAAACGCCGGAACCCTCTTAAACTACACACTTATTTTCGGCGGCGTTGCGCTTGTTGCGCTGTTTTTATTGGCGATGTTCTTGGCAAATTGGATTGTCACGCCGCTTGAAGAGAGCTACAAGCGGCAAAAACAATTCGTCGCCGACGCAGGGCACGAGCTGAAAACCCCAGTTGCGGTGATAAACGCCAACTTGGAGCTTTTGGCGGGCGAAACGGGAGAAAATCAGTGGCTGTCAAATATCAGATACGAAAACGAGAGAATGTCCGCACTCATATCTCAGCTCCTTGATTTGGCAAGGGCTGAAAACGCAAAACCGCCGATGGGTGTTGTCGATTTCAGACGCCTGGTTTACGGCGAGGCGCTGCCGTTTGAAACGTATGCATATGAAAGCGGGTTAAAGCTTGAATACGACGTTTCGGATGACATTTTGGTCTACGGAAACAGCGTGCAGCTAAGACAGCTTGTATGCGTACTGATTGACAATGCGATACTGTTCTCAATCACACAGGGCTTTATGAATACCGACACGGTAAAATGCTGATGCACTTGAGATTTACCTTTGAATCATTGAACACATTAAACAGTCCCGGAGAATATGTGCGGTACTATCGCCAACTGCGTGGGCTTACCACAAGGCAACTTGCAGAGAAGTTAAACATTGTACCGGCAACAGTTCTTGCTTATGAACAGGAGCGTTTCCCGATACCGTATGAAATTTCCATAGCTGCGGCTGAAACACTGCATATATCCGAAGAACTGCTGTTTGATGATTTCTGCATTTTCATAAGTGCGCCATATACGGAAATATTACATACGGTCAGAAAGCGTTATGGACTTAACCAAGTTGATTTCGCACAAAAAGCCGGTATCAGCCCGAGCATCTATGCAAAATGGGAGGCGGGCAACCGCAGACCGTCACGAAAAATGTATCAGCAGCTAAAAGCTATTTATCCCGAAATATAATATAATATAATATAATATTGAGCGTGCTCACCCGAAACGGTGGGTACGCTCATTGTTTATATCCGCACATTCGATTCTTTCGGTCACCTACGGTACAATGATAGTAGAAAGCGAAAGGAGAATCGGTGATGAAACAAAAATACTATCTTGTACTAAACAATCAGGAACGGCGCTTTGTGATTGAGAGCTTGAACCAATTAAGAAACAAGCTTATTGTCGACGGCAAGTACACCGATGCGGTGGATGAAGTTCTGCTGAAAATCATTGGAGCAAAGCAAAAGAAATTTAAAGTAATTTTTAAGGAGATGTGATTATGGAAAAGGTTATTTATGATGAAAAGAACGGTCTTTGGTACGAACTTCAGGGTGATTATTACATTCCCTGCATAAAACTGCCGGAGAAAGAACAGCAGCCTATCGGTATATGGGGACAGCGGCATTTGCGGTATATTAAGCAAAACCGCAAAGTGCTGTATCTTAATCTACTGACAAGCGGTAAGCTGAACAGTTATCTTGTCGAAATAGACCAGCAGGCTGAAGATATGTTTTTTCGGCTTGTAAAACAGATGGCAGAACGTGAGGGCGTATCCGAAACGCTCAAAGCAGAAAATCAAATGGAGTGGGTACAGCGAATTAACAGTATCAGAAATCGAGCAATAGAAATTGTTAATACAGGAATTATATATGTATAAAGAAGACAGCCTCTGCGGTTTGTGTCCGCAGAGGCAAAAATTATTTATAAATCTTGCGGCGGTCAAAACATAATTATCCAATTACTAAAACCATAGGGCAAGGGGGTTGATTAACGCCGTTACTATCGTCGTCATAATTACCGTCATGCAGCTTACCTCTCGAAATAGCCTCTCTTATTGTGGCAAAGAGCATAGCATTATCTGCATACAGATATTGTTTTTGCAGAGGTACGCTATCCAGGTGTGCAGGTATTTCCTGCTTCTTTCCTTTGAAAAACTCGGTGAGCAGTTCCTTCAGGTCTTTTACCATTTCGTACTTTGCTTCCGTGCAAAGGTTCCACAGAACCTGTGCCTCATCCTTATTGAGAATAGGAATGTTGATAACTGGTTTTCCTACTTCCTCACGGAATATCTTACATTTTGTGAGCCAAGGGATAGCTTTGAGATACTCCGGATTAAAACCTACACTTTCAGGATCAATTCCCGTGTGCATAATGTAGAGCAACTTCGTAATCTCTGCATCAACAAAGGTATTCTCAGGGAAAAATGTATAATCGGTCGAATGATAATATGGATAACACGGGAATCCGTCGGCACCATACACGTGCATTTCAAGCGTCTCGCAGTTGGCATATTTATCAAACCTTGCAACACGTTCACCTGAATAAGAATGTGCTAACAACTCGATATGATCCTTGTAATCAAACTCCTTAAAATTAACGTGGCCAAAGGCAATCCATCGTCCTCCGTTAGGACGTTCATTAAATTGTTGTTTCGCATTGAATATTTCAGAGAAGGTCATATACGTTCCATAATCCAGACAGTTGAATGCAACATACAGTTCCAGAGAGTTCCTTGCATCAAATGAACACCTTTCGTAAAACTCACACTGACGGAGCTTCACAAGGGCCTTTTCTATAGCATTCCAAAACAACTCAAAATTCTCATGTACACACTTTTTCTGAGCAGGAATATGCTTTTCTTTATCATCCAAAGTCGAAATCATAAAGTCAGTATAGACTTTGTTTCCAACCTTTTTCATTAGTTCACCGTCTACCAGCTTTTGAACAATGGGTTCGACATATGCCGCCGGAATACCGATAGACAATGCAATCTCCTCAATAGTTACCGGCTTAGAGTAAGCCAGCCACAGGATATTCTGGACAATGAGATCGTTTTTGATAAGAGTGATCGGCTCACCATTTAATCCGGGATTTCCGCTATAAGAAATATGAAGTGTTATAGGTGAATAACTTTGCTTTGTGTATTTTTCCATATCGCTGATTCCTTTCTTTACATGATCCCTGCCAAGATGCAATCTGCTTTTTACAGTTCCCTCAGGAATGCCCAATTCTGATGCGATCTGACTTACGCTTTGACCGTTCATATAGTACCGCACGATAACCTCGCGATAGTTTTTGGCAAGGTATGCAACCGCTTTGCGAACGTTCTCAGCTTCGTCGTCTTCATCATTTAATTGAATTGTTGTATTCTCATCAACGATATCAAAGTCATCTCCAATACTGACTATTGGTTGCTTATATCTTTTACGGAGCATATCATTGAATTTCCGCCCCATAACAACGAGAAGCCACGCTTTTACATCTTGAATATCTTTGCCCCGTGCCATGTATGACAGTGCTGCAAGAAGTGTCTCCTGTGTTAAATCCTCAGCGTCATATATATTGCCGCATCTTTGTAGGGCTACAGATAACAGGAATTCTATGTAGTTTTCTAAGTCTTTGCTTTGCATCTTCGGTACCTCTTTTGAAAGCTTTCACCTACAAGGTCGCAACAATAGCTTCTCGGTTCAATGTTTTTTCAAAAAATTTCTGCAGAAACAGGGGTAGCCGCCGCAGGAAAACCTACAGCGGCCCATTTGCTTACACATTGGCAATCAGTGTGGTTAAGGCTTTTCGTTGTCCTTCGGTAGGCTCCTTCAGCTTGCCATTCTTCAAGAGCGTGGTGATGCAGTGTAACAGGAACCATCCGTCAGCGTGGAATACAAACTGTAACTCATACTCTTCTATCTTTCTAAGATGTGCAGGAACCGATTCCAGTACAGCCTCGGCATAAGGCGCCTTCAGCGCATCAAATTCAGTCTGGTACTTTTCTTTAATACGATCTCCGATGGAAAGAAGTTTATTTTGAATCTCTTTACTTGCCAGCACAACAATCTGCCATGCAGACTTGAAGTGTCCGTCATAATCGCCATTGGTTTTGATATAACCACGTTCTGCAAGCCATGCGTAATCGTGCTTAGAGACCAAATTGTGTTTTTCCCAATTTAGGAGAGTAATTGTTCGCTCTTGTTCTTCAGGGATGTTTCGCTCTTTTACGGGCGCTCTATCAGACCATTCCGAATCAATTTGCCACATCATCTGGTAATCACCCTTATTCCACATAGGACCGCACCAGTTTCTCATATAAACGTAGTCATCAGGAAGAACCATTTCATCCGGCACTACAGACGCATGATAGATATTATGAGCACCATCCGGACGGATTGTGGCAACCTCTTCAAAAGAAATGCTCTCATCCATCAGTTTCTCGCCGGACCAAGCTGCTATATAAGGAATCAGCGTCCACAGAATGAAATTACGGTCCGCTTTAGGTGACTCAGTCAAGGAGATGGGAGCGTCAGTTTGACCACATAAGATGTCCGGATCGTCAAGGATGCCGGAAGTGGTCAACTCATCATACAGATCGTTCGCAAACAGCTCAGCAGCACGCTTGTACATATCGTTCTGCATGGTAAGCAGTTCTGCAGTCGGCTCGCTGATGATGAAGTTGATAATGTACTTATCTTTTTGTGCCTGCAGGAAGCCGTATTCCTCAAGGAATTCAACTTCTGTTTCTACGTACACGGGGGAAACACCCAGGTCATCGGCAATCTCGTTAATGGTCTTTGCCGTATTACGCACACAATAGCAGATATTCTGGGCCAGTGTGGAACGGAAGAACTCATCGGGAGATTTTTTGCCTACGGAACCGTTGACACCGTATGAGTGGAATTTAATAGGGTTAAATTTGAGTTCACTTGCTTTTCTCATCGTATCCATACCTCGTTTCAATTCTTTTTTTGCTTCAAACAAGTGCCATTTGACAGTGCCGAGAGGAATATCCAGTTCTCTGGCAATATCTGCCTGCTTGCGATTTTCAAAATAATACGCAATCACTATTCTTCTTTGCAGCTTAGAAAGGTAAGCAATCTCAGTCTGGAGACGATGGATAGCGTCACGATTGTCGTCGGTGTCCAGCTCAGAGTATGGATCTGCAATCAACTCCGCAACCTCATCAATAGAAACACCGACCATACTTTTAGCAGTATCACGATAATAGTTGCTGAGCGTGTTATGGGCAACGGTCCAGATGAACTTTCCCATGTCCGTAACGTTATCCTTGATAAGGAGCGCACGGAACGCTCTTATCGCAATCTCTTGCGACAGATCCTCTGCATCGTGAATGCTTTTACACCTCTTCAGAGCAAATCCGAATATAGGTTTCAGGTATTCAGTTATGATTTTCTCTACGTCTTGTCTGTTCACTTGTTTGCACCTCATTGAAAGCTTTCACCTATATAGACACGCAAATCTGAAAAGGTTGGAACTTTTTATAATTTATAAAAGAAAGAAAGAAGGGGCGGAATGTGAGAGAATGATCCTTCCAGTCTATATTTGAAAACACCGTCTTCCTCTTTGACTGTCAAAGGAAAATCTCTTATCGCTGTTTCCACATCTTCGACTTTGAGATGTGCTGCGGATGCTATCTCTTCTGCAGTAACATAAAGATCAAAATCAGAAAGGGTCAATCCATATAAAGCGTAAAGTATCTTCAAAACAGTCAGATTCGAGAACTGTTCCATTGTAATCTTGAGATCTCGCATTTGAGCACCATTAGGTGGAATATATCCATTCCCCAAAGCAAAGAAGATACTATTGTTCTTTCTTCCGGTGCTGCCTTCGGGTTCCGAACATACGGAAAGCCCCCAAGAAGATACTTCATCAACCGAATAGTCCTTTTCCTTCCAAGGAACCCTGTTTTTGTAGCCATCTGTTGATGCCGCTTCATGAAGAAGAGCCGCAAGACGGTATGCACTCTCAAAGGCGGCTTTCTCCGGCAATGCCGAAAAGTAATCTTTGATTTTAAGGCAGATATCACCTAATCCGTCCGTTTTCTTATATCCGAGAAGTTCATCCACCGAAACGTCAAAGAGCTTCGCGATGTCGGGAAGAAGCTGGATATCCGGGCAGCACTGTGCTGACTCCCATTTGGAAACCGCTTGATTGGTTACGCCAAGGACGCCCGCCAGTTCTTCTTGCGTAAGACCTTTCTGTTTTCTGAGAAAGGCGATCTGTTCATTGATTTTAATTGTAGTCATATAAGCACCTCGCATTTGTTTTTTTCGTAGCTACAATTATATTTTACAGATTTGCAGCTCTAAAAACAATGACGCATCAGTTTGATGAGTTCGCATTTCATCCAACTTCCGGTTGGATAGTTTATCGTGAAAATGCCGCCCGCAAAACACAGGCGGCATAAGGGTTATTTCACTTTCTCTATCGGCATCCAAATCTGAACATTACGTTCTGCTTTCGGTAGCCAATGATATATGGCAAGCTCAGGGGCATTTTTGAGTTGAAAACCCATTTCCGGCATCCACTCAGTTAGAATCTGAATTCTCAAATTCAGCAGATCAAAATAATCACAAATGGGGCTTTTGACATCGTTAGTTTCAAAAACAACATAAGTGGTTTCAGGGATAACAATGTTTTCCAAACCTAAGTCTTCGACAAAATCAACGCCGGTAACTTCTTTGTTGTAAAGATTATCTCTTTCCCATCCATCTAACAGATGGCAATAATAATAGTCATAACCTTCATCTGTGATATTGGTGATAACGCAATGTGCATCTATGTTTCGTGATGCACCACGAAGAAACCATTGTTTTCCTCTCGTCGTTATAAAAAGTCGTTCTTCCTGACGCTCTCTGTCCTTGCCATAGGGTACGCCGGTGAAATGCGCTTTATATCCAGTCAAAATCATTTCCGGCTTCTTTTCAATTCTGTAATTCATAAGTTTACCGCCTTCCAAAGAAAATTTCAGTACAAGACGGGAATAGGATTTCAGCATACTACCGTTATTTCGAGCTTGCGATGGCAATATACCGTGGAACTTCTGAAATGCTTTTGCAAAGCTGTCCGGACTTTCATAGCCGTACTTCAGCGCAACGTCAATAACCTTTGCTTTCCCTGTGGCCAGCTCCGTACCGGCAAGCGAAAGTCTGCGATTCCGGATATACTCGCCGATGGTGAAACCGCAAAGAATACTAAACACACGTTGGAAGTGATAGCTTGATGAAAAGCTCTGCGCTGCGACCATCTCGTAATCAATCGTTTCCGTCAGATTATCTTCGATATAGTCGATAGCCTTTTGCAATCCAATGATCCAGTCCATATTATCCCTCCTTGTCTGCCTTCATTCTATCAAAAGGCGATTTTAATTTCCCGATATTCCGTGCTGAGTATAATCGGGTTATTTCAACCCAACGGGAAACTCAATTCAATTCCATTACCCAAAAGTCTTCCATGTGATTGGTATATGCAATTTCATCTTGAATTGTTTCCACATAAGAGAAACCGGCTTTTTGATAAGCACGGATAGCTCTTTGATTCCATGCGGCAACTCTTAGTAGTATTCTTCCGGTATGTCCTGTGAACTCACGCAGTTCTCTTACACAGCGATTTACGAAATCGCTACCATTGCCTTTACCGCAAAAATTCGGAGCCATTGACCAACCAACCCACAAGTCTTTCCCATCGAGCTGACAAGCTACTTGTCCCAAAATTGTTTCGCCGTCAACTAAACAAAACTGTTCTGTTCCCCAAGTTGATTCATCCATAAGCCAATCATCGGGATGTCCTTTGAAATTATAAACAGCATAAGGACTTTCGTATTCCCAATTACTGATTTCTTCGGCAATCTCTTTTGTTAAGGGCTTTAGGACTCCACTATCAAAGGAAGTGGGGGTGATCGGCTTTTCGTAAATATACAGTTGGTTTTCTGGCGACTTTTCATTGACGTTTACAAACCCCATGGATTCCCAAAAAGGTTTTCCGGTAACAGGATCGGCGGTTAAGTACATCATTTCCGCACCGTCAATATGGAACAATTGCTCCAAACGCTTAAACATCATCCTGCCATAACCGTTGCGACGATAGTCTGGCTTTACATAGAACTCCATAATGTATCCGTATCTGTGTTTTATAAAACCCTTGTGATCTTCATGGTCGATTTTTCCATAAAGGAAGCCAATCGGCATTTCCCCGACATAGCACAATTCCAAATGGCGATCTGTCGATCCTTGCATTGCAATGATGCTGTTGATCCATTTCTGCTGAAACTCTTTCGGTAGTGGACGTTCGCTATGCTCATTCATCTCATCAATGTATTCATACATCAGCGACTCATACACCTTACAGTTTTCTGCGTTATCAGCAGAGAGTTGGACATACTTGATTTGTTTTTCCATTATATTTCCTCCAAAGTTTTATTCGGAGGGTTAGGAAACGTGAACCCTCCATACACGATTCATTTTCATATGTCATCACCCTTTCTATAGATTTAGTATGTATTCACACATCAAATATGATGTTGATACCATGGCTTTATTCTTGACTCGGTTTTCCTCTTAAATGAAAGAACCGTCTCTGTTCTTCAACTTTCCAACCCAACATGGGCGCTTTCCTGTCAAAGAAAAATACCGTATGCCCATCATCGCCCTCAATATACTTGTCGTATGTCTCTTTAGGTACGGGTAAACCATATGCCCCTTCGATATGATAATCGGCAATGTGGAGCTTTTCGGGTTCAAAGGAGTAATCTCTTTTGTAGTCGTACAAGATAGTTCTTGCATCGTTAATTACTTCGGGATAGTCTCTGTCATAAAGCAAATATGCCAAGTCGATTACGGCAGGACTTTTCACCGTGCTGATCTTTGCGATAGCAGGATAGTTAAATACTATAGTGATCTGAAAATGCTCTGTATTAAAGTCTCTGCACAGAGTAAGTGCTATGTGCGTTTTTTCTTCGCTGTATAGATCTACCGTGAATCCTTTTGCTTTGTTTTCATTTTCCAACAAGAAGAAAAGGTTATCAATACAGCAATTACGACCATTATTGTCCATGTGGTCAACTACATAGCCATCAGCACTCATTTGCTCATAGGTTTCTTCACCGTACCATTTTTTCATTATGTAAATATGGAGATACCCACCGAGCTTTTCATTGAAAAGGTATTCGCCTTTTTTGCTCCAAGTAACCGATTGTAATTCTTCTGCATAGTCATCCCGTATTGTGGCGGTTGTGATAAAATCCCAATCCGGATGGGAGATAGTAACAAGATCTCCGTTTATAGTAAAAGTGTTTTTGCTTTGTCTTGGCATCATTTCACCCGTCTTTCTGCGAAACAAATATCGTTGCAAACTCTGTGTTATACTGATTCAGGATAGTCAACCCTGCCATTCTGATGCACTTTGTCATCTCAACTGGTGTGTCGGGGAATATCCTGATCTTACGCGTGCCGTTGTCGATAAACTCGCTCGGATTCTTATCAATGGAAAGAACAAATCTGACTGCGTCATTCAGTAATCCGGCAATCTTATTTACGGCTCTCTGCTTATCCTCAATGTGCATAAAGGTCAGAGAGGAATAAACGACGTCGAAAGCACGACCGAATTCATAAGAAAGGAAATCAGCGCAAGTCAGTCTGACATTCTCAAGCTCGGCAAGGTTCTCTTTGGCACGTTCGATGGTCTTGGAGGAAATATCCACACCATAGAACTCGCCGCACAAAGGTGCCACGCGAACAGCCAGTCTGCCGGTTCCGACACCGATTTCAAGGACAGATTTTTCATTATCAAGTTCCATGCTGTCGATAAAGCCTTGTCCGTCCCATTTATCCATATAATCCCGCAAAGGCTTCGGATCGTGTACAGGATCATTATTTTCGCCAATCAATAAATCATAGTGGTGGGTAACACTTTCACAAACGCAAACATACCTTTTGGTGTCGTATTTATTATTTATATCTGCAACAGCAAAACCATACTTTTTATAGAACCCAATAGCATCGTCATCGGTTTCTGCGGTGACTTTATTGACCGCAAATTGACTGAAAATGTAATTAATAAGCCTGCTTCCGATGCCTTTGCCTTGATATTCCGGTTTTACGGCAATACCCAGTATTTCAGCGGTTTGCTCTTTTATTTTAAATGCAATAATTCCTTTGTATTCGCCGTTCTCCGAATAGGCGTATACCTTTACTGTATCATCCGCCTGATACTTTTCCGCACGGCTTAGCAACCGTTCGGGAGTGGGGTTAAATACGCTCGGAGCGAGCAAAGAATAAACGCTTTTATTGCACAGGGATTCTTTTACATCTATAATATTCATTTAATCCTTATCCTTTTCAAGGCCTTATTACAAAACATAACTTACAAAAGAACCGGCAATAGTATTATCCGGCATTTTGACAGGGCTGATTGCAAATTTATTTTTCAACCATAGACGATGTGACGGAATATTTCTGATATCGCAGTAAGCACGGACTTGATAGACTTTTTCTTCTTTTGCTATTTCGATAATCTTTTCTATCATTCTTGATCCGATACCTAGTGAACGCAAATTGATATTTAAAACTTCAATTACATTAATAAATATTTCACTTTGCTCTATCGGTGCCGGAATATCTCTTTTGAATGCCCATAGAAAACCTATCATATTGTTATCAGTTTCGGCAATTATGAAATAACCGTTTTCACCAATAACATTCTTGGTATATGGATATGTTGTGATAAGCTGTTGCTTTTCTTTTTCAGTTCCAATTCGTATATTTACCATTTTTCAAATACTCCTTTATATCCCCGACAAACTGATTGCCGCACCGGGCCAGCTCACCTAGAACACGATCAATACCTTGTTCGGTTTTGTACCAATTATCCTTTGTTATATTGTAACAGTGAACCGGACAAACCTTGATATCAACATTCGGAAACGCCATCTGGTAAAGCATGAGACAACGTCTGGCATGAAAAGCTTTGCAGACAATTAGAGCCGTTTTGACCTCAACACCGCTTTTATCCACAGCCTTTCGGGAAAGAAATGCATTGCCACGAGTATGGCCTGATTTATCTTCTCCGATGATTGCCTCTGCAGGTACACCGTTTTTCAGAAAGACATCTGTAAAGAACGCATAATCTGATTGATAATCACCATTGTAAATATTTGCTTTTGAGCGAACACCGGGCCATTTATCCCGTTTAACGCTAACTCCACCTGAAGGAATAAGCCACTTCGCATATCCCTTGCGATAAAGCTCCGCCGCATATTCGGGCTGTTCGGGGTGCGACCCACCGGGCAGAAAAATCGCATCAACCTTGCAGGGAGTGTCGGAAACAAATATAAAATCGGAAATATCGGTTATTGTTCGGCTGTTCATTACTATTTCTCCTTAGCCCACGCACCTAATCAGTATGTTTATCTTTATACTTACGGCATTGTAAATCATATTTGGAGGGCATTTTCCAAAGTTGTTTTGAATATTATGGCTTCATTCTCTTGAAATTATCTGACATACAAAAGTCTGCTTCCATAGGGTAATCGAAATTCGTGTTTGACTTTTTATCAACATGGATTATCGATTTACAGCAGTGGATGTATTTCCTTCTACTTCCGCACGGGCAAAGACTTTGTGACCTTACATTTTTATAGATAATGCTGTGCATGGGCATAGTAGAGTTATCGGTTCGATGATTATAGCGAATCAATTCATATGTAACAAAGATCAGTAGCAGCGTGCTTCGCAACATTTTGCTACATTCCAAAGCAACATCAACTAAATATGAATTTAGCATTATATCACTGCCGTCTTTTTGGGGATAACTAATTATCTGCTTTATACCATCATATTTATAATCGGAATGGCCTATTGCATTTCTTAAGCTACCGGAGTTGATTGGCAAATCAAACGCTTTAACAAAAAATTCTGACGAGTGTAGATAATTAATTCTGTTTCCTTTTCTTTGGGTTCGAAAATTATGCATCGTCAATTTACTTGTAAATGTACAATAATCGCCACGATTTTCGATGTTGTCCAACCCGACGATAATTTCACAGCAATCAAGCAATCTTTCATAGGTGTTCTGATAAAACTCTTTTAAATCGTCGAATGAACAAGTTGAGATCCCAAAAATAGTTTTGTCAATAGTATCGGCATTGTAATATAGGAGTCCAATTGCCGGAATTAAGTAGTTTGAAACGCTATGAAAGTCATATGCGATGCTAAATAGTTTCGTCTCAATTTTTTTCAGACTGTCAGTTCTATTTAATTCTGATAAATAGTCATACAAAGCATGTAAGTTCATATGGCTCATATGGTGATTTACTTCACGGAACAGCTTAAGCAATTTGTTCTTTTGGAAAACTCCTCCCAAGTCATAGAATAAGGAACGGTATACATACTGATATGCATCTAAATCCGTGCCCATTTCACAATCTATGTTTTTAGCTGCTTCTGAGTATTTCGATAATAAGAGATCGTTTTTTTCGCTTAGATATAGGTCGTACTTGATGCGTTCTTTATCCCACGTAGTAGATAATTTTTGAAGATAGCAAGCATAATTAATAAAGCGTGTTCTGTCTACATCAGTAGTAGATTGCATGAAATCGAATATCGGGGACACTTTGTCCATAGGAGGGAGAAAAATATCATCGCCTTCAGCATGAATTGGCTCGATTTTATTGCATATCATTTCTCCTGAAGCTTCCCCAAAATAATCAAAGGCTTGAGGTTTAACTTCTTCGCAATTATTTGGAGTATAATAAGCTTTTTCTTTTTCATTATCGGAAACGAACTCTCCAGTTAATAAGGTGTTGCATTTCCCGCAGTGAATTCGAACAGGTGTTTTGTATATATAACCGGCAGGTGTCCTCATGCGGGTAATTGTATTGCAAGTTGGGCACTTAATAAAATAATTGACTGTCATTTATCTCCTCCACGAAAACGCACTGCAGAAAAAATACGGTTTTATATTATCGACATTTTGTCAAAATTTGTCCTATTCAATGTTATTGTTTCTTTGATTTCAGCATTACCATTTGAACAGGTTCTGTTTTTTGTGTTAACAAAGTGCCTTTTTGAAGATTAAGCAAAGTCTCTAATTCATCTGGATTCATCGCAAGTCCCATATCTCCCAGTTCATCAACAAACTCTTTGGATGTAAACACATTGTTAACAAGTAGGAGATCGACTGCATCGGAAAAGAGTGACGGATTTGCGGCTTTGATAGTATTATCTAAAGGTTCAGACTTACGCCAACCTTTATTTTGCATAACACGCATCATATATTGATATTGGCCTTGCGTAATTATGCCAAGGTCACAACTTCTGTAAAGCATAGCAGCAACAGAGACTTTCCATCTGCGCTTAAGCTGGACATAATAATCCAGCTTTTGCGGATCCAATGATACTTCTTTAGCAAACGATGTTTCCGGCAAAAGAAAAGCCGCAGCAAATTCGTTTGCTTCCTTTTCTTTCGCTTTGAATTCTTCACGTGTAAGAACTTCTTCGTCTTCACTCCATTCATGCAACATGATGTGTCCAAGTTCATGTGCAATATCGAAATTGATTCTTGCGGCAGACTCTTTATTGCTTGAAAGCGCAATAATATATACATCAGAATTGTTCATATCAATATATTGGCTAAAAGCATCAATGTCGTCTGTGTCAGTAGCAAAAGTAGTTACGATAATCCCGTTTTGTTCAACAGTGCGCATAATGTTATCAATGGGCTTATCTCCAAGTCCCCAGTAGTTACGCAACTCTTTTGCCGCTTCAGCAGGTGAAGTTATTTCGCCGATCCACCCCGGCAAATTGAGCTGAGGAAAAGTAACATATTCATTCAGGAAAGAATAAATGGTTGCAATATGCTCCATCTTGATTTCTTGCGCAAGACGATATTTTTTGCTGGTCTTCATTAATGATCGAAAATAAGTTGCGCCTGTTTTAATATTCGAGATATCTTCTTGAGCAAAATATCTATACGGGAAATTTAAAGCACCGGAAATAGCAAGAATTTTTTGAAAAGGGACATCTTCGATTTTCCCCGTTTCATATTGTGAGACAGCCTGTTTGCTTACATTTATTTTTTGCGATAATTCTTCTACTGTCAAACCCCTATATTGACGTGCCGTTTTTAGGCGATTTCCATTAAATGATTTCATAATTATTAACTCGCTTTCGAAATAGGAATTATGCTTGTTTTTCACTCTCTTGTTCTTTTAAGGCAACAAGTTCTTTTTCTTTTAAACGTTTTGTTGCTTTGGGCTTAAGTGAAAGCGCAGGACCGTCATGGCACTGTTCTGCTGTTTCGATTGTATTGCTCATTACCGGCTTAACCGTATTAAGCCAATCTTGCTCACAAACCACATCTAAATCTTTATCCAAAATATAGGCTTTAAGAGAGCTTAACACTCCAAACTTTCCTGAAAAGCAGACAAGAGCATGATGTACTTCTTTATGATTTACATGACAATCAAAGTTGGCGCAGAGATCATCAAGAATATTCGCAAGTTCAGATTCCTCTTGTGAAGATTCCGTCTCCATGCCGAGAAGTGTCTGCTGTTTATATGGAGCTTGAAGTTCTTCGTTAAGAGCGATTAACGAACGAACATATTGCGGCTGGTTTTCCACTTTCGAACGCTTAATATCGTCAAGGCGCGTGTCTCTCATAAAAGAAATCAGTAAACCACTTTTAACATCATATAGAAGTAATACGGTCCACATACCACGTACAGTAGCAGAATATTTAACATTTTCATTACCGAAAGAATTCATCAAATTTCTATATATTAAATCCCAATTCAAAAAGGGTCCTGACACATGAGTTCGTAACCCCAGATGTGCATCGGCTTCTTGTCTATCTTCGCCAATTGCTTGAGAAATACACTCAAAAATTTTTTGTTTCACATCCTGAGAAATGCTATTAAGTAAATTATCCATACGAAATACAATGCCTCCAATTCAACATTTGTCTATATGTTAGCATATTTTTTTGATTTTGTCAAGTAATAGTTAAGAAAGAAATCGTTGTGTAAAGTACAGAGACAATGTTTATGTAGTGATATTTGCTTTTATTAAACTATATACGAAGGATAAGTTCAGTCTTGTGATATATGAATAATCATATATTTCGGAAAGTGCTTCTTATTTATATTATGCATAACCCACTCACCAACTGAAGCAAAATAGAATCCACCCTTTTTGTCGGCATAGATATATCGAACAACATCGTAATCGTCTTCGCCGAAGGTATAGTGGATTTTGCCCCAGTCGTTGTTATGATCGGCACAGTATTCATAGGTGACTGAGTTATTGTCAGCGGATGTCAACCGCAACTCTACAATATGGATGTACTCATCAATTGCAAGTTCAATCAGCATTTTCTCGTATGCACCGTTAACGATCTGGAAAGCTGTATCGGGCGAAGACAGCATATGCTCGGCGGCGAGGTCTATGTAGACTTTCCCTTTGCGGAGCAGCTTGACCGAATTTCCGTTTTCGTCTTTACTGAGCTCATATATTCCGTAACATTCCGGGCAAAAGCCGAGATGATCGGCAACCATACTACGCTCACGGTAATCAAGTGCTTCGTAGGCTGTAAACAGTGCTTCTGACTGCCACTGTTTGAAAAATAACCTTTCAGGATTGGAGGTAGTGTCAACCGTCACGTCCTCTGCCGTGCTCTCTCCGTCCTCGTCGACGTATTTACGGTAAAAATCGGTGTAGTGCGTGCTGTCGATTCCGGCACGGATGATTTCTTTGGTGTCCTTTACGCTTCTTCCAATTTCAGCGGAAATTATGGTTATCGTTTCATCATCAAACTTATACTCATATTTTGCATACAGCGCCATTGCCTTTTTCAGCGCTCGGTATTCGTCCACGCTTTGCACGGAACAACCTGTCCGCATGGTACTGATATACTTGTCAATCTCGTTTTTGACATAATGCTCTTTGAAAATGAGGACCGGAACACCTGTGGAAATGTCATATTTCTGCAACGCCTTGTATATGCCGAAAACATACGCTTGCTTCAAATCGGCAAAATGCCCTTGCATGGCGTTTTCCTGCACGGTTTGCATAATGATTGTGTTCAGTCTCGGCTCGTAATAGTGAAAGAACCAACTGAGATATTTATCGTTCCTTTCAGCACAGTATAGAGCGATATATTCCTGTAAATCGTCTTTTTTCGGCGGTGCCGGTTTCATACGGTATAAATACAAATCTTCTGTCCACTTTTCGTTTTTCACCGACACACACCCTCTTTCATTTTAAAGTCCTGTCCACCTCGGCGTATAACGCCTCTCGGCTCATGTCTTTTCTATACTGCGTTTTTGCATATTGTTCGTCCACCAACGCTCTCAGTTTATGTTCCTTAGCGAGTCGTTTCGCCGCTTCACCAAATGCTTTGGATATTGTACATCTGCCAACCTCTGTACGAATGGCACCACAGCGACGATTGTACAGTGATACGATAGGATCGTTTTCCGCTTTTTCTTTTCTGTTCAGCACGGCGGCATATTTTCGGCAAGTAATCTTCTTGCCCCGATACAGCTCAGGCGCAATACCGTAGGGGCAGTATTTCTGCCGTCTTGCGCTTTGCATAAGGAAATACTTTCCGCAAATTTCACATTTTCGGGGATAGTGTCCGTAGTGCAACCCTTCAAAAAAATCTGTCAGGATAAAGCTGTAGTAGCTGTCGAAATTCAACCTTTTTGCCACGGTTCCGGTTACGCTTTTTGCATTCTTCTGCACTGAAATATATCTGCCGCTTTGCGTAAAGTGATGGTCTACGAATATTTCTAACGCCAATGGTAATAAATGTGCCTCGTCAAGTCGTTCCGCCTCGTCTATGCGGTTGCAAAATTTTAATAGGTTCCCGTGTGCAAGTATCAAGTCATCGGCAAGAGTATCGAAGAATAACAGTATCGATTTTATCTCTGTGATGCTGTTTTCAATCAAAGTTAAATCGGTTGCGGTTTTCATTCTGTCTGCCGTGCCTGCGGCAATTTCATCTTGTGTCAATAAACTGAGCTTTGCCTTGTCGGCAAAGTATTCGCATATCTTTTGCCCGGTTTCTGCCGTGAAAAGCGTTGTTACTGAATTACGGATTTCTTCAATATTCATCCCGTCAAACGGTCGCAGTTTTGGCAATGCTTTTAAGGCTTCAAGCGTATTTACTCCCGTTTTCACAAATTCCGTGACATTCAAGTACCCGTCATTTAACTGTTTTAAGATATGATAATTCAAATCATCCCGAAACACAGCGATTCGTGCGGCTGTATCGTTTATATAAAACTGACCCAGTAGGTGCGTTGCAAACACTCCGGCGGG
>OERY01000071.1_pt1 | contig 20619 bp, 21 predicted proteins | sample 1540141 | NCBI WGS metagenome assembly OERY01 (sample SAMEA3891872, study PRJEB23780) | metagenome | biome: terrestrial biome; feature: animal house; material: Caecal content | place: Italy | collected 2015-05-05 | reverse complement strand
GGCCTTGTCCTCTTTCATACCCTCGGCGGCACCCAAAACTTCACGGCATCTGTCTTCATTGACCGCAATCGCCACCAGAATGGCCACATTCTCAAACTCTCCGCCCCAGTTGTGGCACAGATAGGTCCCGGCCACAAAGACATAGGGGTAAAGGCCGCCCTGTAAGGAGCGGTTACGCCAATCCTCAATGTGGACATATGTTTTCTTATTCAGCTCACTGGTAGTTGCCGGAGACACCTTGTTGCCCCACAGAGCCTCGGTAATATCTTCTACGTGCCGGACGGATAATCCGGCTAAGTACATTTCGTTGAAAGCTTTCTCTACGCTGCCACGAACCAGCTCTTTGAGCTGCCCCTTACCCCTTGATAACTCCCTCCTTTTGCTGTATACAATCTTCTCGGACATGGTTTGCTTTCTCCTTTTAGAATGGTATGTCGTGACTTTATTCTATAAGAGTTCTGCAAGCCATGTCTTTTCTTTTGCCTTTTTGTAATTTGCGAAATTTTTTGTATCCTGCTGTAGTGTGAACATCAGCCTCAATTATTCGATACCTGGATATTCCTTGAAATGAGGGTTAGGGTAATGTTTTCCCATTGCAACAACTTGTTCCGGACGTTTGATATTATGAAGATCATCTAATGGATTTTTGGCGAGGACAATGAAATCGGCGGATTTTCCAACTTGCAGAGTACCAGTTATATCACCTATCCCAAGAATTTCTGCAGTACCTTTTGTTGCATAATCAATGACATCAAGGGCGGGCAAGTTTGTTAACTGTTGCATCTTAACCAGCTCCATATAAGTGTTATATGGAGTACAATATGGGACCGAAGAATCTGTACCAATGCCAACGCTGATTCCATGTTTTACAGCGGTTTTCATTGCATTGTTGCTGCCTTCTGAAACATGTCGACTATTTGCCATGATGACTCGATTAGCGGGAGTATCTTCGACCGTATGTTCATGAAGTGCTCCGCCAGCAAGTAGTGTGGGGATGACCGCTGTATAGCCCCGAAGAGAATTTGGGTTATTAATGAAGTGCTCAATCATATCCGGTTCAATAGTCGCTGCATGTTCAATTGTGTCAACACCAGCTTCAAGACAGTCCCGCATGCCTTGGGTAGCCTCTCCTGCTACAATATTGCTGTAATAGTAGCATTATAGGCATAGATCAGGAAAATAGATTTTTTGTAGATTATAACAGCGCCGGCGGCGCACCAGCGGATGGCGAATACCTACTCGGAAAAACTGGAAGAATTGCTACTGCCGCAAACTAGTGTGGGTATGTTGGAACAAAAATAGGACCACTAGTCAGAGACTAGGGCGGCCTCTTTGTGGAGGCCGCTTTCTGTTTTTATGGAAAGTGCATCGTTTAATGTGTAGGGTTTCCAAATGTCCAAAAAAATGATAAACTGAGAATGAATTTTGAAATAGCTACTTGGTATTGCATTAGATCATAGAAAAAGGTGTCACAGGTTGGTTGCATCGTCAGCCCCTATCAGATGGCGGCCAAGGAGGGCAAATATTATCTCATCTGCAACTCCGACAAGTACGACGATGCGGCCAACTACCGGCTGGATCGCATCTGCGACCTGGCCCTTCTGGAGGAACGCGCCAGGCCCTTCGAGACCCTGAAGGGAGCAGACGGTCGGCCCTGGATCTGTCGGATTATATGAAGCGCCGCGTCTATATGTACGCCAGCGGCGACTGTGTGGCCAGACTGCGGATCGACCCTTTCCTGGTCAGCGACGTGATCGACATGTTCGGAAAGAATGTGACCTTTTCCGACGAGGATGACAGCGGTGTCACCGTCACGGTGTACGCCAGCGAGATGTCGGTAGAGCAGTTTGCTAAGAGCTATGTGCCCCATGTGACCGTCCTGGGCCCGGAGCTCCTGCGAAAAAAGGTGAAAGGCATGCTGGAGCAGACTGTGGGAGGGTATCAATAAAGGTGAAAGAAGGTAAAGCGGAATGGATCTGGGCCAAAACTGTCTCAGCAAGCTGAAGGCCCGTCTCATCTGGGACAATGCCACCGGTCTGTCGGACTGTGCCTATCTGAATCTGAACAAACGCGGCGGCTTTCATACCTGTGACCAAAAGCGGCCGGGAGAATATACACGACGGTATCAGTCTTTTATCCACCGGGAAATCGAGCTGCTGGCCCCAGAGCGTATCGTGGTCTGCGGGGAGCTGCAAGATCCTGTCCTGTGGGCCATTCTGGATGACGTCGCTTCTTTCTGCGGATATACTCGCTATTGGGTGTATCCCAGGCATCCATCTCGTTACAGCAACAAGTGAATCGAAGAATTCTGTTCCAGCTGATGACAGCACCTCGTCTTAAGACGATATATCAGAAAAGTCCAAGTGGGACCTGAGTCAGGAGCGCGAAGCCGGACGATGAGAGGATTGGAACGATTACAGAAATAGGAGGCTATTTTATGGACTGGTTGAACAACATGTGGACTACAGAAGAACGATATCTTGTTTCACTGGACTGCCAAAACATCCCAGCTTCAATCGTGCATGGATGGGTCGGGTATAAATTTTCTTGTTATACGCTCGATTGGGAACGCAAAGATCCTGCCAAGCTTTCGGACATTTTAACTGCTATCGAGCAAGATAAACAACGGTCACACAGCATCAGTGAATGCATTCCGGTGCGTGTGATCGGAAACCTAAATGTCACAGAAGAGACCATACCGAGCATTTTAAGTCTCTGGCAACAGGCTGAGGAGTGCAATAAGTCATTTAATTCATTATGGCTGGTCATATGTGCTGATAGTCTCAGCACATTGGAGGACATATACCGCACCTGTTTTCTATTCTATACCGGTACCCTTAGCATCGCATCTTTTGATGTCGTGGATTTCTGTGAATCTATGGGTGCTGTTCTTTCCTCAAGCATCCAAATCCTCACTTCCAGGCCGTATTCCAGCTCAGAAAATGGCTTGTCACTCCCGAAAGACGGCCGCTTTGTGCTGTGCGATGCTCATGTCGGGGATATTCCTAAGTCATGGGGACTGGCTGATCTGGAGGAACTCACGGACGAGCAGTACAGCAAGCTGGCTGAGGAGCCAGCAATATTTCTCGTTATGTGTCTCTTTTGCTGCCCTTTTGAACATCATCGAATCATTTATACAAAAGAGATCCTTGGAACTGGGCCCGGTCTTTCCGATCAAGGGTGTGAACCTCCGACCTCCGGTTTATGAGCTGATGCCGGTGGTTCAATCCGTTGATTTCAAGTGCTTTCCGGCCCTTTTTGTTCCGGAAATCTTCCAAATCCAGGAGGTCATATACTCTCCGCTCTGCCGGGATTTTTCCTGTTCTGGGTCAGAATTTGGGTCAGGGCGTTATTTTCCTCAAAACTTGCGCCGCTATAAAACAAAAATACCTTCTGCGCCGACAATTGCTTTGAAACGCTGACCGCGGTCAAAGCGGCATTACCGGGCATGTGGGGCGGAACGGGTCCAGCTCCATCTATGGAACTAGGGCGAGCAGATCCGCCACCGGAATACTGGAGGTGCAGCGGCCGCTCAACCGCTCCGATTCAAAAAGGATATCGCCGGGCTGAAAGGGAACGGGCAGGTTCAAACTCAGGCCGGACCACCAGAAGTCCTCCTCCAACGGGGCCTGGACTTTGCCATCCGGGCGCTCCTGTATGAACAGCCAGACATCCCCATCTGCCGACAGCCGATAAGTGTACGGCCCGAGGCGGAACCGGCCGCCCGCTTCCGGTCGGCACAGAGTCAGCTCGTACCAATACCAGGGATGGGCTTTCTCTTCTGCCGGCTCGCCCTCATAGAGCTAATCCAGAAAGGACCTCGCAAAGGCTTGCACCGCTTTCCACTCACTAAAGAGGAATACATCGTCCTGCTCGATTTAGTTTAGGCCCTCTGCCGCGGACATCTGTAGCAGTTGAAATATGGTGCCAGGTTCCTGTGGCCCGGTGAGCGCCGCCAGCGCCTGCGCCGCCGCCTGACGGTATGCTCTGGCCAGCCGGCGCGCTTCTGGCTCTCTCTGTGCCCGGGCGATCCGCTCCAAAGCTGCCAGTTTTTTCTTCAGTGCCGCCGGCGCGCCCGCAACCACCCCCAGCCAAGTCCGGATGGACAGAGCGTCCCCCTCCTTCTCCAGATGTGTGCGCATTTCCGCAGATTCTATGAATTCCAGCGCAACCGCAGCCGCTTCCCTCATGTTCAAGCCCCCTTTTATGTTTCTGCGCTCATGATAGCGACCAAGATGAGGCAAAAACAACCCATCTCTCTCGCTATCCTATGAGCAAAAGGAGGGATTTCTGTGCTGTCTTATTGTTTTGAGGTCACCGCGGACAACGCGGAACAGGTGCTTCCCCCAAAGGAGGACAATTCCGCCCTGGCGTCACTGCGGAATCGGATTGAGGCGTTCCGCCTGGATGAAAACGGACTTGAAAAAGACTACTTTATCTTTTTGGAGCAATATCATGGGAATCACCTCACCCTGGGCGCCGCGCTGACAGAGCACTTGGGACGGGAGCCCCAGGACTTCCTCCAAAGCCTGGGACTGACCGGCATCCGGCTGGAGAAGGCGGAGGAGATCACCGGCAGCCGGCTGCGGGGCATGCTGGAGAAGGCGGAGGATCAGAAGCTGGTGGCAGACTGGCGCTCCTGGCTGGACCAGTTTGACTGCCTGCATTTTTACCGGCGAGGGGGGCATCACTTCGAGCCTAGCAGCCGCATACTCCGGGACAAGCTGCTGGCCCGGAAGCGCCCCTGGGCGGAGCTGGCCCGTCGGGCAGAGGAGCTCATGTGCTCCGGCAGCCTTCTTCCCGAGCTGGAGCGCATCCGCCGCCCCGCCGCCGTCCCGTTCTCCGGAGGCTATCCGGTTCACTATCTGGTTCAGGCGGAGCACTTCCCGGATCAGCAGGAAATTGCCGGTCTTTTGCTCCAGGCGCTGTACCAGGCCGGTAGGCTGGAGAGCCGGCGGTACTGCATCTGTAATTTGGATGATGTAAAGGGCTTCATGGATGTGACCGAGATCTGCGGCAACGCTGCCCACGGCGCCCTGGTCGTGATGGCGGGGGAGGTGGAACGGGGCGGTGCCATTGCCAAAAGCGACCTGAACAGCATCAAGCTGCTGGCGGATTGCTTCGACCTCTTCGGGGACAGCCTCCAGATGGTGGTCTGCCTGCCGACAGGAGCTGCGGAGGCCCGGGAGGCCCTGCTGGAGCAGCTGGAGGGCACGGTGCTGGTGGAACTCCGGGAGGAACCCGCCACACCGGAGCAGGCCCGGGCCTATCTCCGGAAGAGGGCGAAAAAGGACGGGGTGCCGGGGGACCGGACCCTTTACCGGGGCCTGGACGATGGGCCCAGCCTCCGTCGGACGGAGCTGGACGAGCGGCACCGGCGCTGGCACGACTGCCTCCTGCGCAGCCGAGTCTATCCGCAGTATGCCCACATGACCCCTGCCCGGGACCTGGCTGCCGCCCGGAAACCCAAAGGAGATGCCTATCAGCGGCTCCAGGAGCTGGTGGGGCTGGAGCGGGTCAAGGCCGTGACAGATCAGATCCTGGACTATGCCAAGGCGCAGAGGCTGTTTGCGGCCCAGGGCATGGTCTCCGCCATGCCGGCCCTGCACATGGTGTTTACCGGTAGCCCCGGCTCGGCCAAGACCACTGTGGCCCGGCTGCTGGCGGAGATCCTGGCGGAGAACCGGGTGCTCCCCTATGGCAGGCTCTATGAAGTAGGGCGGGCAGACCTGGTGGGCAAATATGTGGGCTGGACCGCCAAGCTGGTGCACGAGGCGTTCCAGAATGCCTAGGGCTCCGTCCTCTTCATTGACGAGGCGTACTCTCTCGTGGACCGCCAGGGACTCTTTGGAGACGAGCCATCAATACCATCGTCCAGGAGATGGAGAACGCCCGGGGGAGCACTGTGGTGATCTTTGCCGGATACCCGGACAGGATGGAGCACTTTCTGGAGCAGAATCCCGGCCTGCGCTCCCGCATCGCCTTCCATGTGCCCTTCGACGACTATACTCCGGAGCAGCTGGTGGATATCACCCGCCTGCTGGCGGGCAAAAAGAAGCTGACGGTGGAGCCGGCGGCGGCGGAGAAGCTCCTGGCCATCTACCGGGACGCTGCGGGGATTCCGGACGCCGGGAATGGACGTCTGGCCAGAAACCTGCTGGAAAAAGCCTGTATGCATCAGGCCGGGCGGCTGATACAGGCCGGGCCAGAGCATGTGTCCCCCAGAGAAGTCGGTCTCCTGCTTCCGGAGGACTTTGAGGCTCCTGTCCTCAGAAGCCGGCCGGAGCAGCGGGCCATCGGCTTTGTATGAGAGAGGGGCGGTGCATAAACCTGCCGGACTGGCTCTCCCAAATGAGAGGAACGGGCCGCCCGGCCTCCAGCCGCCTTCCGGGCACGGTATATCTGCCTCTGTTGACCTTGTAGAACAGTCAGAATGACGGGGACACTTTCCACATCCCTGTGGACAAGGACTGGCCATGCCCAATTACAAGGGGTTTCCCGGTCCGCCCTTGTCCTGAACTACTGCTTTTGCTATACTGGAACAGGGAGGGATGACCATGTACGGCAGACAGCCCAAAAAGCTGCTAATCATGAACATTCTGGACATCCTGCGGCGCTACTCCGACGAGGACCACCTGCTCAGCCAGCGGGAGATCGGCGAGCTGCTGCGCAACCGGTATGGCATGACCGCCGACCGGAAGGCCATCAAGCGCAACCTGATGGATCTGGTGGAGTTCGGCCTGGACATTGAGTACACGGAGATCGCCCGCACCACCCCGGACCCCCGGACAGGGGAGTTGACGGAGAACACTATCCTCACAGGCTTCTACCTGGTGCAGGAGTTCACCGACGGGGAGCTGCGGCTGCTCGTTGACGGACTGCTCTTCTCCCGGCACCTGCCCCATAGTCAGTGCAAGGAGCTGGTGGAGAAGCTGGAGAGGCTGTCCAGTGTCTATTTCCGCTCCCGGGTGGGCCATATCGCTCCCATGCCGGAGGACCGGACCGACAACCGGCAGCTCTTTCTCAACATCGAGCTGCTGGACGAGGCCATCTGCAGAAACCGAAAGGTCTCCTTTCACTATCTGGAGTACCGCACAGACAAGCGGCAACACCTCCGCACCCGATCCGACGGCAGTGTGCGGGAATATGTAGTCAGTCCCTACCAGATGGCGGCCAGGGAGGGGAAATACTACCTCATCTGCAACCATGACAGCCACGACAATGCGGCCAACTACCGGCTGGACCGCATCTGTGACCTGGAGGTGCTGGATGAGGCCGCCCGGCCCTTCTCCTCCCTGACGGGGACAGACGGCCGCCCATTGGATCTGGCGGAGTATATGAGGCGCCACATCTATATGTATGCCAGCGGCGACTGCCGGGCCAGGCTGCGGATCGCCCCCTTCCTGGTCAGCGATGTGATCGACCTGTTTGGGATGGATATCTCTTTCTCTGACGAGGATGACAGCGGTGTCACCGTCACAGTGTTCGCCAACGAAATGTCTGTGGAGCAGTTCGCCAAGAGCTATCTGCCCCATGTGACCGTTCTGGAGCCGGAGGCCCTGCGGAACAGGGTAAAGGGAATGCTGGAGCGGACACTGGAAGGGTACCAATAAAAAGCAGGAAAAGAAGCGAACAGGATGAATTTGAAGCAATATTTTAACTGGGATGCGCTCAAAGCGGCAGCGCCTGAACTGTGCCGGGACTGCGGCAGCGCGGACGAGGCCGTCGGCAATTGTGCCTCTCTGGAGGAGCTTTTTACCCTTTGGAGCGCGACACAGGCGTGTGAGCTGGGTGCAATGGAAAATGCGGACAACGCCAGATACTCCACCTTCCCCGACTTAAAAAAATATCATGGAAGCTGTGCGCTTGCCGACAGGAGCTATGGCGGAAACCCCGCGTTACGCAAAGCCATGCTCGGCCATTTCTGCCGGGACGGCTTTGTAGAGGAAGGCACAGGCAAGGCAGACACTGCTCTGTTTGTATTCCGGGAATCCAATATCAGTGATGATGTGACGTTGGACGGCGGCCAAATCGCACTAAACCAAGCGGAGAAATTCTGGTTGGAGGAACAATGGGACAAAAAAGGCAGCGATTCTGACAATAAGGACCCGTATGTCACTTTTATGGAACAACATATGAAATGGGCAGAAGCCGATATCGGCCATATGTCGATCAGGCGCATCGCAGTTATGAACCTGAACAAACGAGGCGGATTCGGAACATGCAGATATGCCCGTCTCCGCCATTATGCAGAAGTATACAGGCCGTTCATCCAGCGCGAAATCGCCATCATAAACCCCAAGATCATCTTCTGCGGCGGCACATTCGGCACCGTGAAGAATCTTTTGCCGAATGAACTGGCAAATCGGGTGGAGGTCTGGGACTGCTATCATCCCAGTGCCTGGAAACAGCAGGAGGCGGACCAGATCAAAAAATGGATATTTCAAGGTACAGCATAATAACCACATCTCAGAATGCAGAAGGGTTTTATAGAGCAAAAGCAGACTTTCTCGGATGCTCTGCCCAGCTTTTGATGACTCTGTCTGCTATCAAGCAAACTAAGAAAGCGTGGTCCTCATCATGGATATCTCTAAGCTGGTATTCTTGCCCTTTCTCTCCGGTTGGATCAACACACTCTCTTTGAACTGTTTCGAACAGGGGCAAATCATCGCCTGCGCCCCCCTGCCCATGGACCGGAAGGCGGGCCTGCTGGAGGAGCTGGCGATGGAGGCAGACCCGCCCTCTGCCCGCGCCCTTGGGCTTCTGGCAAAGACATTCCGGGCCGCCTGGCAGGCGTTTTATGAGGCGTCCCCAAACCGCTTGTATCTGTGGCGGGAGAATCAAGAGCCCTACTTCCGCCTGGATGCGGCCCTTCATGCGCCTGTGTGCCCTTTTGTCGGGACGGACCCGCTGCTGCAGCTGTTTGATCCCCTGCCAAGCGGGGAGGCACGATTTATCGGCGCTTTTTTGATGGTGCGGGATGTGTGCGGCGTCTGGTTTCCCCACTATCCCATCCCGGGAGATTTCCTGTCCCGACAGGCGGGGCTGGAACGTCTTTGGGGGGATTCATTGCTCCGGGGGGCCACTGAGCATCCCCTAGCCGACCAGGAGGAACCGGACCTTCACTATCTGCCCGACCTAGTGCTCCCCTTCTCCGACGGCGACTGGGTCCGAACCGCCGGCATCCCGGCCGGTCTGTTCCTCCAGGGCACTTGCAAGGACGGCACTCCCCATCCCTGCATCTGCTTTGTGGGGGATGACGGCAGGGAGGATCTGGTCCCCTGTTCCACCTACAACTGGTCGGCCAGCTGGCTCTCCATGGTGCCGCTGGAGAAGACTGCCCCGAAGCCGCAGGCCCTGAAAAAGCTCCGGACATGGCTGCTGGATTTTGGCGCCGGGTGTCCGGATATGCTCACACTCTGTGCTCAGCTGATCAGAGGATAGATTCTGTTGCAGGTTTTACCCACCTTTGGGGGGCAAGCAGAGCACCTGGCTTGCCACAAGCGGCAGCTCGTGGCCCGCACCCACTCCGGGAAGGGGCAGACGCCCACAGGAAGGCCCCTGTCATGGCCGTGTCGCCCCTGTGTGCCGCTTTTAGGAGAAAGGTAGGGTAAACACACACAGGGGTCACCGATTTCAGAGGGTGTTTTTTCTACATGTGGAAGATGCTTCATAAAAATCCGCCAGGCAGAATGCTCACATGAAAACTCAGAGAAAGAACGCCTCCAGGGGCCCCGTTTCGGGCCCTTTGGGGCGTTCGATTTTAGTACTAGGATAAAGCTCAGCATTAGCAAATTGCAGCTGCTGCAGACCATTTTACAGGACGATGTGTTAGAAAAGTGTTAGAAAGCCCAAATTTATACCCCCTGAAAAGCAATAAAAAGTACCCGGAATGGTCCATTCCGGGTACTTTTCTGGTTGCGGCGGCAGGACTTGAACCTGCGACCTCCGGGTTATGAGCGGTTGACTTATTTATTGGAAGGATTTTCCTCTCCCAGACTGGCCAAATTCGGCAAGTCTGGGAGCATTACTTTGGCAAATTTATCTACAAAATCTATACGCATTATTTTTTATTGATTTGAGTTGGGGTCAAAATGGGGTCAGTTACTCCGACTAAAACAGCACGACTCTCAAACCTTGCCCCACTCTGATACTTTTCATAGTTTGTTTGACTACCATCTAAAACAGCACGACTCTCAAACGAGCTGGCTGCGACTACCACGGACACTTTGGTTTGACTACCATCTAAAACAGCACGACTCTCAAACTAGTCGCCCGGATAATAGTCCGGTCTGGTGTTTGACTACCATCTAAAACAGCACGACTCTCAAACGTCGTATGCGTCCTGGCGGTCATTGCGCTGGTTTGACTACCATCTAAAACAGCACGACTCTCAAACACAAATGTGTTCATGGGGTCTCCTTTCTAAGTTTGACTACCATCTAAAACAGCACGACTCTCAAACCTCAAATCTGAGAAACGCCACGACCCGCGCTGTGCTGTTTCAGATGGCTGAGTACCTATGTAATGAGTTTACAACAGTTTTTACTCTGAATCAACTCTTATTCCACAGAGGTTCTGGTCGACCAAGTATATATCTTCGCAGGACAGGGCCGGCATTTGTGTCTGTTCCAACAGGATCAGATGCCATTTCTGGTAATTGGCCATCTGATACAGTTCCGTCAGTTCCTCCCGGGAAAAATACTGATGAGCATTGACCAGAGCAAAACATTGCTGTGACATCAAGCCGCTGTACAACTCCATGTACTGCATCAGTTGCTCCAGCGCCCCTTCTCCATCCAGAACAGGCTGGCATTTCACCGCCTTGAGCAGCGGCAGGATATACTCTCCTTCTGTAAAGGAAAGCGGATAGTCCATTTGGACGGCAATCAGCCCCAGGTAACGGACGATCTCCTGCTGCAGATGGTCTGTGGCCTCCGGTAATTCCTCCCGGATCGTAAACTGCAAAACTTTCTGGAATTGATTCTGCAGCTTCCGGTCATCCAGGGATAGGGAGAAATAGTCCCGCAGAACATGGAGATGGGCCCCACAGTCCAAAGTCTCATATTCAAAGGACAGTACGAACTCTCCGTCTTCTCCCGCTGCCTGACCGCTGAGTTCAAATACCAACTGACGAAATATCCGCGGGTGCTCCAAAATCAAAACGGGGATCCTGCCCTCTGACCAGTGGATGGGTGAAGAGAGCAGGGGATGGGTCAATCTCATAGGATCACCAACCGTTCATCAGTCTCGATGGTCTGCTGACGGTATTCCCCCAGCACATACTCCATTCTGGAAAATTGCTTTTCCGTGATTACCAACATCTGGATCAGGCCTTTTGCCGGTTTCCTGGCTCGGACTGCCGACATAATGCTGTTGGCTACCGTGGGATTCAGCGCCAGCTTGCTGTAGACAGACTCCTGCATCATCAGGAATCCATCTTAGATTAGAGATTTTCGAAACCGGGAGTAAGCCCTCCGTTCCGCCGCCGTCCCTACCGGCAGGTCAAAGAATACAATCACACGCATAAATCTATCACTCATATTCGATCCATTTAATCTCTGCAATGTCCCCACTCTGCAATGCGCGAAACAGGCCTCCGCAATACAGGCGGATGGCATAGAAAAGATACTGCTGTTTTCCATCATATTGAACTTGCCGATTGAGAAGGTTGACCAGCATCATCTTCTCTTCCCGTTCCAGCTTTTCCGGCTTCATATCCGTCACAACACCGTCCACCAGGGGGCGGAGGGGCTCCATAAAATCACATCCCAGATTGAATGGATTGTAAGTATTCTCATGGGCAATCCCCAACTGATTGAGATATCCGGCGGCGGATATCTCCCGGTTGATCGCCGAGAGGATCAGACTGTACCCATAGTTTAGTGCTGCATTCAGTGCAGATCCATCTGTCCTGGTAAATTCCAGGCCGAACAATGCGTTGAAGTACACCTTTGCCCCATGGCCTTCCCGGTTGGTGGCATCGTTCCACTGAAGCTGCTCCAGATAGGCTGTCAGCTGCTCTGCCTGGGGCAGGCCCCGGCGGCGGAGATGAGCTCTCTGCCGCCGGAGTTTTTCCCTCACGATCTCCGTCCACACCTGCTGCCGGACGCCCTCCGGCCATTTGAGCTGCTGCCGTATCCTGGCGCTGCTGTCGTGGCTTCCGTGAGCAGGGACCAGCTCTGCATATGGGTTGCGTTCATGGTCACAGAAGATCACTTTTACTTTCCGCTGGATCAACTCACACATGAGATAGGCGGTCAGGGAGATGGCGGTGTTCTCCAGCATAAGCACCCCGATCTCGCTCAGATGCACCCGTTTCACTTCCTCCACAGTGCGTACCACCAGATAGCCCAGCTTATAGTCCAGCTTTGCGTTGCTGGCGACAACTACCACACGCCAACTCATGAAAGCATCTCTCCCATCAAGTCTATCTCCTGTTCAAAAAAACCGGTGATAGACTGGTGGATCAATTTAAAAGAATGTCCCCTATAGTTATCAAGATTTTTCGAGGTGAGCAAAATACCAATTCCCGCTTTGCCATTCAACAGTTTAAGATCTGCGCTGGCGGCAGTGTTCGCAAATAAGTTGAGGATCTGCATTAGGATTCTGCATTGATCTGGAACCGAGAGCCGCCGGAACTTTTCGCTGCACGAACAAAGGGTCTGTGCCGGCGTTTCATACTTTACCCGGTATCTCCCATTCTCTAATTTTTCCAGCAACAATCTGTAGAGTGTCAAATTCGCTTCATCGGTAATGCCATCAAAGGTGGTCAACTCCAGTTCCCGGCCAGCCGTCCGGCAACGCTCAAGGTATTTGGATATGTTTTTAATATACTGCTGCCAATCTGGTGGCATAACTAACTGATTCGCGTTTTTGTATATAATCCTGTCACCAGTCCGCCCGGAAATATGCATCCGGAACCCATCATAGGACACCAGGGTATTGATCTTAATGCGGGGAATCAACACCTTGGGTTCCTGTAGGCCCAATATTTCGCAGCAGTATGTTTCTGGGGCAGCTTCATACTTTTCTTTATACATAAGAAGCACAGTCTCCAGAGAGCGTACCCGTTTCTTTTTGGCGGTGTGCTCCACAAGAATGAAATAGGCCCCGGTCAACTTATTGTATCCTCCAAATTTCTCAATGCTCATCCTGGGATCGCTGGCTTTCACGGGGGCCTGTCCTTTTCCTTTGGGGACGATCATCTGGTCGAAAAGTCCTCCTGTGGCCTCTGCGGAACGCCTGGTAAAGAGGATATTGTTCTTCCTCATGGTATGGCGGACAATGGCTATACTGCCCTCTGGGCCTGCCCTCCAGGCGACGTCTTCGCCTCGGGATACATCGAAGTCAAACATTCGGCTTAAACTAAACTTGGCATTTTTCTCTCGCAGGAAATTGGCCGGATTGCGGGTAAATTTGACGTGATAGACATTGCCCACCACAATATTGAGATAGGCGTCCTTAGCGTGATGGAAGTCGTTGACCTCCCTGCATTTGACAAACAACGGGTCTTGCACAGTTTGCTCATTTTGTTTACATTGCCCCGCCTGTTTCTGCTGTCCGTCCTTTGTCAGCCGCTGATCCTGACGGAAAGAGGAGACATTCCCTGCTTTCACATAGACGATCTCCGTATGTGACCCAAAGCGCTGTTTCAGAAGTTCTGCCACGATTTTGCTGGACTGGCGGGTTTCCACCAACTGGCGGCTGATGAACCCAGCCTGTTCCTCCGCGCTGAATTCCGTACTGCGAGTTAGCCGGTGATATTTTTCTTTTGATATGAGCCCAGCCCGCTCCAGCTTCGTCCAGAAAGGACGCATTTTCATTCGGATATCAGCGGCGATGGGGTAATTGTCGGACTTCACGGCGTTCAGCTCCCGTTTGACCAGGACACGGTTCTGGATGCTGTCATCCTTTGTTTTGCTCTGGGGATAAATATGGTCGATGTCGTATCCACTGTCCAGTTCACTTAAATTGATCGGCTCTCCGCTATACATACACCTGCCTTTTTGCGTGTAGTACAGATACAGCTTATCTCTGCGAAGACTTCCTTCCGGTTCGTCCGAAAGCTGTTGGAATAACTCATCACACTCTTCACCGCACTTCTGATACAGTGCCAGCAGTTCATTTTTACGGGAAATGGTGCGCTTGCCCTTTTCCCCATGCTCTCGCGCCACCTCCACAAAAACCCGTTTCGGCGGGCACTTCAGGATACCTTCCAATTCGTTGACGATCCCCATGACCTGATGGATAGCGCGCTTAATTCCGGGTGATGCGTAGCTTTCGTCCAGGTAGTCCTGGAGGGACATATACTGATTCAAATGCGCCTCCCGATAGGCCTGGACCGCACCGGCAAAATCAAATCGGCTGCTGAGCAGTTCCATCAAATTGTAATTTGTCTCCCACAGCATGTCCATAATGGACATAGCCTCACCGGTAGAAGACTCCCCATGATAGATCTCGGTCAGGAAAGCACGAGAAAGACGTCCCCATCCGCTGCATTGGAAACGAAGGGCCAATTTTTCTTCCTCCCGGGTCAGCTTGTTGCCATAGGTCTTGTGCAACCAGTTGGCAAGCAGCTTTCGGTCATCTCCAAACAATGTGATTTGCCTGATGATATCCTCGGTGATCTCATATCCCCCAGGCTGTTTGATCAGCCAGGCATAGTGTTTCCATGGGGATAGCGTTCCTTTCAAATCACCGTCGATGCCGGTGATTTCATCATTCTTATCCAAATTCAAATAGTTTCGGAGTTTTGACAGGGAAACTTTTTTACCGCTTAGGCACAAATCATGATAGATTGCCTGTTTCTGCGCTACAGAAATACCTTCACCATTCACTTTCAGATTATTCAACTCATTGAGCACCTGGAAGCGGGTATAGAGCAACGAATTCTGTGGCAGAACAGGTTCTCCTATGTAGCTGCATTTGCGAGTCATGCGTTCAATAAAGTTCCGCCTGCACGCTTCCAGGTCAACCACCTGCTCAAAATTCCAGGGATAGACCTTGTCATTTTTCCGAACGACCCAACTGTGCTCCGATCTGCTATCCAGCGGACCAACGTAGTAAGGAATTCGGAAGCAGAATATCCTGTGGATCTGTTCCGCTTTTGTTAGGCCGCTCTCATCAACCTGCGTCAAGAACGGCAGATAAGCGGATGCATTTCCCAGTATCTTGACCAATTCCTCTTCATGGAGTTGATGGGGGATCACTCCATTATCCTTCGTTGTTTGCAAGGGCAGAAATGTTCCTTGTTCAAGTTCGGAAAGAATAGCAGGGATATCCGAGTATAAATCTTTGTACGGTTTCAACTTTCCTGTTAAATACTTGCGGAAGTCGTCATAGCCACATCTGCAACCATTCGCATCCTTTCCAGAATAAGCTGGGTAATTGTTCAACTTTTCCCGGGCCGTGTGGAAAATTTCCCGGTACATATCTCGGTCATTAAGCTGGCGTACAACGGTTTTCAGTAGAGTCAAGTCATCCTCATGTTTCTGGTAAGACTTGACCTTTGCACTGGAAATATAACGCTCTCCGTCTCGCATTGTCTCAAGCAATGCCCAGTCATGGATTCCCTTTGCGGCAAGAACCACCTCAATTCGGTCGCCTAGAGCAGCTTCCAGTTTTGGTACTATCTCCTCAAAATCGTCCTCTAGCGAAATTTTCTTAAAATCCTCTGTAGCTGTCCCATCTCCAAATAATGCATCCAAAGGCACGGAACTGCCTGCCAACAATTCTGCCAGTGCGAAGCCCATTTGATCTTCTCGTTTTTCCACAGAGAGCAGTTCAGCAAGACACTTCTTCCTCCAAGTCTTACTGCCTTTGCGGGAAATAAGGACTTCCTTCAGTGCCTCCATGTTAGAGACCTCAAGTTTATACTCAAACTCCTGCTCTAAAACATGGTTCAGCCGGTCCATTCCGGCTTTGAGAGAAATAGAATCCATGGCTAGATCGCCATAGAGGAAATGGCCGCGGTACTTCATAATATGATGGAGCGCAAGGTATACCAATCGAACATCAAACGGCCCAGGCTGTTCCATCAGTTTTTTTCGGAGATGATAAACGGTGGGATAGTCCCTGTAGTAATCCTTGTCACAGTAATTCCGGTCCGCAAAAAGGGTATAGCGGCCCAGCGGATGATTAGATTGCTTATCCTCTTCTAAGAACTTACTCTCTTGAAGGCGCCGAAAGAACGCAGGATCTTTTTTCGCAATTTCCGCCGCAAATTGGTCCTGCAACCAGGCAAGGCGCTGCTTCCTGCGCTCAATACGGCGCCGTGCGATACGGTACTCACGTCTTTCAGCGGCTGTCTGTGCACTATCAAATAATCGCACGCCCCATAACGCTTTTCCATTTTTTTTGATAATGTGATACTCCGAGTTTGCTGCTGCCCAGCCCACAGAATCCGTTCCGATATCCAAGCCCAAAAAATACTCCTGATTTATCATATAATTCCCTCCCGCTCTTCTTGACAATCGGTGGCAATCATTCTAAAATATTATTGTCTTTAGACTACCATCTAAGACAACACGACGGGTTCAAATACGGCTTTGCCAAAACCGCTGGTTTGATCCAGCTTCACAGTGTGTGAGGGTAAAAAGTCCGCTATGCGGACTTTTTATTTTTAGGCAAGATTCTGAAACAGGTAAATATATGAAAATCATATCATTTTCGGTCCAAAGCTTCAACTATATTCTAGGGAAAGAGGGCATATAGCTCACGTCAGAGTCTGAACTTTCAATCGTATACTATAACCATGAGGCCGTGGGATGATCCTGCGGCTATCCTTATTATATTAGGAGGACATGGCTATGACCGACACCTTCACCTGTACCTGCTGCCAAGGGGAACACCCTCTGGCGGAACGAACGGAGTTCAACGGCCAGGACCTGTGCCCGGACTGCCTGGCGGAGCGCACCATCCTCTGTCGGGACTGCGGGCGGCGGATTTGGGCAGACGAGAACGAGGGCAGCGAGGACCACCCCCTCTGCCAGCACTGCTACGAGCGCCGCTACACCAACTGCGACCGCTGCGGGGCCCTGCTGCGGACCCACCAGGCCCTGTACATGTACGGGGACGACGACGAGGAGCACGCCTACTGCGACACCTGCTACCATCAAGTGAGCGCCGGCGTCCACGACTACTGCTACAAACCTGTGCCCATCTTCTACGGGGACGGCCCCCGGTACCTGGGTGTGGAGCTGGAGATCGACGAGGCCGGGGAATCGGGGCGCCAGGCCAGGCGGCTCTGTGAGACCGCCAACCGGGACCATGAGCACATCTACATCAAGCATGACGGTTCCCTGGAGGACGGCCTGGAGATCGTCACCCATCCCATGACCCTGGACTGCCACAGGACCGAGATGCCCTGGCCGGAGGTCATCCGCTGCGCCCTGGACATGGGATACCTCAGCCATCAGGCAGGCACCTGCGGCCTCCACGTCCACGTCAACCGTTCCAGCCTGGGGGACACACCGGAACAGCGGGAGGACACCATCGCCAGGATCCTGTTCTTCGTGGAGAACCACTGGAACGAGCTTCTCCGCTTCAGCCGCCGCACGGGGAAGCAGATGGAGAAGTGGGCGGCACGGTATGGGCGGAAGGACGACCCGAAGGCCGTCCTCCACAGCGCCAAGGCCTCCGAGAATGGCCGCTACACCTGCGTCAATCTGAACTGCGTGGACACCATCGAGTTCCGCATGTTCCGGGGAACGCTGAAGTACAACACCCTCATCGCCACATTGCAGATCGTGGACAGGATCTGTGATGTGGCCCTTTTCTTATCCGACGCGGAGGTCCAGAATCTCACCTGGTCCGAGTTCGTCTCATCACTGCAAGAAGATAAAGCCCCGGAATTGATCCAGTACCTGAAGGAGCGCCGGCTCTACGTCAATGACCCCGTCCAGGTCTCCGAGGAGGTGTGAACAATGTGCGCGATTTTTGGATTGCTGGACTACAAGGGCAAGCTGGCGCCCTCCCAGCGGCGGCAGATCATCCGGGAGCTGGGGAAGGCCGCCGAGGTCCGGGGCACCGACGCCACGGGCATCGCCTTCTTCCACGAGGGGAGGCTCCACATCCAGAAGGCCCCCAGGCCGGCAAGGCGGATGAAGTACCGCATCCCGGAGGAGGCCCGGTACATCATGGGCCACACCCGGATGACCACCCAGGGCAGCGCCAGGAGGAACCAGAACAACCACCCCTTCGCCGGGAAGGCCGGTGACAGCCGGTTCGCCCTGGCCCACAACGGCGTGATCTTCAACGACCTGGAGCTGCGGCGGAGCAACAAACTCCCCACGACCGCCATTGAAACGGACAGCTATGTGGCAGTACAGTTGATCGAGCGGCAGAAAGAAGTGTCCCCCCACAGCCTCCGCAGGATGGCGGAGGTGCTGGAGGGACACTTTACATTTACGGTGCTGGACCAGGAGGACACGATGTATTTCATCCACGGGGACAATCCCCTGACCATCTGGTGGTGCCCGGACATGGGGGTGTACCTCTATGCCTCCACCAAGGAGATCCTGGAGCGGGCGGTCAAACCCCTGGGCATCCGGTGGTGGCGGAAGGAGGCCATCGAGCCGGACCAGGGGACCATCCTGGCCATTGACCGGGATGGGCAGCGGAGCGTCAGCCGGTTCGACGACTCCAACCTCATCGCCTCCTGGCGGTGGTATTCGCCGCTGTGGAAACCCATCAATCACCAGGAGGACGAGTACCTGTCCATGGTGATGGACATGGGGGAGCAGCTGGGGATCTCCCGGCAGGAGCTGGGGCTGCTGTCCCGGGCGGGGTACAGCGCCTGGGACATGGAGGACCTACTGTATGACGACGCCCTCCGGGCCTGCTGCCTGGCCGACGCCCGGACGGAGCTGGCGGCGTGGTGAAGATGGGGCGTGACTTCTTCGGCCCTGGCTTTGTGACAGAGCTGTGCCAGCACTGCGGTCATGAGATCACCCTGCTCTGGGATACCACCATCCTTGGCTTCGAGGCGGTCTGCCCGGTGTGCGGGAGCCGGTTGATGTTGTGTGACGAATGCCGGCACGCGGCGGAGAACTGGCCATGCGACTACAACCGGGAAACGAATTCCTGCTGCCGAAGGGAGAGGCGTCGGCTGTGGATGCGTCTGGGGGTCTCCCTCGCCGTGTCCAGATATGAGGAGGCGGCCATTCTGGGGGATGACAGTGAGTTGGCCGAGAAGACACTGCGTAAGCTCCCGGCGGAGGGGCGCTTTACTCCGGACGGCGACAGCGATATCCCTGGCGGTGTCGTGCTCGCGTTCAACAAAGAGCACGGGACAGGGTACAGTGTCCGTGATATCAGCTTGGATGTGTAGTAGAAGCGCTGTGCCAGTGCTGTGTTAGTGTTGGCGTGTCAATGCCAGTGTTGTGTCAATGCTGGTGTGTCGATCATATGCCAATAGGGTATACCCTATCGGCACAGCAAAAAAGTATCCCATTGGGGTCGATTTCAGCCTTTTGGCATGTGCCATCTGAAACAGGGACCTTAATGGGATACTTTTCAATTCGGATCCCGCATGTCCAGGTGAGCGGAGAGATCTCTGCCCCGTGTGAAGACGCCCCGGATATACACGACGCCGGCCCTCTCGTCTACACTGTAGAGGACTACGTCGTTGCGGGTGGTCATAAACCGGATGCCCCGTTTGTTCCAGGGGGCGCGATCATACAGTGGGAATTTGTATGGAAGGGTAGACAGGTCCTCCTGGATGGTCCTCCGAAGCCGGAGATACCAAGTCTCCGCCGCGGAGGCGTCTCGGAGCTGCTGGGAGATATACGCCGCTTTCTCCTCAATATCCTGGATCGCAGTCTCCGTGTAGGCGATATCAAACCGTCGGATGGCTGCCACGGCTGAACCTCTCTCTCATGTGGGCATCCAGTTCCGCTTGAGACCGGATCCGACCAGCGACAATATCATTGTCGCTCCGGGAGAGTTTTTCGTCGATCTCCGCCTCTGTCAGCTCATCCCAGGTTTTGAGGGCGGGGCGAAACGGCAGCCCTCCCTCCCGCAGGCTCTGCTGGGCGAAAATGCGGACCGCTTCCGCGAAGGAAGTCCCCAGATTCCGGTAGAGCTCCTCCACCTGTGCCTTCAGCTCACTGTTCATCCTGATTTGGCAGGTAGCATCCAAAGCCATAACAGCACCTCCTTGTATTGCAAATGTACTACATCGCAAGAAAAATGTCAAGAGAGATATGATAGGATCTGCCGCGGCGATCCATTTTATCATGGGAGGAAGTGACAACGTGAAGATCGGCTATGTCCGTGCCAGCACCACGGACCAGAACACGGCCCGGCAGGAGGTGCTGATGGAGTCTCTGGGGGTGGATCAAATATACATCGACCGTGTGAGCGGGAAAAACACGGACCGTCCGGAGCTGAAGCGGATGATGACCTTCGTCCGGGAGGGCGACACGGTGATCGTGGAGTCCATCAGCCGGTTCGCCCGGAACACCCGGGATCTGCTGGAGCTGGTCGAGCGGCTGACAGCCAAGGGCGTGGAGTTCGTGTCTAAGAAGGAGGCCATCGACACCACCACCCCCAGCGGCAAATTCATGCTGACCATCTTCGGGGCTGTGGCGGAGCTGGAGCGGGAGTACATCCTCC
>OERY01000068.1_pt1 | contig 20671 bp, 16 predicted proteins | sample 1540141 | NCBI WGS metagenome assembly OERY01 (sample SAMEA3891872, study PRJEB23780) | metagenome | biome: terrestrial biome; feature: animal house; material: Caecal content | place: Italy | collected 2015-05-05 | reverse complement strand
AGAGGCAGGATCTGTCTATCATTGAGAGGGGCAAGGCATACAAGGCATTGCTGGAGGCGAAAAACCGGAACGGACAACGCAATGCGGCGAAGGAAACCTTTGGCGATAATCGCCAAAGGTACAACGCCCGAGCTATCGTCGCGGAATTTTTCGGTGTGACCGAGTACGAAATCCGCAAGGCCATCAAACTGACTCAACTCATTCCAGAACTGCAGTCCATTCTGGAGGACAACCCCAAAAAGCTCAACCTCGCCTGCGCAGTCCTCGTTGCCGACTATGATTCAGAATCACAGGGGGCCTTTGTGGAGATGTGCGGGATCAAGGGGTATCAGCTCAATAAAGCCACCGTACAGTACATAGCCCGGAAGTGCCCGCCGCCTGCGGCGGACAAGCAGCTTATTTTTGCCGCATGGCGTGAAGCACGCGCCGAGGCGGACAAGCGGCGTAGCGCCCCGCCAAGGAAGATCTCCTTTGATCGCAAGAAATTTACCCCCTATCTGGACAAGATTGGCAGCGACCAGGAGATTGAGGAGTTGTTTTTACAATTCTTGCGGGAGCGAACTGGCTGATGTGTCAGGTCTTATATTCAAGGCTTACCGAAAAGGCTCGATATCACCTTAACACAAAACTTGGCACCGCAATAGCGGCGCCAAGTTTTTATTTTGCGAGAGGAGTGTGTGACATGAACGAAAATCAGGAGATGGGGCTTCAGCACCGCATTGTTAGCCCCTTCGATGCCAATGCAATTTGCAGAGTACGCAGAATGGGTCTGATTGCAGATACAGGACTACCGGACCAAGACATGATCATGTCGCTTAGCCGCATCTATGCTGGACAACTTTTTGACGATTATTGCGATTTCTTTCAAGATGCGGACTGTGCGCAAGAAATTCTTAAGCAGTTTGTCAGCGAGGCGGAAGAAGCCGACCCCAAAGAACGGTTTATAAGGATTTGCCTTCAATATGACACCGTTTATCAGTCGCTCCCTGATCCGGTATGGTGGATTAGCGGAAACGCGGATTTGGTTGAGTTGTTCTCTGCGGGCTTTGTAGGCCGAATGAAACAGCTGTTGGAAGTAGGTTCCGAAGGAGGTACGCCATGAAAGGGGTTAAGGTGTATCAACCGATTGGGAAATCCGGCTTCATTACACCATTTCTAGAAGGACTAGAGCCAAAGTTACGAGAAAAGCTGGTGTGGCGTATCTATTTCCTTTCCCATACCCCGCTTGAGGAATTGAAGGAGCCGCACTATAAACATTTCAGTATCGAACGCTACAGCAGTCTTTATGAAGTGCGTGAACGCGGAAGAGTGCTGATTCGGATTATTTTTACCTATTGGGACGGAGATGTTCTGCTCCTGAATGCCTTTGTGAAGCGAAAGCAGAGGGACACGATACAGGCACTGGAGCAATCACTGAGAATACTGGCGGAACTCCAGAATCATCCGGAGTACGCAGTAGAATTTATTGTCAAGGAGGAACAATCATGAAGCCGACTATCTGTATCACGATTTTGGCTGCCGCACTGGTGCTAGTAGGTGCGGGACTTTTGTGGAGTAGGAGGACGAGTGTATGAAAAAATGTGTTTCGCTCATTTCGCTGGCGCTGGCTTTTGCCATGTCCACCGGCGCCTTTGCCATGGAGGTCCCCACAGACACAGTTGTGCAGAACCTAAATGGCAGCCAGCAGGTTATCAAGACCTTTACGGTCGCTCCGGATGAAGATCCTCAGACACTAATAGAAGAACCATTTGAGCTGGAAGGGTACTTGTATACCTTCAAGGACATCACAAAAGTTGAAAATCTCATCGATGATACGAAAAGGTATACGGAGGTCGTAACGGTTGAAACCACAGATGATGATTTGAGTGTCATCCTGGAAAAGCTCATGCCAACCATTGAATATGATGATGGGCAATACCATGGCACGCTGACACTGGATCATACCAGCCTGTACACGGAGGCGACAAGCTATTCGACAAGAAGCTATACCGTCAGTGAGACAAAAACCATTGGGCAGTTGGATCGCAATGATATGAGCTATGTCCCTGCTACAACAGTGAAAAATGGCGTGACATTGTCTCTTGCAGACGTTGACTGGCAGGTCACTGGCACGGATCTTGTCGGAGAGGTATTGGCGCCATCCTCCTATCAGGCGGTAGCTACTTATTCCGGGAAAGCGTACTATACGGCCGCGGATGGGTATGTGACAACCGCCGAATATGTCGGTGAGATCAGAAGAGAAGGGATCGAAGACATCACCTATACAGTGACCTACCTTGGTGAGCCGGTCTTGCCCTCATATGAAGACGAAGCGAATGGTGAGGGCTGGGCCAGTAAGCTTAAAGGTGCTTGGCCCTATCTTGCTGGTGGATCTTGCTTCCTGGCGGCAGGGGTCTTGGGAACACTCCTATGGCGTTCACGCCGACAGGTGAAGCTGCTGCGGGAGGCCCAGGACACCCTGCAGGAAGACGATTTTGAAGAAAGAGAGGAGGACCAGGGCGAATGAAACAGATAAGAAAGCTTCTATGCTTCGTTTTGGTGACACTTTCAGTGACGTCCATCGCCAGTGCCGCAACGGACTATACTTTTGAAACGGACGATACGCCGGAGTATTATCCATCGACCTCGTACGAGGAGATCTATGGTTCGCTTTATAATTATGGCGGCCCCAATATTGTAGACTACCAGATCCCGGAACTGGAGTATGGGACCTTCTCAACAACGCAGACGGGGATCATGGAAAAAGCTCTGCTTCCCGGGCTGCAGGCCAGCGTCAGTACGGCATCCGGCGGCGGATATGGTATTTCGGGAGGGGCCTATGGTATTTCCGAAAGCATCGCCGCGTTACCGGAACTGCCGGAGGTGCTCCCGGACTTCCAGAATCAGCAATATCAGCCTCCCGCCTATACCAGCGTGGAGGGGATGGAGCGTGAAGACGGCAGCATAGGCACAATTCAGATCCCCTCGCTTGATATTTCCATGAAATTATGGGAGGGCGAGACGAACGCCAGCATGGCGAAGGGGCTGGGGCATTATTCCTCGACCTCAGCTTGGGATGGAAACGTTGGAGTCTGCGGCCATAATCGCGGAGCGAAATATGTGATCGGCAGCATCAAGGACCTGGACATTGGCGATACCATCACATATACCACGATTTATGGCACACGGACCTATGCTGTAGAGACTGTAGAGATCATCGACAGCACTGACTGGAGTTATCTCCAGTCTACCGCGGACAACCGTGTTACACTGACGACCTGTCTTGCGGATCAGCCCAGCAAACGTGTCTGTGTTCAGGCTGTAGAGGTTCGTTCATAAAAAGTTCAAAAGTATTTTTTCGTGCCAAATCTGACGTATATGCATGTGAGAGGAGGAAAAAACGCACTGTTTCTTGGGAATTCGTTTTTGTGACGTAAGGAAATAGAAAAAAGCTTTGACATGGCGTGTATCCTATACTATTTTGGAATTACCAGGCAGGAAATTGTAGGAGAGGTGATCGCTGTGGCATATGAATTCCCGAGGGCAAAAGCAGAGCGGACGGACGATAAGGAGGTGCGGATTCGCCTTGATCTGACACTGGATGTCCCACATGAGATCGCTGAGCAGCTGGAACTATTGGGACTCCGAGACTTTGAGGCCTGTCAATATGACGCGGAATACCAGCGGATAAAAATGAGCACCAGCACCGTGCTGTTCCGAGAGGGGGCGTGATACAGTGAGACGTTGTCACGTACGATTGGCTTTGGTTGGCCTGTGTGTGGCCTTTATGATTTCCGGTACATCAGCTGCCGCTGAAAATCTTGATGAGCAGAAGACCGCCGCGGAATATCTTTTCCATCAGAATATCATGGTTGGAAACCAGGATGGAGACATGTGCCTCGATTCTCTCCTCACCAGGGCGGAGCTGGCAGTGATCCTGAGCCGGTTGACAGTCAATCAAGAGCATCTGTCGGCAGAGCGTGAGTTCTACGCCGGTGAATGCCAGTTTGCGGATGTGCCGGACTGGGCAGCCGTCTATGTGGGATACTGCGCGTTTAACGGATTTATGGTGGGGTATGGAGACGATATTTTCGGAGCTTCAGACCCTGTAACTCCGGCAGCGGCCTGCACAATTATTCTTCGCTATCTGGATCTGCCAGGAACACCGGCGGAATACGATACCGCCTGTAAGACGGCGTATGAGTTGAGCCTTATTCCCCAGGATACCGCACAAAAAACAGCTCTGACGCGTGGGGAGCTGGCGGTGATCCTTTATCGTACGCTGCGCTATGAGGGACAGCCAGATTTACAGACCTCGGCCGAAGACAAAGAAAAGACGGAGGACGACTCCCGGTACATCCCCCAGGTCGGGGATGTGATCCGGTGCGGCGATGGAAGCGACTATACGATCACGGACGTCAGCCGGTATGACGCCAACATGTTCGCGGACGGCCCTCTGGGCCCCCTGCCGGAGCCCACGTGTGACTGGTCTCAGTTCGACCAGCCGGAGCTCCCGGCGGCGGAGGCCAGAAGATTCCAGACTGAGGCAGGGGACTACCTGTTCCTGCGGAACCTCTATGAGACCCGGCGCATGCTGTACACCCTCTACAACGCCATGGGAGAGAATGAAGCTACTTGGGCGAACGGCAGTGCGGTGCTCCGGGAGGACGGAACGCCCTGGGTCCACATCGAGCTGACCATGCCGGAGGATCTCACCGCCTATCCCTTCTGGCCCTGGCGGGAGGATCAGGTCACAGCCTTTTTCCACTCCCGGCCGGGAGGGACCTTCTACCTGGAAGTCTGGGATGTGTTCGCGGACGGGATCTTCCAGAGGACAGAGTACAACATCCGCGCGAGATAAGTAGGCCAACGTCTTGCATTTTACCTTGAATTTGATATAATACTATCAAAGAGATGATATGCAAGGAGTGATCAAGTATGAAGATCAGGCCCTCGTCCGCGCTGCGGAACGACTACACCGCGATATCTGAGCTGGCAAAGGTCTCCGGTGAACCCATCTTCATCACCAACAAGGGAGAGGATGACGGAGTATTTATGAGTATGGCCGCCTTCGAGGAGCGGGAGAAGATGTACCGCCACCGGGACAAGATCTACGAGGCGGAGATGAGCCGTCTCAGAGGTGAGCCGGTATATACACCGGAGGAGATGGACGCGGAGATGGAGGAGCTGTTCCATGCCTACGAGGTATAAGCTGGTCTATCTCGCGCCGGCGGCCCAGGACCTTCGGGAGATCGTCAAATTTCACATCACTGAGGTTGGCGTCGCGTCCTCCCGCAAGATCTACCAGACCATCCAACAGACCATCGGAAAGCTGCGGGATTTTCCGTTGATGGGCCAGACTCATCCGGACCCCATGCTGGCGGCGGGAAGTTTTCGAAAGCTGGTGTTGACCCGCACCTATGTGGCGATCTACAAAGTGGAGGACGACACAGTGTACATCTACCGGATCGTCAACGGCGCCACGGACTATCCCAGACTGCTCAAATGAAGTAAATATCATCATATCATAGGAGCGCGTGCCCATTGTGGGCGCGCGCTCCGCTGTTTACCAAAACAAAAGAATGAGGAGGAAACGCTATATGAAACGAATCGCGGCACTGCTCCTGACCCTGCTCCTAGTGGTGGGACTGCTGCCCACTGTCGCGTTGGCGGCGTCCAGCGAGGAGGAGGCCCTGGGCGAGGTGCAGATCTACCACGACGGGACGGAGATGAGCTATCTCTCCATCAACGGCCGTGTGCGGACCCAGGTGTTCACGTATTATAACTACATCAACGCCAAGGGCCAGTCGGTCCGTGTCCCGGCCTACTGCGTGAATCCCAACACCGCCGGCGTACCCCAGACGGTGCCCGCCGGGACGGGAATCAAATACCTGGCAAACCAGCGTGCCACGGACCCGAAGATCATGGGGATCGTGGCCAGCGGATACCCCACCCGCAGCCTGGAGCGTCTGGGCCTGGCCAGTGAGTACGAGGCGTACTACGCCACAAAGATGGCCCTCTGGTGCTACCTGCTGCCCAACTGGGACATCGCGGACCTCACGGTCAACCCCGCCGCGGACCAGGCTGCGGCAAGCCGGGTCCTGGCCGCCGCCAAGCTCATCTACACAGACGGCATGTACTGGGATAAGGTCCTGACCCCCAAGATCACAGCGGTCCCGGACCAGGAGCAGGCGTATCCCGTGACCTTCGAGGGCAAGGAGTATTACCAGCAGCTCTTCACCGTAACCAGCGAGACATGGGTGGACGGCGGCGTGGTCTACATCTCCTTCGCGGACCCCGATTCCGTGCCCGAGGGGACCCGGATCGTGGGACTGAGCGGCAATGACATTACCGGAATCAACTGCGTGGAGGCGTCGGAGGGCGGCTTCTCCGGCCAGTTCAAGATCCTCTACCCCGCGGAGTCCATTGAGGGGCAGAGCGGCAGCGTACAGCTGACCTTCACCTGCGACAGCTACAAGTACGCCATCTTCTACGCCACCTGCGCGGAGGTGGACCAGTACGGGAATATTCAGAACTATATGTGCGACACAGACCCCCTGGTCCCTATGGAGGCGGACGCCTACAGTACCTACGGCGGGGCGACGCCGCCTGAAGAGCCCGAGGAGCCCGGCACCCCGGAGGAACCCGCCGCCGGCGGGCTGCGGATCGTCAAGCTGGAGGCCGGAACGGAGATCCCCCTCAGCGGCGCTGTCTTTGAGGTCGTGGGGCCTGACGGCGACACCATCGGGAGCTTCGCCACCGACGCCAACGGCGAGATCCAGATCCCGGAGGCCGTTCCGGGCAATTACACCATTTATGAGCGGGTTCCCCCAAAGGACCACCTGCTCAGCGAGAACGACACGCAGAACGTGACGGTCCGGGAGGGTGAGACGGCCACCGTCACCTTCGAGAACCAGCCCTACGGGGACCTCCGGGTGGAGAAATTCAGCGACACCGGCGAGGGCCTTGCCGGTGTGCAGGTACAGATTAAGCATATCGAGAGCGGCAGGACCTACAGCGGCACCACGGAGCCCGGCGGCGCTGTCCAGTTCACCGGCCTCCTGCCGGGAGCCTATGAGGTCCGGGAGATCGCCGGCATCCAGGGCTGGATCGCGGACACGGAGACTGTCCAGACAGTCACCGTGGTGACCGGGCAGACCTCCACCGTGTCCTTCACCAACAAGGAGCTGCCCGGCCTGCGGATCGAGAAGTATGACCGGGTCACCCAGGAGGCCATGGCCGGCGTGACCTTCCGGATCTGGCGGGACGGTGAGCTGCTGGGGGACTTCACCACCGGACAGCTGGGCGAGATCCTGTTGGTGGATCTGGACCCCGGCACGTACCTGGTCCAGGAGGTGGCCTCCGATGATGAACACGTTGTGGAGTCCATGCCCCAGGAGATCGAGCTGAAGGCGGGGGATGGGATCAAGCAGCTGGTCTTCTTCAACGACAGAAAGCCGGGTATCCACCTCATCAAGGTGGACAGCGTGACCATGGAGGCCATCCCCAACGTCCGCTTTGAGTTCAAGCTGGTGGGCGGCAGCTACCGGCAGGAGCTCACCTCCGATGAAAACGGGGAGATCGACCTCTCCAAACTGGAGCCCGGCGCCTATGAGGTCCGGGAGCTGGAGGCCCCGGACGGCTATCTCATTGACGACGCTGTCCGTGTGGTACAGGTCGATCCCAATGAAAACGCCAATTTCGTGTTCACCAACACCCCCAAGCCGGCCCTGCGGCTCATCAAGGTCAGCTCGGACGGCTCGCCCCTGGCGGGGGTGCATTTCCGCGTCGCCAGGATCGAGGATGGGAGCCGCTATCTGGACCGTGTTACCGACGAGAACGGTGAGATCAACATCACCGACCTGGAGCCGGGCGTGTACTCCGTGAAGGAGACCGCCACCGTGTCGGACCACATCCTTGACCTGAGAGAGTACCACGTGGAGCTGTTCCCCGGTCAAACATCCACGATCACCATCGAGAACCAGCGCCGCCCCGACCTCGTGGTCTACAAGCGGGACGCCGATACCGGAGAACCTGTTCCCAACACGGTGTTTCTGGTGGAGGCCGCGGACGGCCACAGTGTGGATGAGATCAAGACCGATGCGGAGGGCAAGGCGATTCTGACCAACCTGCTCCCCGGCGTGTATGAGATTTCCGAGAAGTCCGTCCCCGCGCCCTACCTCATGGACGCGGAACCCCAGCTGGTCACTTTGTACGCCAACCGGACCCACACGGTGTACTTTGAGAACCACAAAAAGCCGACCTTGACCGTCAACAAGGTGGACAGCGTCACCGGCAGCCCCATCCAGGGAGCAAAATTTGAGGTCTGGTACGGCAGCAATAACACCACCACCGGGGAGCTCAACAGCCTGGGCACATTCTTCTCGGATGAGAATGGGCAGTTCATTTTGGAGCTGCTCCGGGACGGCTGGTACAAGGTGACGGAGCTGGAGCCGGCGGCGGGGTACACCATCAAGGAGCCCGCCACCCAGGAATTCTATATCTCCGGCGGCGAGAGCAAGACCATCACCTTTGAGAATGTGCCCAAGAACGCCATCATTGTGGAGAAGTACGACAGCGTCACCGGCGAGGCCCTGGGCGGCGCCACCTTCCAGCTGCGGTACCTGGCAGGAACCAGCGGCACCGGGGGAACGGTCATCGGCCAGAAGGTGACCGGGTCCAACGGCATGGCCATCTGGACCGGGTTGGAGCCTGGGACCTATGTGGTCGAGGAGGTGGACCCCGCGGACGGCTACAGTGTTATCCAGTCCTCGGAGACCATCTTCCTGGCGGACAGCGGGGAGCAGAGCGTCGTCACGGTGCGCTTTGAGAACATGCCGGACGGGAATCTCCTGATCCGCAAGGTCTGCGCCACGGACCCCAGTGTGACCCTGCCCAACGCGGAGTTCAAAATCGCATATGCGGACGGCACCCTCATCGGCGACAGCAACGGTGTCTACCGGACCGACGAGAACGGTGAGATCCGCATCGAGGGGCTGGCCCCCGGCAAGAGCGTGGTGGTCACGGAGACCCGCGCGCCGGACGGCTTCCTCATCGACACCCAGTCTCAGACCATCCAGATCCGGGAGGGCCGGACAGTCAGCCTGACCTTCAAGAATCAGCCCAAGGGGGAGCTGATCATACAGAAGCGGGACAGCGCCACAGGGCAACCCCTCCCCGGCGCGGAGTTCAGAGTGACCACAGCCGCCGGCTGCGAGGTAGGCCTGGACGGGGTGATTGGCGACTCCACCCTGACCCAAAACGGGATCTTCACGACGGACGCCAATGGCGAGATCCGCATCTCGAATCTAGCGCCGGGCGCCTATGTGGTGACTGAGATCCGGGCGCCCCAGGGGTACGTTATGGATTCCCCCTCTGTCAATGTGGTCATCGGCCAAGGCGGAGACACCCAGACGGTGGTCATCACCAACTCTAAGGCCGGCAGCCTGATCATTGACAAGCGGGATTCCCTGACAGGAGAGCCGCTGGAGGGAGTTGCCTTCCGTGTGACCACTTCCACTGGAGAGTATGTCCCTGATGAGGATGGCTACATCTCCAGCAACGGGATCTACTATACCGACCGGGACGGCAAGATCCAGATTGACGGTGTGGTGGGCACACTGGTCGTGACGGAGACGGAGACCATCCCCGGCTATACCATCGACCCGGCCACGCAGACCCAGACGGTCCAGGTGAATCCCAACGACACCCAGACCCTCTATTTTACCAACACCCCTACCACGACGCTGGTGATTGAAAAATATATCGAGGGCACGACAACGCCCCTGGAGGGGGTGACCTTCCTGGTCACCGACAGCTCCGGCGCGGTGGTGGGCAGCGGCAACGGCGAATATATCACCGATGAGAACGGCCGCGTTGTCATCACGGACCTGGAGCCGGGCACTACCATCACCGCGCGTGAAGTCAAAACTTTGGAGGGCTACGTCCTGGACGGCGCGCCCAAGTCTATCGAGATCAAAGAGGGTGAGGTGCAGACCCTCCGGTTCTACAACCAGAAGCAGGGGACCCTGGTGATCCGGAAGCTGGACAAGCTGACCGGCGAGCCTCTGGCCGGCGTGGAGTTCGAGCTGACCTATGCCGAGGGCGGCTATGTGGATGACGCCAACGGGCATCTGTCCAGTAAGGGCCTGTACACCACCGACGCCAATGGCGAGATCCGCGTCAGCGGGATCACCGGAACTATCGTGGTCAAGGAGACCAGGACTATTCCCGGGTATACCATTGACCCAGGGACACAGACACAGACTGTGACCGTGAACCCGGAAGACACCCAGACGCTGACCTTCTACAACACCCCGGATACGACGCTCGTGATTGAGAAATACATTGAGGGCACGACAACGCCGCTGGAGGGTGTGACCTTCCTGGTCACCTCTGGGTCGGGCGAACCTGTTGGGCAGAGCAACGGGGAGTTCATCACAGATGAAGCCGGTAAGATCGAGATCCATGGGCTGAAGCCAGGTGAGACCATTACCGCCCGTGAGATCAAGACGGTGGAGGGCTATGTCCTGGACGGCGCGCCCAAGAGTATTGAGATCAAAGAGGGTGAGGTGCAGACCCTCCGATTCTACAACCAGAAGCAGGGGACTCTGGTGATCCGGAAGCTGGACAAGCTGACCGGCGAGCCTCTGGCCGGCGTGGAGTTCGAGCTGACCTATGCCGAGGGCGGCTATGTGGATGACGCCAACGGGCATCTATCCAGTAAGGGCCTGTACACCACCAATGAAAATGGCGAGATTCGCGTCAGCGGGATCACCGGCACCATCGTGGTCAAGGAGACGAAGACTGTCCCTGGCTATACCATCGACCCGGGGACGCAGACCCAGACCGTGACCGTGAACCCGGAAGACACCCAGACACTGACCTTCTACAACACCCCCGGCACCACCCTCACCATTCAGAAGTACATCGAGGGGACGAACAACGAGCCCCTTGCCGGCGTCACCTTCCTGATCACCGACAGCGCCGGGACGCTCCTTGGGCCCAGCAACGGGGAGTTCGTCACGGACCGGAACGGTCAGATCATTCTGGAGGATCTGGAGCCCGGCGTCACCATCACGGCGAAGGAGACCAAAACGGTGGACGGGTTCGTGCTGGATGGCACGCCTCAGAGCATCCTCATCAAGGAGGGGGAGGCGCAGCAGCTCACCTTCTTCAACAAGAGGGCCGGCGGCGTGGAGATCATCAAGGTCAACGAGGCGGATCAGACGGAGCGCATCCCCAATGTCACCTTTGAGATTCGACAGATGGACGGCGGGCTGGTGGACACTGTGACCACGGACAGTCAGGGCCGTGTATATGTCGAGCTGGAGGCCGGGGACTACTACGCGGTGGAGATCCAGGCCGGGGAGGGCTTCCAGGTGGACAGCACGCCTCACTACTTTACCGCAAAGGACAACGAGACAACCACCCTCACCGTGACCAATAAGGCCTTCAGCGGCATTATCATCCATAAGATCGACAGTGTTACGGAAGAAGGCATATACGGGGTCAAGTTTGTCCTCTATGACTCCAGCAAGAAGCCCATCGGCGAATATACGACGGATGATGAGGGCTATATCTACATCGACGATCTGCCGATGTCCGGGCGGTTTTATCTGCGTGAGCTGGAAGCGGCTGAAGGCTATACGCTGGACAAAGAGTATAAGACTGTCAATGTGCAGGCGGGGAAGACCGTACATATAGAATGGGAGAACACTGCTGTTACGGGACAAATCCAGATCTATAAGTACGCAGCCGAGTACAACGAGGTAACGGGCGCCGCACCCGGCACGCCGCTGGAGGGGGCGGTCTATGAGATCGTTCACGAGCGCAGCGGAAAAGTCGTGGACTACATTACAACGGATGTTCGCGGTGTCGCCGCGTCAAAACCGCTGCCCCTGGGCCGCTATAAGATCGTCGAGGTAACAGCGCCGGCGTACTGGCAGGTAGACGCTACGGTCCATGATGTTACACTGGAGTTCCCCGGACAAATTATCAAGCTCTCCGCATACGACAAGCCGTCCAGCCTGGGCGTAACACTTACCAAGCGAGGAAACGCGGAAGTGTTGGCGGGAAATCAAATGAGATATGACATCACGGTCGCCAACACTTCAAATGTTCCCCTTGAGAATTTCTACTGGCACGACCGGATCCCGACAGATGTTTCCCGAGCCACCGTCCTCACGACTGGTACCTACAGTGCGCGCCTCAATTATCGCATTTTGTATAAAACAAATTACAGCGCAAGCTATCAGGTTTTGGCGTCTAATCTCCTCACGAGCAATAGCTACTCGTTTGCGCTGAACGCGATTCCCACACAGGCCGGCGAAGTCGTGACGGATGTCTTTTTCGATTTTGGCAAGGTGCCTGTTGGTTTCCAGTCTGTCACAGGTCCCACACTGACGGTAGTCATCAATGGAGACGCGGTCAATGGGTATCAGCTTGTGAATCGAGCCGACGCGGGCGGTAAGTATCAGGGTACTTGGCAAACCGCGCAGGCGAGCTGGGTCACCATTATCAAAAGGCTTGGAGATGTACCGGCCCTGCCAAAAACCGGATATTGATCTAGATATGGGCCATATGGGAACCGGAGGACGCCGCGTAGGCGTTCCTCCGGTTTCTCATTTACCGCGAAGGAGTAAAAACTGGTAAATGAACATCATGAAACGATTTTTGTGTGCCTTGATGGCGATGCTCTCTCTGCAGATGGCCGCGTTATCCGCTGACCGCGGACAAATGCCTGAGGATGAGCCGCAGAGCGGATTTGCCGACATCTCTCTCGCCCACGAGGAGCATTGGGGACCAAATGAGGATCGCGGCATGCTGCTGACTGCCGGCCAATGGGCGGACATGCTATGCCGCTCAGTAGAGCCGGCAATGTCCTTGTCAGCGCCTGTTGGGAGAAGCAGTGCGGAGAAAGCCTTCCGGAACGAGTGGCTTTCTTTGGAATGCGTTGTGCGTCCGGACACGAATGTATGTAGGGAGGTATTATATCAGAGCGCATTCAGAGCGTTTCGCGTGGACGTATACAGCTCTGAATTGTACCCCCACAGTATGCCCCTCTCACCGTGGGAAAATATTATGCGGGTCGCCGGGGAGTTGGGCATCGTATGTTATGGCAAGGATGGGGCAGAATTGGTGACCAGGGATGAGGCGGAGGACCTGCTCAAACAGCTTGCAGCAACGGACATTGAGCTTGTCGCTCCGCCCATCGCGTCGCAGATCTCGATAGAAAATAAGGATGGCGCCCTGCTCAACCCGTACCTCCTGGAGCTCCGCAAAATTCCAGAGCCGATTTTGGAACAGTTCCAGCAGCTTGGTTGGAAAATCACGTTGGATCGGGACTATCTGATGCAGCTCGGGCAGGACCGCGATATGAGTTACGTTGGCGTAACAGCGTATCTTGGGAAAAACATCTACATATCAGATCCTAGCGCGCTGATCCATGAAATGGGGCATTTTGTGCACGGAATGTTATCGTTTCCTGAATCATTCGAGCGCTTGTTTATGCTGGAGAGCAAGAGCGCGGCCGAGATATTGGGAAAATACGCAAGTACCAGCAGCCGAGAATATTTCGCGGAATATTTTGCCTTCTGGGTACAGTGCCAGAACAGTACACAGAAAATGGAGTATCTGGCGCAAGCGTCTCCTGAGACGTATCGATACTTTGAGGAGATGGAAGGCAATCATTGGCTGCTGGTGGAAACAGAATGAGGAGAAATCATGACAAAAAGAATTAATCGAGTATATACGATCATGCTGCTGACACTATTGGTTTTGGGACAGCTTACCACGCCGGGATATGCGGTGGAAGATATGTGGACAGTGGCAAATACCATCATCGTGGATGTCTACGCCAAAATCGCCGGCATCAGCACCGTGCTGGCTGGCCTCATGTCCGCTGTGGCTGTGGTAGGCGCCAAGATCTCCAACAACCAGCACAAGGTCGATCAGGCATGGGATTGGCTCAAGCGGATCTGGATCGCGTGGGCCATTATCAATGGCATCGGGGCGTTTATCGCCTATGTGGCGCCCTTCTTCTCGGGCCTTGCTACCCTGACGCCTTGACCATCCCCATGGAAGAGAGAAAATGACACCATGTACGGTACAAGCGATCCGGTGAAAAACCGGAGCGGCGCGGCGCGAGAACGGCCAACTCTCTTCCCTAGATCCCCAGCTCTGGCAGGAAGGAGGTGTCCAAATTGCTGGAGCTTATCTTTCAAGGGTTTGTCGAATGGATCTATGGCATGGTGCTGGAGTGCTGGGAGTATTTCGCATCCGCGCTTCTGGAAGTCATGAGCATGGACTTTGCGTATCTCAGAAGCCATATCCCCGTCCTTGCGGAGATTCAGCAGATCCTGCTGGCGGTCGGATGGGCGCTGCTCATCGGCAACCTTGTCTTTCAGGCGCTCAAGAGCATGTCCACTGGCCTGGGGTTTGAAGGAGAAGATCCGAAGCTCTTGTTCACGCGCACGTTTGTCTTTGCTTTCTTACTTCTGGCCAGCCCGCAGATCTGCGAGATCGGCCTAAATGTGACACAGACCATCATCAACTATCTGGACATACCGGACGCTGTTAACATCACATTTGCCGACGACGCCTCCTTTGCCGGCCTCGCCGCAGCGTGGCTTCTGGTAGTGATCTGCGGCCTCATCGTGATGTGCAAGGTGTTCAGCCTCATTCTTGAGATCGCGGAGCGATACATCATCCTCGCCGTTCTGACCTTATGCGCACCCTTGGCCTTCGGCGTAGGCGGCAGCAGGAACACGTCGGACATTTTTACAGGCTGGTGCAGGATGTTCGGCTCCATGTGCCTCGTCATGGTGACCAATGTGATTTTCCTCAAAATGCTGTTGTCGGTGCTGGCCTTTGTGCCCAGCGGCCTGGATGTGCTGCCCTGGATGGTGCTGGTGTTCGGCATCGTCAAGGTGGCGAAAAAGATTGACGTCATCATCACCCGCATTGGTCTGAATCCGGCCATTACCGGGGACGGTTTGGGCGGCCGCGGTCTGCCTGGTACGCTGACCTATGCCGTCGTGCGGACTGTAGGCCGGCAGGTCGCCAGATCTGCGGGCAGGAATGCCGGTGGCAAGGGACACGGTGGCAGTACAGCGCCTCCGGGCGGCGGCCCGAATGGACCCAAGCCAGGTCCGGTATTTGGGAGGACACGCTTTTCTGGCGCGTCGGGGACAGTGGACCGGCCCGTCGGAGCGGATACGCCAGGAGGGCAGCAGGCCGGCGCCGCACAGGGAAGCGCCGCTCCCCAAGCGCCGGGAAATCCCACACACTCCGGAGTCACCCAAGGTGCTGTGGCGCAGTTTGGCGGACAGTACACGGACGCCAGGCAGCAGAATGCGGGAGCTTACGCCTCGGTGGGTGGTATGGACAGCGTGGCACAAAGCACGGCGGCCTACCAGAGCAGTTCCATGCGGAAAACCTTCGTCACCCCCGGAACGCACAGGGGTGTCTCCCATATCCCCCGTGCCGGACGTCCCGGCATGGCAGGAACAGCCCCTCCCAAGGCCGGCGACGCCGGGCAGGGGGCAGCGGGGCAAGGGCCCTATGCGGTACCAAGCGGCATAGCGGGGACGGACCGCTTTGTGGGCGCTGTCGATATGCATTCCTGCGCGGCAGGAACCGGGCAGCCCAGAGCGGATACACCCGCGGATCATCGCGCTCCCTCCGGCACGGCAGGGAAAGCGCCGGCTCAGCCTGCCCGCTTCACCGCTGTTTCTTCCCAGCGGGTCAACGAGGGCGGCGCGGACAGCCGTATTGCGGCGACTGAACAGGCGCATATCTCCGTGAAGCAAGGCAGACAGACCAGAGGCGCCGCGGCAGAGCACCGCCAGTCGGCTTCCCCGACCGGGCAGGGCGCTTCGGCAAAGCAGAGCCCCGGCGCGACGCGGTTTACCAGTCGTCCGGCAGATCCGACGCGTGCTGCCGAAAGAACTATCGCAGCGGCGGCGCCTTCCGCGAAAGCCGGGGCTTCTGCCCGCGCCTCGACAGCGGCGTCGCCTGTGAGGCCGGTACCTGCCGGCACTCAGATGGTGGGGGGTGCGCCCCGTGCCGGTGCTGCGGGAGCAGCTTCCGACCAGACCCGGCATAGCAGGAACACGCCGCGCTCCGGCGGCGGCCATCCCGACAGGTCCCCGCCTTCACCGGCACGGCAGGAACGGCCTGCGGCAAGTACACACCCGGCATCCAAAGTGGGAGGTCCGGCGCCGCACCCCGGCACGGCAGGAACAGGCGCGAGGAGGGACAAGCCGGCGCAAACCAGGCAGACAGCCCAGAAGCAGGCGCCCGCCTCCAAGCCGACGCCAACCGCTACCGTCACGAGTGGAGGCAGGCGGCCATCTTCCGGCACCTCGGCACAGCAGGAACAGCGGCGTACTGACGAACGGCGGCGCGGGAGCAAGCCGAGAAACGGGGGGATAAGGGATGGCAAGTAACCCAAACTCCCAGTCAGGCGCGCAGACCGCGGTGGATCTGGCCCGTCTGGCAAAAGCAATCTATAACATCGTCCGGGCGGCGATAGCGGCGGGCCTTCATGGCGCCGCTGCCGCCGCTGCCAAGGAGGCTCTGCCCTTTATTGTCAAGGTCGCGGCGTGGGTCCTCTTCTTATTTGTCTTTTTCCCCCTCCTGGTCTTCGTTTCGCTGCCCAATATCTTCTTTGGATTTAACACGGCGGATACCGACTCAGTCATTCAAATGACAGAGCGGGCGTTCACCATCGGCGGGGCCTACATGAGCCTCAGCGAGTTTGAGCGGACGCAAGTGGATGCCATCGTGACAAGCCTGGCCGCCGAGTATGAGGAGCAGGGGACTGAGATTGACCGGATCGAGGTGGAAAATGATATGGACGAGGAGGACCTGCTCTGGCTCATCGCCATCAATTCTGTGGCACATCAACAGGATCTCAATACCATGAGCGCCGAATCGGTCCGGGAATTTTGCTCCGCGCAGCTGTCCGTTTCCTCGTCCCTGTGGTCTGCGGACGGCGGTGAGGATGGAGCTGTGACAACGCTGAAGGTGAGCGTCGAAGGGATTGATCCAGAGCGGTTAATGGAAGACCTGGGCTTTGACGAGGATGCTAAGACCTGGGCCGGGGCGCTCTTTGAGACGATTTCCGAAAGTGACGCCATAGAAACATATGGCGATTATTTTGCGGCTTACGAACCCGACTACAGCGGTGACAGCGGATGGTCCGGTCAGGTGGAGTACGGATCTGACTATGACAATACAATCGATATTTCCGGTTTTGTCAGCCCCGAGACCAAAAACAACCTGGACCTGGTCGCCTATGCTGTCCAGGCCTGGGAGAACAACTGGGGCTATGTCTGGGGCACCTACGGAAGTGTGCTCACCGAGTCCCTGTTTTCCTACAAACTGGAACAGTACCCGGAAGGCGTCGGGAACTACAAGGATTTTATCGAGGACAACTGGCTGGGCCGCCGGACGGCGGACTGCATCGGGCTGATCAAAGGCTACGGTTGGCTGGACGCCTCCGACCTGACCATCGGCTACGCGGAAAACGGCGTGCCAGATTACGGCGCCAACCAGATGTACCAGTACGCCATGCGGAATGGCACGCAGGGTAAAGATTATGGCGGAATGAGCGCCATGCCGGAGATCCCCGGCCTCATGCTGTGGAAGGACGGCCATGTGGGCGTCTATATCGGCGACGGGTACGCCATCGAGGCCATGGGCACGAAATACGGTGTGGTCAAGACCAAAGTGGAGGGCCGGGGCTGGTCAGGCTGGTGTAAACTGCCCTATCTCACCTATCTGGAAGAATGAAAGGAGGGACCCCTGTGCAAGTACGGAAAATGCGGCTTTTGCGCCATAAGCACGGGATCACCCGCCCGGAACTGGGGCGCGTCTGCGCCCTCTCTCCTCAGCGGATCAGCGAGATCGAACTGAGCGTGGCGGGGCTGGCCCCGGAGACCGAGGAGAAACTGCGGCGCGGGTTTGATTCTGTGGCCCGGCGGCGTGAGGACGCGCTGTGCTCCCTGCGCGACGACCTTGCCCGCCATGGAGCGAGCCTGTTTGAACCTGTGGAGGCCGGTTATGAATTATGATGTTTACCATATCCCGGTGAACTTTACCGACGCCGGACGGCTGTTCGGTCTGTTTGAGATCCGCAACGCCATCGAGACGGTGCTGCTCACAGTACCCGTGCTCTTCGCCTGTATCGCCTTCCTGCCCCTGGCCTTGACGCCCAAGGTGGTGGTGACCTTGATCCTTGTCGTGCCCCTGGGAGGCTTCGGACTCATCGGCATCAGCGACGACAGCCTGACCCGGTGGCTGGGCTGTTGGTGGCGCTGGCGGAAACGGAGGCGGCTCATGCTCTATCGAGGGGAGGTACAGTCCAAGTGAACTTGAAAGAACTGATTTTCGGCGGCGGCGTCAAGGTCGCCGGCGGCGCTGGCGGCGCCTACCGGGACAGCATCCAGGCCTGGCTGCCGGTCAAAAACATCATCGGCGGCGTGATCGTCACCAAGGACAACCGCTTTGTCAAGGTGTGCGAGGTGCTGCCGGTCAATTTTTACTTAAAGTCCCCGGCGGATCAGGAGAACATCATCCTCTCCTTTGCCGCCTATCTGAAGATCGCGCCCAACATGCTCCAGATCATGGTCCGTACCCAAAAGGCCGACATGGCCGACTATGTGGCCCGCATGAAGGCATACGCCGAGATAGAGGAAAACGAGAAGTGCCGGGAGATGATCGAGGACAACATCGCCGAGGTGGATTGGCTTGGCGCCAGCTCCGCCATCACCCGGCGTTTTTTCCTGGTGTTTCAGTATGAGCCGCAGATGAAGGCCAAGCGCAATACCGTGCGCGCCATTGCCCAGCGGCTGAGCGAGGAGGCCGACACTGCCCGGCGCTATCTGGATGTCTGCGGCCTGGAGGTGCTGGAACCACGCTATGCCGACAACACCGTTCTGGAATTGCTGTATGAACTCATCAACAAGAAGACCAGCCGCCGCGTCAAACTGCCCGAGGGCGTTTTTGATATGACAACGGCGGTGCATGGCCTATATGAAACGGGAGGCAACCAATGAACGCAATTTCCAAAAAGAAGAAAAAGCCGGGGCCGATCAAGGACAAGCCGAAAAAGAAGCCTGCCTCGCCGGCCAGGGAGGGCGAGGAGGCGCTGCCCAAGCAGTCCTTCCTCAAAAGGCTGATTTTTGGCGAGGAGAAGCCGGACCTTTCGGAGATCGAAGTCGGCTCCACTACGATCCTGGATATTCTGTCGCCCACCGCGGTGGACACCAAAAGCCGTGACTACATTGTAGTGGACGGCATTTTTCATGCCTATCTCTATATCACCGGCTACGGCTACTCCACCACCGTGGGCAATGGCTGGCTGTCCCCTCTGGTGGAGGCCGGCGAGGGCGTCAGCCTCAACTTCATGATCAAGCGCCAGCCCAAAGACAAAACCCTCAGCAAGATTTCCCAGACCACTATGATCAACCGCTCCCGTATGCGGGATGTGGGGGATACCCGCTCTGACTACGAAGAGCTGGACAGCGCCATTGCTTCCGGGCTTTACCTGAAGGATGTGATGAACCGGCAGGGCGAGGATTTCTACTACATGCACACCATCATCGAGGTCACGGCGGAGGACCCCGAGACGCTGGAGCAGCGGGTGACAGCGGTGGAACAGCTGTGCGTGTCGGTGGACATGATTGCCCGGCGCTGCGACTACAAGCAGGAGCAGGCTTTTTTGTCCACCTTGCCCGTGCTGGCGCTGGACCCGGACATCGAGCGCAAGTCCCGCCGCAACGCTCTGACAAGCGGCGTGGCCGCGTCTTTCCCCTTTGCCTCCTACGAGCTCAGCGACAAGAACGGCGTATTCCTGGGTATCAACATGTATAACAAAACGCCGGTATTCCTCGACCCCTACGACGACTACAAGTACACCAACGGCAACTGGTGGATCGGCGGGTCCTCCGGTGCCGGCAAGACCTTCACGCTGCTTACCCTCAGCGGCCGCCTGCGGCAGCAGGGGAAGCGGGTTATCGTCATCGCCCCGAAAAAGGGCCATGAGTTCCGGCCACTGTGTGAAAAACTCGGTGGGCTCTATCTCCGCATGTCCCCGTCCTCCAAGGACTGCCCCAACCTCATGGCCATCCGGCGCGCGTCGCTGGACTCCTACGCCCATCTGAAAAACCTGACGGCCCGGGACGACAGCGTGTTGGCCGATAAGATCTCACGGCTCATCATCTGGTTCTCCCTGAAGAAGCGGGATTTGAGCGAGGAGGACAAGAGCCGCCTGGATTCCTCCCTGGTGGAGTGCTACCAACGGTACGGCATCGACTTTGACAACCGCTCCCTGCTGGATGCGGACGGAAATTTCAAGGAGATGCCCATTCTCGCCGACTGGTACGATGTCCTGCAGCGGGACCCCGAGACACGGCACCTGGCGGTGGTCCTCGCCCGGTATGTCACCGGCTCCGCCGCCGCCATGGGCGGGCGCAATAATGTGTTGCTGGACAACAAATTCATTGTGCTGGACATCTCCGGCCTCTCCGACGATATGATCGCCGACGGCACCTTCTGGGCCACCGACGTGGCCTACGACCTCATCATGAACGCCGGGACGGAGCTCTCCGCCCTGCTGGCGGACGAGCTGTGGTCGCTGGTGGGCGCTAGCTCCAACCCGCAGGCCGCCGGCTTTGTGCTGGAG
>OERY01000065.1_pt1 | contig 20938 bp, 18 predicted proteins | sample 1540141 | NCBI WGS metagenome assembly OERY01 (sample SAMEA3891872, study PRJEB23780) | metagenome | biome: terrestrial biome; feature: animal house; material: Caecal content | place: Italy | collected 2015-05-05 | reverse complement strand
GGGGAACTCCCGCTGCAAGTTTTCGCTGCTTTCGATTGTATCGGGAAAGAAATCCACGCATTTCCTTATATGTGAATCCCAGCTTCTCTCCAATCTGACGCAGAGTCATTCCCTGGCTGCGAAGCTCTATTATTTCCTTCTCGTGTTCCTGAATGTGGCTGTATTTTCTGGGCATAGCAAAGACCTCCTGTAGTAGTTTTATTCTACCACAGGAGGCCTTCTTTTTTCATTGTCTACTTTTACTGGAGCGGTTCAAAAAGCTGGTCCCCTAGGTTATTCCTGTTCAAAACAACTGCGCATATAGTCACTCCAAGGAATCAAGTCCTTGAGCAGTTAAGGATGCTGGCGGAAGCCCATGGAAGGAAGATGGGACAGCATAATGTGTAGATATCTCTTTGGGATTGGGCTGATTCAAGCCAAATTAAGTGTCCTGGCAGCGTCTCCCATTGCTGTGCTTAGCGCTGGCATTCTGTATACCTGGTTTTAATTTTTACGACGCAGTAACTTCCGCGTTCTCCCGAATCTGCTGGATTGCATCAATCAGGGCAGCTCGGGTTTTGGGGTCAAACAGCTTGATGAAGCTGACAGGCTTATCAAAGGGAGGACGGGTCAACTCGACCATGCTTTCCATATAGCCGTTGGTTTCTACATAATGGATGACCTTGTAAACAAAGGCGATCTGCTGTGGGTTGAGGGACTGGTCATTGATAAACTGGGAGAAGGCCTGCATGGCGGCCTCATGATCCAGTTTTGCAATCTTGCGGATCAGCAAGCCAAAGGGCGTATTGCCAAACTCCCGATTATAATCTTCCTGGCTTCCCAATTCATTGGTCAGCACATGCTCGAGTTCCTGGTAATCGGTTTGGGTCAGGGGGATGTTGTGGGTCAGCTTGTGGATGGCCAGGGTGTCTCCATGTTCGTTGACATAGCGGTTTACCTTGGCGCGGTAGTCTTCAAAGTCATAGGCGGCATCCAGCAGGGTCCCTTCTTTCTGCTCCAGAATGGGGTCGGTGAGCTTTGTGATGATAGGCTTCCGACCATCCACACCTTCCACCAGAAACTGGATCAGTCCACGTAGTTCCCGCCGTGCACGCTCGAACAGAAGGATATCATTTGCTTCCCAGAACGCATCTGTCTGGATCTCTTTGAGCACCGGCAGCTTTTCCCGAACTTGAGGGATACTGGCTTTACGCTCCAGCAGCGCAGCGGTGTCGCACAGCTGTTTTTTGGCATACTTGAAAGCGGGCATCTGCTCGATGTGTGCCAGCATCATGCCATAGATGAAGTTGTCAAATCGCTTGGCAAATTCGTCCGATTCCGGCGACTGAACCAGGGGCGCGATTTCCTTTATTAGATCGGTTTTGTCCTCCTCCGAGAGAGAAAGAAACGCATCTTCTTTTTTGTATTTCTCTACATACTGTCGGCGCAATTTGACCTCGATCAGTTCTGGATTGAGGTTTTGAATCTGCTGGAAGCAGGTGTGCACCAGCTCTGCCCGCAAAGCTTGATAATCCTCTCCTGCAAAACAGCTTTCCTGCAATGCCGCAATGAGCCGAACCTGCTTGCCGAAAATATTCTCGGACAGGGTTTTGGTCTCCCGGGCCTCATAGCCCTCTTTGTGTTCATTGAAGAAGTCAAAGTTCCCACAGTAGTCAAAGATCAGAAATCGTCGTTTGTCGGTATATTCACCGTCGATTTGGTCCACACAGGCCAGCCCCTTGCACAGACGGGTTCCCCGGCCGATCATCTGCCAGAACTTTGTTTTGGAACGCACCTTTTTGAAGAATACCAGGTTCACGCACTCGGGCACGTCGATACCAGTGTCCATCATATCCACCGAAACTGCAATATGTGGTTCCTTTTCAGGCTGCTTGAAATCGTCAATGACCTGCTGGGCATAGCTGTCCTCACAGACCACCCGCTGGGCAAAGGTTCCATGGTACTGGGGATAGAGCTTATTGAACCGATCCAGGATAAACTGGGCATGGAGCTTGTTCTGGGCGAAGATGATGGTCTTGCCCAGCCGGTCGCCGCCTGCCACCTTGATGCCCCGCTCCATCAGGTCTTGAAGCACCAGGTCCACCGTTCCCTCATTGAAGACGAACTTATTGAGCTTTTCCGGGGGGATATACTCCGGCATGGGGCCATCCTCAGTGAAATCATCTTCGTAGCGTTCTTTATCCTCATCGGACAGGTCGTCGTAGGTGATCCCTTCCTCCAGAAACTTGGTCTTGACCTGGTAGTTGTAGTAGGGCACCAGGACATGGTCCTGATACACTGCCGTTTCGTAATCGTAGGGGTAGGTGGGGACGCCGCTCTCCATCTCAAAAAAGTCGTAGGTGTTCCGGTCGATGTCGGTCTTGGGAGTGGCGGTCAGCCCAACCAGAATGGCATCGAAATACTCAAAGATAGCCTGGTATTTCTTGAAGATGCTCCGATAGCTCTCGTCGATGATAATCAGGTCAAAATGGGCGGGGGTGAACAGCTGCCGCCCGTCCGAGGATTTGGTGTCGTCAATGGCATTCAGGATCGTGGGATAGGTTGAAAAGACGATCCGGGCGTTCCGGTCGTCCTTATTGGTGCAGAGGTTGCACAGGGTCATATCCGGCAGGTACTTTTTGAAATCATCCTTTGCCTGCTTCACCAGTGCAGTGCGGTCGGCCAGAAACAGAATGTTGGTGACCCACTTGCCCCGGCTGAGCACGTCGGTCAGGCTGGAAGCTGTCCGGGTTTTGCCGGTGCCGGTGGCCATCACCAGCAGGTGCTTGCGGATGCCCTTCTGGGTGTGTTCACAGACCGCCCGGATGGCCGCTTTCTGGTAATACCGGTCGGTGATCTTGTCGTCGATGGCGATGCTTAGCAGGTCTTTCCGCTCGGTGCGGCGGGTCATCAGCTTGTCCAGGTCGTCCTTGCTGAAAATGCCGCTGACCTTCCGCTGGGGACCGCTCTGGTCGTCCCAAAAGTAGGTTTCAAACCCGTTGGTGGTGAACATCATGGGCCGCCGCCCGAACTTCCGTTCCAGGCAATCAGCATAGAGAGACGCCTGTTTTCGCCCGATGTTGGGGTCTTTGCTGGTGCGCTTGGCCTCTACCACTGCCAGCGGCAACCCGTCCTTCCCGAATAGAACATAGTCGCAAAAACCCTTTTGCCCCGAAACGCCGGCCATATCTTCCACCGGGTATTCCTCCCGCACGTCTGCATCGGCGCCGGTGAATTTCCAGCCCATCTCTTTCAGGTCCACGTCAATGAACCGCTTGCGGGTCTCGAATTCAGACAGGTCCTCCGGATGGAAACGGCGCTCCTGCTGGTGCTTCTCCTTTTCGGCGGTGTACCGGGCCGCCATCTGCTCCACTTGACGCCGCAGTGCCTCGATCTCGGCTTTCTGCTCCTCCAGCAGGCTTTCCTGTGCCTTGACTTTCTGGGCATCCACTGCCACCTTTTGGGTGGGAATCAGCGCCTGGTCAAAAGTGCGCTCCTGGTAGTCGGAGCCATAGCAGTAGTCGATCCACTGGACAAACTCAAACAAGCCCCGCAGCGCCGCCAAGGCGTCCCCCGGCTGGACATTCCGCCCAGTATGTACAGCTATATTGCCAAGCTTTGCGATGTAGCGCAGTTTCTCCCAGGTGTTTTGATCCATGGCAAAACGGAAGCTCGGCTCAAAGACCAGGGATTTCAGATTGTCCTTATAGGGCATCTTCATGGTCTGGTCGGCAGCATACACCCATTTGATGGCCAGCTCCATGGCCTTGCGGCAGCCCACCGCGCACAGTGCCGGGGCAGAGGCATAGATCTTTTCCGCCTCCACGCAGGCCGGGGCAAAGAGGGAGTATTCAGGTTTTAAAGAGAGGAAGGAGAAATTATACATAGTATTTATGCTCTCGATCAGATATCTTTGGCGTCCTCTATCGTGCTATCGTAATATGTTTGAGCCATTCTTTGTTGCACAGAACGATTCAATATCGATGCATTAAATGCATCCAAATTTATAATAGAGAAATGATTGATAAAAAACACAAATCCATATTGGCTTATTATTTTTCCAATCAATTCATCAGAAAACGAAGAACTCAACAAATGAACGCCAGTAAAATCTAAAATCACCTTCTTTTTATCAGCGAGTGTAATGTTCATGATCATTGTGCGTAATTTTTCTGCTGATTTTCTTGTTCCTGTTCCAGAAGATTTCTCAGAAACAAGAATAACTATCTCTCCATTATCTGCCTCCAGATCTTCAAGCCATAGATCAACAGGCTGATATCCATTAAGAGCTCTTGCAACATCAATCTCATGTGAATAGTTTAATTGGAAATCAATTAAGGTCGTTCCATATTTTTTTCCGAGATTGAGATGTCCACTGAGCGTTGTTCTCACATTTTCGTTATCTTTATAATAAACAGCGCCGTTTGAACTCACTTCAAATCTTCCTTCAGCATTTGAAATCAGCTTTGAAAACCCCCACAAGCCATTTCCTTGTCCTATTGTATCGTCTCGAGTTACTTTTTCCTGTAACGCCAATGTGATAGCATCCAGTGGTGTTTCTGGATGATATTTAGATGATTTCAAAGAATTGTAAATTCCAATTCCGGCATCAAACACACAAACCGACAATTGTTTAACAGTCTTGTGTAGCTGTACCATTATATACCCATGCTCTATGCCAGAATGCTGCAATGTATTGTCAAGAGTTTCATTAAGGCACCATTCGAGACTTTGTATCACACCCGGGCTGATTATATCAGCTTGTCTTATAGCCAGTATGTATGCGTTCACCAAAGCGTTTACCCCTTCTGATGTCCTAAAAGTCCATACTTTATCAAAAGGGTATTGTAAATCCGATTTATCCATTGTACTACCGGCATCTTCTGGTTTTTCAAAACGGGTATGTGCAACGTAGCTTTGCGCGTCTTCATATTGAATTTCAAAATCACAACCTAAATTTCTATAATAATCCAGAATGCCAGCGATAGGAGCACAAACATTTGAATAGGTTTTAGAATTTTTAATTTTTAGTAAAAAATCAGAGTATCCCTTATTCCTGCCAGCTAGTATTTGATCGTTTAGATATTTTGCTCCAGACGTTCGTGCCATTGTTAATGGAATTTCATACTGATAGTTCTGACAGTTTTCCATGTTGTATACCTCTTTCACAATATTGGTGTTCTTTATTCACTTGATGAAATAACAAATTTCTGCTAAAGTGTTCAAAATGACCTCTGGAATGCACAACTATTAACTCCATAGTTGTGCGGCAACCCACCGCGCACAGCGCCATGGCCAAGGCATAGATCTTCTCCGCCTCCACACAGGCCGGGGCAAAGAGGGAGTATTCAGTTTTTAATGAGAGGAAGGAGAAGTTGGACATCGTGGATTACCTAAAAATCTTAAAATAATTTACCTTACAATACATTTCCAATGACAAAGCGACTTTTATCAATTATTCTATCAATCGATTTGATCATCTGTTCAGTCATATCAAGGTAAGCAGACAAATCTTGATCCATAAATCGTATTGACTGGTTCAAACTTCTTTCTATTCCTAGATTTCCCAATGATGCCTCTTTCATTTTGGTGACACTTTGATTTGACTCCGCGATAGCAGTTTTAAGATTTCCGATATTTTTAATGTAGGCTATAAGTGCCTCTTTGTTTTCTGGTGTGGAAGCATATCTATTTTCTAATAACCCTAACGTGTTCTTTTCGATTTGTCCCCACAAGGTCTGAATTGATCCGGTATGAGTATTTAACTGTTTGCTGAATGTTGAAATATAGTCGGCAGCCTTTTGAGTTTGTTTACGTATAAATGCTGCTTTTCCACTACTTTTATCATTTTCAACTCTCTTAATCTCGTTCGTGTGTCTATTTATTCCAGATGTCATGGTTTGCAATCCCGAAGAGATAGATGCTATATCATTGTTCATGTTATTGGTATCTTCTTCAATTTCTGCCAAAAAATCCAAAAACCCTTTTTCACCATCAGGAATGTCCAGAGAATCGCTATCTGATTTGAACAAATTTTCAGGCCGAATATGATTTTTATCAATAAAATCACTTACCGGATTGCTAAAGATAACACTTCCATCAACAGCTCCATGAAAGTTTTTACTCAGATAGTCAATAAGCTCTTGAAACCTTTTGAAATGTGTGGAATAATCTTTGGCACGATATTGTTTTAAATCAAAAGGCAAAGTACTAAGATTATCTCTTGTAATCATAATAGTTTTTTTGTTTAAACTATGCGCTATTCCTAATTCATACATAACATTAGGATTTAATCCGGTTAAATCAGCCAGCACAATATCGGCGTTATAAATAGGAGGAATAATGTCGGCTAAAATATTCTGCTGATTATCTTCATCTCCAGCATGTGAAAAGTCAAACTCGTCATAAAAACGTGATTTTAACATTTCATATGATTCAAAAAATTCATCTGCAAACGGCATTATTACAAACACTTTAGCTTTACTCACGAATATTACTCCCTTCTTGTCTATTTCCTGTTACCCGAGCTCTTGTTAATCAAAATACTGTTGCATCAATGCCTTTTTAAGTGTCTCCATTTTATCAAGGCTTCGCTGTATTGTCAATTTGTGTTGGTCGATTTGCTCTACAATAGCTGAAAACTGTTTCTGCTGTTCCAGGCTCGGCAGCAGAACAGGTAAATTCCTAAGCTGTGTCATGTTGATGCTTGCAATACCTGTTGTTTGTTTGGCACAGCTCAGAAAATACTTTTTTGCTTTTGGATGCTGTAGATATTCTTCCAAATATTGAGGCAAAAGACGAGAACTATCAACCCGCACTCTAAAAATATGGTTTTGGTGGATACAGTCTATGGGAGGATTTTGTATAATCGCACCCCGTCCAAGCTTGTCAGGATCACCGCCCTCAGTCATGAGAACGTCAAAAGACTGTAAACGATATTGTTCAATTTCTGATTTTGTTGCTTCTATTGTTTTTACAGTAGTCCAATCTATATAGCCGGATTTAACATTAGAAACTGCCATGTAGGGAACTTCAAACAGCTCTTCTCCGCTTGTTTTTCTCCCTTTAGTGATACCTGATACAATATCTGCAAAGTTGGAAAGGCATACCGAAGGTAATTCATGAGGATTTATAACCGTATCTCCAAACATCTCCACAAACCTAGCCTTGACCAGCTCATCCAGCTTATCCAGCTGCTGGCGGCGCTTGGTGATGAGATCAGTGACTTTGTCCAGCGTGGCAGCAATGTGGCGCTGTTCATCAAGAGCTGGGAGGGGTAACGTTTCTTTTTGATAGTCCTTAAAATAAATATGAGGAATCGTTGCACCGCTGAAATACTTTGAAAGATTCATGTATTCCATTGCGTAAGCCAAATAGCTGATATCCACAATATCATTTGGAATAATGTATTGCATCGTTCCAATAACTGACGATTTTGCAGGTAATTTCATTACTCGTCCAATACCTGCTCCATCTTTTACCACTGCAATATATGGCTGTTCCTGTTGATAGAAGTCAACGTGTTTTATCAACCCACTAGCGCCATAGATGGGATACTTGCCGCTATGTCCTTCTAAATCCTTCTGCGCTATATTTGACGATGCCTTCTTACAAACATCTCCTAATCTCACCATCACAGTATCCCCTCCAGTTCTGCCAGCCCTGCGGTGATCTCCATTTCCAGCTCGTGGAGGGCGGCCATGATTTCGGTCGTGGAGGGATACTCTACCGGCACATACTCGGTCTTTTTGTACTTGTTGATGGACAGGTCATAATCGTTGTCGGCGATCTCCTGCCGGGGGACAAAGAAGCTCTGTTCCGTCCGCTGACGGCCGGCTTCCTGGCCCAGGTTATGGAACCGGGCGATGATGTCAGGAATATCGTTGTCGGCGATTTCGGTGCGCTTGTCGTCCAAAGAAAAGCCATCGGCTTTCATATCGTAGAACCAGACATTTTCGGTGCCGCCTGCGCCAGTCTTGGTGAATACCAACACTGCCGTAGACACGCCTGCATAGGGCTTGAACACACCGGAAGGCATGGAAATCACAGCCCGCAGCTGGTGATGTTCCACCAGCTCCTTGCGGATGGCTTTGTGGGCCTTGGAGGAGCCGAACAGCACCCCGTCAGGAACGATACAGGCGCACTGACCGCCCTTTTTCAGCATTCGGAGGAACAGCGCCAGAAAGAGCAGCTCGGTCTTTTTGGTGTTGGTGACAGCTTTCAGGTTGTCGTGGATGCTCTCGGCATCCACGGTGCCCTTAAAGGGAGGGTTCGCCAGGCAGATGGTGAACCGGTCGCTGATCTGGTTCTGTTTGGATACGCTGTCCTGGTAGTCGATCTCCGGGTGGCTGATGGAGTGAAGCATCAGGTTCATGGCCGAAATGCGCAGCATGGTGCGGTCGGTGTCAAAGCCGGTAAAGGCATCCCCGGCAAAATGCTCCCACTGCTCGGTGGTCATGGTATTTTCGTAGTGCTCCCGAATGTACTCAGCCGCCGCCACCAGAAAGCCGGCGGTACCGCAGGCCGGGTCGCAGATGGTGTCGTCCGGGGTAGGCTGCACAAGTTCCACCATCATCTTGATGATATGGCGGGGCGTGCGGAACTGGCCGTTTTGGCCTGCGGTGGACAGCTTGCCCAGCATATACTCGTACAGGTCGCCCTGCATATCCAGGCCGGAAATATCGTGCTCATACAGGTCGTCCAGCCCAGTGATGATCTTCTGCAGCACCTGCGGCGTGGGGATCAGGAACAGGGCATCGCTCATGTACTGGGCAAAGGCGGTAGTTTCGCCGTTGTCTTCGGTTTGCTCCTCCGGCTGCTCCTCGACCTGCTTGCCCTCCTCGGCGGCTTTGCGGGCTTGGGCCGCACGGTATGCCGGGCTGCCGGGGATCGGGATCAGCTCGCCGGTTTTTTCGTCAAAGTCCGGCAGCTGGCCGTTCCACATCTCTTTCAGGCTGGGGAAGACCCGCTTGGAAATAATCTCGTAAATCTCCCGGGAGTCGCTGTTTTTGAATTTACTCCACCGCATGGACTGCCCCACGGTGGACTGGGGAAAGATTTTCGGCATCTTCTCGCCGGTTATATTCTCAAAGGCTTCGGTCTCCTGCTCTTTTTCATCCAGGGAGCGGATGAACATCAGATAAGTCAGCTGCTCGATGACCGTCAGGGGATTGGTGATGCCGCCCGCCCAGATGTCCGTCCAGATTTTATCGACTTTATTTTTGATTGCGCCTGTAATCATGCGTTTTCCTCCAAGAGATATTCCTATCCGGTTATTCTTTTTAAGTATAAACCATATCCGTCGAAAATACAAACAAAACCGACATCCTGATCAACCTCAAACCCTGCTGGGACAGATGCAGGACTAATCCTTCCGATCTGAATCCCAAATCAAATATATACTATAACCATGAAAGCCTCGGGGAATAACCCCGAGGTTTTCTTTGTTTACGGCTGTTTTCGCAAATTTATCAAGGAGGAATCACCATGCACAGTTATGTCTATCAAGTATCTCTGCAGCCCGTTCAATCCGAAGCCTACGCCAAAGCCGGCCATCTGCCCGACTGGTTCTACGAGCAGGTCTGCAGCTACGCCGAGAATGCCGACCCGGCCTGGCGGGAACAGGCCATCCAGGAACTGGTTCAGTTCCTGGGCCCTCTCTGCACCCGCACCGGCAGCCGCCTGACCTTCTCTCACAGCCTGCGGGACGGCTTTTTCCGCCGCGGGTATGTCTGCTTCAAGGCGGCGGCTGAGGTGTTGGCCCAGACGGCATTTTCGGTGTTCAGCGGCAGCGAGATTGCACCGGCCTTCGACCTGGCGCTGGACGGTCTGAACGACAGCTACGAGGACCGCTACAGCATCTACATCTACCATGCCCAGACAGGAATTTTGGAGCCTCTGGACCGGTGGCTCCGGTATGCCGATCTGAACAAACCGGTCTACATCGGCGGGGTGGTGAGCTACTACCGCTGAGCATCTGAGCATCCTAGCTTTTCTATGATGCGTCTTTGAAACGTGGGAAATGTGGGAAAAAACCACATTTCCCACATTTTCGTATCACTGTCTTTGATTTACAAGGAGGAAACTACAATGTCTGCCAATGTTGAAACCATGTTTTATGTCCGCGAGAAACCCTGGCACGGTCTGGGTACCATGGTGACCGAAGCCCCTGCTTCCGCCGACGCGTTGATCTGGGCGGGCCTGGACTGGCAGGTCCTGCAGAAGAATGTCCAGACCGAGGACGGCGGCTGGATTGCAGGCTACAAGGCCAACGTCCGCAGCACCGACGGCCGGGTGCTGGGCATTGTGTCCGACCGCTACAAGGTGGTTCAGAATCAGGACGCCTTCCAGTTCACCGATGAACTGCTGGGCGAAGGCGTCACCTATGAGACCGCCGGTTCTCTCCAGATGGGCCGAAAGGTATGGATGCTGGCCCGGATGCCCCAGCGGTACATCATCGCGGGAGATGAGATCGCGCCCTACCTGGTGATCATGAACTCCCACGACGGCAGCAGCGGCGTGAAGGTTGCCATGACCCCGATCCGGGTGGTCTGTCAGAACACCCTGAATCTGGCCCTGAACAGCGCCAATCGGGTTTGGGCAGCCCGGCACACCGAGAACGTCATGAGCCGCGTCCGGGAAGCCAGTGAAACCCTGCGCCTGGCAGAACTCTACATGAGCGAGCTGGGCCGGGGTGTGGACGAACTGGCCAAGATCAAGCTGTCCGACCGGAAGGTTCTGGACCTGATGCAGACCTTCTTCCCGGTAAGTGAGGAGATGTCCGACACCCAGAAGAAGAACAATCTGCGCTTGCTGGAAGACCTGAAGCAGCGTTACTGGAACGCGCCGGACCTTGCTGATATGGGCAAGAACGGCTACCGGTTCATCAACGCGGTGAGCGACTTTGCCACCCATGCCGATCCCATCCGCAAAACCAAGAGCTACAACGAAAACCTTTTCCTGCGGACCATTGAGGGAAATCCGCTCATTGACAAGGCTTACAAGATGGTTCGAGCGGCTGCCTGAGCTATACAAGCGACGTATCACCATAGGGCGGAACGTGTGAACCTGTTTCATGCGTCCCGCCTTTCTTTCATGAATGGGAGGAAAAACCATGTCCTTTACTGTGATTGCCAACACCGAAACCATGCCCTACACGGACTGGCTGGACTACCGCAAACAGGGGATCGGCGGATCGGATGCCGCTGTGGTCTGTGGGGTCAGCCGGTACAAGTCGCCGGTGGAACTCTGGATGGAGAAAACCGGCCAGCTCCCAGCCCAGGAGGCAGGGGAAGCAGCCTACTGGGGCCATCAGCTGGAAGAGCTGGTGCGGACCGAATTTACCAAGCGCACCGGCATTGAGGTGGAACACCGGATGGAACTGCTGCGGAGTGACGAGCACCCCTTCATGCAGGCCAATCTGGACGGCACCGGTGTTCATCCTGAATTGGGTCCCTGTATCTTTGAGGCCAAAACCGCATCTGCCTTCAAGGCCGGCGAGTGGGAGGACGGCATCCCGGATGAATACTTTCTGCAGGTCCAGCACTACATGGCGGTGACCGGTTACAAGGGAACGTACATCGCCGCCCTGATTGGCGGCAACACCTTTCGGTGGAAGTTCATCTCCAGGGATGAAGGATTGATCGCCATGCTGGTGCAGCTGGAAGCAGACTTCTGGCAGCATGTCCAGAACGAAACCCCGCCGCCCCTGGACGGCTCCAACGCTTCGGCCCGGTTCCTGGCCGAACGGTTCCCGAACAGCATGTCGAACTCCCGAATCGAACTTCCGAACCAGGCCGAACACCTGATTCACCAGTACGACGAGGCCAGCCAGCAGATCAAACTTTTGACCGAGCGGAAACAGGAGGCCGAAAACCTCTTGAAGGAGATGCTGGGCAGCCACGAAACCGGCACCACCGGGGACCACCTTGTCACCTGGAAAAATGTTGTCCAGGAACGACTGGATACCAAGACCCTGAAGGCCGAACACCCGACCCTCTACAAGAAGTACGCCAATCCGACCAGCTGCCGCCGGTTTACCATCAAGAATTTATAAGGAGGAACTACCATGGAACAGATGAAATTAAAAGACCGCCTGAGCGCCAAAGTGCAGACCCTGCAGACCACTCCGGCTCTGCCGTCTTCGGACTACCTCGCCCTGAATGGAAGCACCCTGGATCTGATTCACGAAAACCTGAAAGACCAGCCCCTGACCTACCAGATGTTCGATATTGTCAAGTCGCCCTCGGGCGGCTCCACCGTCTTTACGGTGCCGGGGCTGGCCGGTGAGGAGGCCGAAAAAGAGCTGACCGGGATCATCCTGGATTACACCCTGCCCAGGGCCTACTGGAGCACCCCCGACCCGGTGGAGGGGACGCCGCCCACCTGCCTCAGCCACAACAGCCTGGTGTCCGAAAGCGGCAAGCCCTGCGCCCGCTGCCCTTTCAACGACTATGGTTCAAAGGACGGCGAGACCGGGGCCAAGGCCTGTAAGGAGTCGGTGCTGCTGTTCCTGCTGCGGCCGGGCAATGTCCTGCCCCTATTGGTGCGGGTGCCGGTGACCAGTAAGGGACTGTTTCTCAAATACACCGCCCGCCTCACCAGCACCCTGACTCCTCTGAACGGGGTGGTGACCCGGATCTCCCTCAAGAAGGCCACCAGCCGGGGCGGAAAACCCTATGCCCTCTTCCACTTTGAGGCGGTCAGCGCCCTCAGCCCGGAAGAGGCTGCCAGCGCCAAAGCCTTTGCCCGCCAGTTCATGGAGGCGGTGAAAGCCAGCGAGGCAATGCCCAAGCTGGAGGCGGCCGGGTAAAAATCTGGGTTTTCCGGGTTAAAACCCAGAAAGCCCAGATTTTTATGGAAAGCAATAAGATTATAAGACTGCAAAATCATATCCCGCAGTCAAAACAGCGACTTTATTACTGTTGGTTTGTTTCAGTTGGAGGAAAGGAACGGGCGATATTTATATTGTAAAAAAATTATTAAATTCCTATAATGAGTTGAATATAAAGGCAGTATGTGGTACACTAAACTTGCGCTGTATGCATGAGCGCAGGTTTGCTTAATCCTAAAACGCTTCAGTAACCCCTGTATGAAAAGTACGGGTTATGCCACCCAGATTTACAGTAAGCGTGTCCGGCTTATGCCTTGTAGTGAGGTGGTATTCTTTTTAGAATGCCTAATGTTCGGGTTCTGTGCGCAGATAAAAAGAGGCAGTATGCCCAGCTGAAGTAGCCTATTTCTCGTGTGAATCCCGAGGGGGATCTACCAAAGGCCGAAAGGCGACGGTTTCGGGAAGGGTAAGCAGACCATCTAAAATTATAATAGGATAAGTGTTCTTTTCGGACCACCTAAGATCCGGTACATTGCTATGTTAGTGTGGTAGCAATTACCGTAAAAGTAGGCTCTGCTAGACTCGCTCAATTTTCACAGATTGGGTTCAGAGTAAGTTGTGATACGGAGGCCTTGAAAGCAACACGAACAAATTTGCCATATCGTACAAAGCGATATGGGTTTGTTTGTGTTACTTTCGAGGCCTCTTTTTTGTTGTCTCAATCCACTTTGGCGGTCAAAATCCTAAGAGAACACATGGAGCCAGGGGGGATGTTCTGCCTTATTTTGTTCTATAAAACCATTGTAGGAGGAAAACGTAATGTACGAGAATTCTTCGTTTTGGGAATCTATTATGCCCGCGGAAGAAGATCGGGGCAAGGGAGACAAACAAAATGAGACAGCAACACGGATGGAAGCTTCGGCGTTGCCATCGTTGCCGGATGGTAACTTGATCCAGCAGCAGCCAAGAGAACTAAGAGAGAGGGATGCAAAGGACGTCTGCTGTACACAGATACAAGGCACACCGTATATCAAGTACTTGTGCAGGAACCTAGAAAACGAGGAGGTGACCCATGCTTGTGTCATGGTGAAAATTGCTGAGGAGAAGCCGCAAAAGGTGATACTGCCAATAGAGGATTGTTGCAATTATTCCAAGCTGCATAGACACTTCAAGCTGCTGGGAAAATTGTCCGGCAAAGATCGGCGTATGATGGATGAATTCTTGCGTGCCCAAATCATTGATCTAAAAAATCGGAACGATTTCTGGTGGTATGCTGGGCGGAATGGATGTTACCGTATGCCGGACGGAAGATGGATTGCAGTGGAAGGCAATCGAGTAATAGGCGCACGAGGTATAAAACTTGAGATTGACTCTGAGGTAGGCAAGCTGAAGATGCTGGGGGGTAATTACCGGAATCCCGTAGTCAATTTGTTGAACATACTATTTTATAAACCAAACGTGCTGCTTTTGACGGTAGCATATGTCTGCGAAACGTTGGTTCGCAGCGCCGTGCGGCAGGCAGGGATTGAATTCCAGGCGGTGGGATGGCTGTTTGGACCGCACGGATGCGGTAAAACGGTTACGGCCAAGAAGCTGGCTGGCATCTTCGAAGAAACGAACGGGATTATAACCGGGCCGGCACTCTTCATGGACTGCGGCTCAACTTTGGCCGCCTTGCATGAAGCAATGAAAAAGCACCGAGACCAACCCTTGATCATTGATGATGTTGCTCTGAGTCAAAGCCATGAGTCTCAGAGAAAGAGAAAAGAACTGGTGGGCCAATTGATTCGGGAGGGAGCAAATGGCAGCGCGGTCACAAAGAAAAAGCCGAATGGAGAACTGGAACAACAGTGGTGTGCTGCGGGTATCTTGTTTACGGCAGAGTTTTCGTTTGGGAAGGCGTCTGACGTGGAACGTTGTATCCTGATGAAAATTCCACAGCAGTTATCCATGCCAGACTATTGTGACGCTTCTCTAATGGGGCAGGTGGCCCAAAAATTTCTTTGTGCATTTTGTCAAGATGGAGAAAAACGATTGAATTCTCTCAAGGAAAAGATTGCGGGTCTTCAAGATTATATGACATACTGCTGCAATACGCGAGTCAAGACGAATATGGCGGTTTTGGATTGGACTTTTGGGATCCTCCTGGAAGTGGCAGAATCCGAAGGCATGAGCAGCGGAAGGTTGTGTAGATTAAGGGACAAGTTTAATACAGCAGTTGGAGATTCATGTAGGCTGACAGATCAATATCTTCGTAACATTTCGGCAAATCAAAAACGGGCCAGTGTGGCTCAAATTGTCTGGCAGGCCTACGATAAGGGTGTGTTTTGTTTATTGGATGAAGATAAAAAGAAGAAGATAGCAGATAAACTGGCGAAGCATGGTGATAAGTGGGATGGCGCAGACCCGGATGACGGGTTTCTCTATCTCAGCAAAATGGCGCTGGAAAGGGTGATACAAAAGCAACCTGGGTATAAAATCTATACCATTCGCAAGATCGTGAAAGAGCTGAAAGCAGATGGCATAGTTTTCACCAATGAACCGGGGACGGATCAAGTTAAACTGTGTGGCAAACACAAAAAGGGTGGTGTGCGTGTTTATAAGCTTGACTTGGACGAACTGGAGGCTGCGGCAAAAAAGCCATATGACCCTTTGTTTCAGAATGAGTAAGGTTAAAATACGATAAATTGTATAGAATTGGAGGATATATTATGAGAGTCAGCAAATTTGCGTCCGAAACGGTCCGCTATGGCAGCATTATGGCAGCATTCATGAAATCTATTGCCGTCTGCAGCACGAAGGCTATCGTGTCAGCGAAGCTACGCTCCGTGGCTGGGTGAAGGAAGGACTGATTCCGGCAAGGAAACACGGGAACCGGTCTATGCTTCTGTATGACGATGTAATCGCATTTCTGGATCAGAGGTTGCCGCCGGTGGCATAAAACAGCGACCTAATCTCTAAAAAGCTCCTGCCGGCAGCTAGGCGGGAGCTTTTCTATCCCCAGAACAAGAGTGAAGAAAGGAGCAATCTTCTATGGCTAATTTACAGGAACGCCGGGACAAAGACGGCAAACTGATATCCTATTCGATCCGCATTTATCGTGGCCGCAGCCAGGACGGTAAACAGCTCAAGCCCTTCACCGCCACCTTTGAGGTGAAGCCCACCTGGAGTGAAAAAAGCGCACGAAAAAAGGCGGAGGCTTACGCCGCCACCCTGGAAGATCGGGTCCGGAATGGTCTGGTGAGTGATAACCGGCAGCGCTTTGACGAGTACTGCGAGTATGTACTGGAACAAAAGGCCCGTACTGGCACCAAGAAAACAAGCATCAAAGGGTATCGAGCGATGACCAAGCGTATCTATGCGGCGATCGGGCATATTCTCCTGAAGGATATACGTCCCGACCATCTGAACCGCTTCTATGCCCAGTTGGAAGAGGACGGCTCCGGCATAGAGAAGCGTACAGCGTGTTCCCGGAAGCTGGCTGATCTGTTGAAAGAGAAAAAGATGACCCGAAAGTCGCTGTCTGAGGGCGCGGGTGTGCCCATTAATACAGTGTATTCGGCAGTAAAGGGCAACCCCGTTCCAGCCAAAACGGCCATTGCGCTCAGCAAGGAGCTGGGGATGGATGTCAACGAGGTGTTTGACACGCAGAAGAAACTACATACATTGTCTGCCAACACAGTACAGCACTATCACCGACTGATCTCGATGGTGCTGGAACAGGCAGTGAAAGAAGGCCTGATCCCTCAGAATGTGTCCAAGCGGGCCACACTGCCCAAGCTCCAGCGGAAGGAGGTCAACCACTTCCAGCCGGAAGAATTGCTGAAAATCTGTGAGGCTTTGCAAGGGGAGCCTATCAAGTGGCGGGCACTGGTGATGGTTCTGATGATGAGCGGCTGCCGCAGAGGGGAGGTGTTGGGCCTGAAATGGGACAAGGTGGACTTTGCACAAAATACCATCCTAATCGACAACGATGTCCTCTATGTGCCGAAGGTGGGGATCTATGAGGATACCCCCAAAACGGCGAAGTCACGGCGCCTCATTGCTTTACCGCCTGACACCATAGAGCTGTTGCGAAAGTACAAGGCCTGGCAGGAGGAGGAGATCAAGGCCTTGAAGGGATACTACCAGGACAGGGGATTCCTGTTTGCCCAAGAGGACGGAGGACCCATGCACCCGGATTCGGTCAATACCTGGCTGGATCGGTTCAGTCAGCGCCACGGCCTGCCTCATATCAACCCCCACGCCTTCCGTCATTCGATGGCTAGTGTACTATATTATAATGGAATGGACAGCGTCAGTATCTCGGCACGGCTGGGGCACGCCCAGGTGAGCACCACCAGCGACATTTACGCCCATGTTATAGAACAGGCCGACCACAGGAGCGCGGAAATTTTGGAAAATCTGTTCCGCAAGAAAGACTGAACGACGCGGCCAAAAGGCTCTTGTTGAACGCGAGTTGAATTTTATAGATTTTTAAAAGACAAAAAGAAAAACACCCGGCAACCTTTTTGAAGGTGCAGGGTGTTTTTTTGTGGTGCGGCCGGGGGGATTCGAACCTCTGGCCTTTGGAGTCGGAGTCCAACGCTCTATCCAGCTGAGCTACGACCGCACATCAAGCTGATGCTGTCCATCAGCAACAAAGAGTATACCATACTTTTGCACAAAATGCAAATGGAATTTTTGTGGGCCGGCCCCTTGACAAACAAGCAGGGGATGGGTATACTTAAATCGTAAGTAGTAAGTGATAAGTAGCAACTGCACTTGCTGAGGCCATTCGACCCATACCAGGAGGGACCGACGATGAAAGACTTGTCAATCGTACAGAAATATATGGTGTGCACCGTCAACGAAAAGGGCGTGTTCCCGTTTGCCAGTGTGGAGGAGCGGACGCTCGGCCTGGTGGCCGCGGGGCTGCTGGAGCTGGAAATGGAAGGGAGCATTTCAATCGACGGCAGAAAGGTGTCGGTGTCGGGCAAGCTCCCGGAACACCGGCCGTATCTGGAGCCCCTCTATGCGTTTATCCAGGAAAAACAGAAGGTCAAGATCGACGTGGTGGTGGATGCCTATAACTTCAGCTGGACGGACAAACGACTCAAAGCGCTGTGGAACGCGGTGGGGGAATCGCTGGTCAAGCTGGAGGCGGCGACGCCCTGCAAGGCTGGCCTGTTGGGAAAACAGACCGGTTATCTGCCGGCCCCCGAGGAGGTGCGGTCGGTAGTGGAACAGATGCGGGCCGAACTGCTGGAGGACGGCCCCGTCTGCGACGACACCGCGGCGCTGGTCGTCCTGCTGGAACAGGTGAAGTGCCTGAAAGTCTACTTCTCCGATTTTGAGCAGAAGGCCATCCGGGAGAAGATCAAGGCCATTGTGGACACACCGGAAGGCAAGATCGTGAAAGACATGATGACTTACCTTCAGGTGATCATGTATTCGCCTGCCGCCCGCGGGGCAGCCGCAGGGGGTGCGGGTTAAATGTCCAGACAGAGAAGCATGGAGGCCATCCGGCAGGCGGAATACGTCACCATCGGCGAGCTGGTCCGGCTGACCGACATCCGGTACAGCACTCTGAAATTTTACACCGAGGAAGGGATGCTGCCCTTTGAGCAGGCCGGCGAAAACCTGACCCGCCGCTACAAACGGGAGGCCAGCCTGGCGCGGATCGCCCACATCAAAGCCCTGCGGGCCGAAGGCAAAAGCATCCCCGAGATCAAGGCGCTGCTGGTGGATACGGCGACCTGACCCAACCAAAAAGCATCCGCTGACCGGCAGCGGATGCTTTTCTTTTTATAATTATGGCAGGAGTCAGGCTTTCCGGTTCCGCAGCCAGATGCGGTACAGCCCGTCGGTGACCAGGTCCTCCCGATAAAGGATGGAGGTGCGGCAGGCTTTGCGCAGATTGGCGGGCAGGTTGCCGGTGGCGTAAAAACGGGTCTCGGGGCCCAGCTCGGCGCGGAAGCGGTCGGCCAGGCCGTCCAACATACAGGCGGTGCCCAGCAGCAGGCCGCCCTGCAGGCAGGCGGCGGTGTTCTTGCCCAGCACCGACGCCGTAGCCGGGGCGGTCAGGTCCACCTGGGGCAGCTGGGCGGTGTTCTGGACCAGGCTGGCCATCGACAGCTGAGGCCCGGGCAGAATGACGCCGCCCACCAGCTCCTTTTGGGCGTTGACCCCCATGATGGTGAGGGCGGTGTCCGAAAAGATCACCGCCATGGGTGCGGGACCTTCCGCCATGGCGGCCACCACGCCGCACAGCAGCTCGGCCCCCAGCTGGGCGGGTTGGTCCAGCCGGAGCTTGAGGCCGCTTTTCAGTCCGGGGCCCACCGTCATGATGCGGACGGAAGTCAGCATCCGCAGCGCCGCGACCACCCGGCCGGTCAGGGCCGGCACCACGCTGGCCAGCATGACCCCTTCGATCTGGCCGGGGGCGCTGTGGTGGAGGGTGAGAAGATGGATCAGCCGGATGGCGTACTCGTCGGAGGTGGCCGGCGCCGCCGACAATTTGCCGGAGAACAGCAGCGCGCCTGCGCGGTAGGCGGCGACGGTAAGGTGGGTATTGCCGATGTTGACAGTCAGGATCATAGTGGGCCTCACTCCTCATTGCCCCCTGGAATCAAATCGGGGACCTGTCCCTATTGTACGACGCCGGACCGAAAAGTGCAAGCCGTATCTGCAAGACGGAGGGCGGCCTATATAAAATAGGAAGGAGAGGGGCCGCTGCAAAAAGCTTCCTTTTTTGTAAAAAAAGGGTTGACAAAAGGGCGTGGTTGTAGTATTATATTCGAGCGCTCCACGGAGCGGCCACGAAACCGAAACGGACTTCGAAAAACGCTTCAAAAAAGTGCTTGACAAGCTCCCGGTTCTGTGGTAAAATAAATAAGCTGTCAGCCGCGAGGCGAACGGCGCAGGACCTTGAAAATTGAACAATATCGAATACTTGTAACGGAACCTTTTAAAGTGTAAGGAACACTTAAAAATTCCAAAGAGTAATTCACAGGACGCAAGCGATTGCGTGCTGAGTGAACGAGATTTAACACTTTTAAAGTGATAAATATCATTTTATAAAGAGTTTGATCCTGGCTCAGGACGAACGCTGGCGGCGCGCCTAACACATGCAAGTCGAACGGAATGCGGAGAGGATTTATCTTTTCTGTGTTTAGTGGCGAACGGGTGAGTAACGCGTGAGGAACCTGCCTCAAAGAGGGGGACAACAGTTGGAAACGACTGCTAATACCGCATAAGCCCACGGGGCCGCATGGCCCTGAGGGAAAAGGAGCAATCCGCTTTGAGATGGCCTCGCGTCCGATTAGCTGGTTGGTGAGGTAACGGCCCACCAAGGCGACGATCGGTAGCCGGACTGAGAGGTTGAACGGCCACATTGGGACTGAGACACGGCCCAGACTCCTACGGGAGGCAGCAGTGGGGAATATTGCACAATGGGGGAAACCCTGATGCAGCGACGCCGCGTGGAGGAAGAAGGTCTTCGGATTGTAAACTCCTGTTGTTGGGGAAAAGAAGGATGGTACCCAACAAGGAAGTGACGGCTAACTACGTGCCAGCAGCCGCGGTAAAACGTAGGTCACGAGCGTTGTCCGGAATTACTGGGTGTAAAGGGAGCGCAGGCGGGTATGCAAGTTGGGAGTGAAATGCATGGGCTCAACCCATGAACTGCTCTCAAAACTGTGTATCTTGAGTAGTGCAGAGGTAGGCGGAATTCCCGGTGTAGCGGTGGAATGCGTAGATATCGGGAGGAACACCAGTGGCGAAGGCGGCCTACTGGGCACCAACTGACGCTGAGGCTCGAAAGTGTGGGTAGCAAACAGGATTAGATACCCTGGTAGTCCACACCGTAAACGATGATTACTAGGTGTTGGAGGATAGACCCCTTCAGTGCCGCAGTTAACACAATAAGTAATCCACCTGGGGAGTACGACCGCAAGGTTGAAACTCAAAGGAATTGACGGGGGCCCGCACAAGCAGTGGAGTATGTGGTTTAATTCGACGCAACGCGAAGAACCTTACCAAGTCTTGACATCCTCTGGCGAGTACAGAAATGTGCTTTTCCTTCGGGACAGAGAGACAGGTGGTGCATGGTTGTCGTCAGCTCGTGTCGTGAGATGTTGGGTTAAG
>OERY01000052.1_pt1 | contig 23310 bp, 20 predicted proteins | sample 1540141 | NCBI WGS metagenome assembly OERY01 (sample SAMEA3891872, study PRJEB23780) | metagenome | biome: terrestrial biome; feature: animal house; material: Caecal content | place: Italy | collected 2015-05-05 | reverse complement strand
AGAATATTTGTGTGCCGGATGCGGCGGAACACTATGGGCTGCAAGTCAACCGAAATGGGATGTGCAGATGTCCGTTCCATGAGGACCGGCACCCCAGCATGAAGCTGAACGAACGGTATTTTTACTGTTTCGGCTGCGGAGCCACCGGCGATGTGATTGACTTTGTGGCAAGGCTGTTTGGCCTGAGCAGTTTCGAGGCAGTGCAGAAGCTGGCACAGGATTTTGGGATTGGCCCGGACAAGCCCCCTGCGGCAGCTGCCCTGCCCAAACCGGAGCGTCCTCTGCTGAAAGCATACCGGCAGGAGGAAGTGCGCTGTCTGCGGGTGCTGTGTGATTATCTGCATCTTCTGGAAAGCTGGAAGGTGCAGTACGCACCCAAGACACCGGAAGATGTTCTGGATGACCGGTTTGTGGAAGCCTGCCAGATGCTGGACTATGTGGAGTATCTGGCGGATTTGCTCATTGCCGCCGAACTGGAACAGCGGGTAAAAATCGTGGAAATGCTGAACAAGGATGGCCTGATTGCCGGTTTGGAGGAACGGCTGGACAGGCTGAAAAAGGAGGACGATGCCTATGAAAAACAAAACGCAGCTTGACGGGATGCCTGTCTGGTTTGATGGCAAAAGCATCAACGAAGCCCTGTTTTGTGAGGAGTTCTTGCAGACGCACAAGATCATCTTCACAAACGGGGCTTTTTTCACGCCCGAAGGTCGTGTGACCGATGAACTACCCCTGCGGGGAGAGATTTTTGAGGAACTGAAATGCTGTGCGGTCAGCAATATTCCCCGTAAAATCAGCAACATTGTGGAGCTGATGAAGCTGGCAGCACTGGTGGAGGATTTTCCCCCGGAGCCAGACCGGATTCATCTTTCCAACGGGACGCTTTTTCTGGACGGAACCTTTGCGGAGGGAAAGCCGAAAATCGTCCGCAACCGCTTCCCTGTGGCCTACAACCCCAATGCCCCGAAACCTGTTCTCTGGCTGCAATTTCTGGATGGCCTGCTCTACCCGGAGGACATCCCCACCTTGCAGGAATATATCGGCTACTGCCTGATTCCCAGCAACAAGGGACAGCGGATGATGGTCATTAAGGGCAGCGGCGGCGAGGGCAAGTCGCAGATCGGCGCTGTGCTGGGAACTTTGTTCGGTTCCAACATGAAGGATGGAAGCATCGGGAAAATATCCGAGAACCGGTTTGCCCGTGCCGATTTGGAACATATCCTCCTGTGCGTGGATGACGATATGCGGATGGAGGCCCTGCGCCAGACCAACTATGTGAAATCCATCGTCACTGCCCAGGGCAAGATGGATTTGGAGCGCAAGGGCAAGCAGAGCTATCAGGGATGGATGTGCGCCCGGCTGCTGGCTTTCTCCAACGGAGATTTGCAGGCGCTGTTTGACCGGAGCGACGGATTTTATCGCCGCCAGCTGGTGCTGACCACGAAAGAAAAACCGGCTGGCCGTGTGGATGATCCCGACCTTGCCGAGAAGATGAAAGCCGAGGTGGAGGGTATTCTGCTGTGGGCTTTTGAGGGATTGCAGCGGCTGGCCGCCAACAACTTCAAATTCACCGAAAGTGACCGCACCAGAGAAAACCGGGAGGCAGTCAAACGGGACAACAACAATGTCTATGATTTTCTGGATTCTGACGGGTATGTTCGCCTGAAAGCCGATCTATCTGCCAGCTCCAAAGAGCTGTACGAGGCATACCAGATTTACTGCACCGAAAACAACCTGCCTGCCCTGAAGCCACGCAGCTTCAGCGAAGCCCTGATTGCCTGCCAGAGCCGCTACAATCTGGAATACTGCAACAATGTGACCAATGCAGCCGGGCGGCGGGTGCGTGGCTTTCTGGGGATTGAGGTATTGGTGAGAAATCATATATCAGTGTTTTCCGGTGATTCGATGCGTACGTACGTACCGGAAGATGTGCCGGAGGAATGGCGGCGCTGAACCGTGTACGTACGTACACTTTGATTGACCCTTGTTCTCCCTTTTATAGCAATTCGGCGGCTATGGCAGTCAGAATCACCGGTCAAATCCCTATGTTAAATCAAGGCAAGTGGGAAACGAAAAGTATTTGACGGTTGGAAGAAATCATTTTGTGAAACCGTGATTCTCGCCCCGGTGAACCGGGTGCATGGAATCATGGAAAAATGCACGGTTTCAAGCCAAGTCACACGAAACGGAAAAGTCGGAAGGTGCGACCTATGGGCAGGACATCACACCGGCAATTCTGAACGGATTTGGTGACAAGGAGATTTTTCACCACACAGCGAAGCGGTTATGCCAGAGGGCGTACCGGCTTCGCTTTTTTATCAAGTAAATTTAGGAGGATTTTTGATGATGACGGTACGCAACGAAATCAAGGCACAGATCGTCCGGGCCGGATATACCATGCAGGAGGTAGTTGACCGGCTCCATGAGGAATACGGCTGGTCGGACAGTGTTTCCAACCTGTCCGCCAAGCTCCAGCGGGAATCCATCCGCTACAAGGAGGTTGTGGAGCTGGCCGATGTGCTGGGCTATGACCTGATCTGGCAGAAACGGAGGTAAACCTATGACAAGTGAAGAAAAGAAACTGTTGCAGGCAAAGCACCGCTTGGAGGAAGCCCAGGCACGGGATCGGGTGAAGGAACGAAAAGCCCGGACAAGGCGGCTCATTCAGGAGGGCGCTGTACTGGAAAAAGTGCTGCCGGAAGTACAGGCGGTAGGGCTTGATAATCTGGAAGAATACCTGCGGCGAAAGCTGGCAGCGCACGATTGAAAACGGCTGGGAGGTCTCCGGGAAACCGGGGGCCTTCCTCTTTTCTATCCCGAAGGGCGCACTTACTCACCACCTGCTAAAGCAGGCGGTGGTAGCCCTCCCGTTGGTCGGGCACGTGCGCTCTCCGAGGGGGATTGCGGCTCCTGCGGGAGCCGCTGGACAAGGCTGCATTTCTGCCAAACTGCCAGCCTTGCCCATGCAGTCGGCGCAGGGGTTTCCGTTTTGGAAGCCCCTGTTCATGGGGTGGTATATTGCCACCCCATCCCGCCGCCTGCCTGTGTCAACCTGCCACCGGCAGCTTGACACAGATACAGGGGTGGAACAAATCGTTCCGCCCCTGCTGGTGGTGCGTCGTATTTTACGACGTACCTGTTGCGATCAAGTACAGAAGAAGGGCTGCTGCGTTTCGCAGTAGCCCTTCAGAAAGGATGGTAGATAGTGGCGATTTATCATTTGGAGGCCAAGATGGTCAGCCGTGGAGCCGGACGCTCCGCTGTGGCTGCTGCGGCCTATCTGAGCTGTTCCCGGATGCTCAATGAGTATGACGGGGTGCAACACGACTACACCCGCAAACAGGGCCTTGGGTGGCGGCAGGTTTTTCTGCCAGCCACCGCCCCCGCAGAGTGGCAGGATCGAGAAATCCTGTGGAACGCTGTGGAGGAAACCGAAACCGCAAAGGACAGTCGCCTTGCCCGTGAATTTGTGGCGGCGCTGCCCATAGAACTGAGCCGAGAGGAACAAATCCAGCTCCTGCAAGATTTCATCAAGGAGCAGTTTGTAGCAGACGGAATGTGCGCTGATGCTGCCATCCACGACCCATATCCCCCCGGACACAATCCCCATGCCCATATCCTGCTGACGGTGCGCCCACTGGATGAAAAGGGGAAATGGCAGTACAAGACCGAGAAAGAATATCTCTGTGTCAAAGATGGCGAGGAACGGGGCTTTACCGCCGCCGAGTTCAAACAGGCGCAGGCCGACGGCTGGGAGAAACAGTACCAGTACAAGGTAGGCAAAAAGAAGGTGTATATGGCCCCGTCCGCAGCGCAGGCCCAGGATTATGAACGGGTATCCAAGTATCCCAAAAGTACCAAATATGGCAGACAAAATTCCATCACGGAACGCTGGAACAGCGATGAGCAACTTGTTCTGTGGCGGGCTGCATGGGCAGATGTGGCAAACCGCCACCTGGAGCGCACCGGGCACGAAGAACGCATCGACCACCGCAGCCATGCCGAGCGTGGCCTGCTGGAGCGGCCCACGGTCCATGAGGGTGTGGTTGCCAGAGCCATGGAGAAAAAGGGTATCATCTCTGACCGGTGCGAACTGAACCGGCAGATCAAGACCGACAATGCCCTGCTCCGTGAACTGAGAGGGCAGGTCAAAAAACTGGCGCAGGCAGTTAAAAATACCATCCCGGCACTTGCCGCTGCCATGGAGAATCTGCGTAAAAATCTGCTGCTGTTCTGCTATCAGCTGAGGTATCTCCGCAAAGGCAAGGAGCGTCTGAACACTTCGCTGAATACGCTGCGCCCTGCTCTCGCACAGTACAATCAGCTTGCAAAGGACATTCGGGATAAGACGAAGGAGCGCCGCAGTCTGCTTTCCGAGAAAAAGGCGCTCTCTGCGGTTCATGTATTCTGGCACCGGGAACTGGCGGCTAAGATTGCGGCACTGACAGAGGATTTGGAGGAACTGCGTTCGGAGAAAAATCTGCTTCTGGCGTCGCTGGCATATTCCGAGGAAGATGCCGCCGATAAATTTCCCAAAGACATCGCCGCCATGGAGCAGAGCCTGAAACGGCTGGAAGAACAGGAACAGAAATATTCCGCCGAGTTGGACGCTGCCCTGAACGAGTATGCCGGGCTTCGGGAGCAGGCCCAGGGCTTCGACCCAGTGCAGCTGTATGAAGCAAGACAGGCCATCCGCCCCGGCAAAGAACAGGAAGCGGAGAACCAGGCACAGCAGGTTTACGTTGAGAAGTACAGCCCACTTCTGATGTTTGACAGTAAAAAGGCGGTGTCCCGGATGCTGGACGAGGATGCAGAGCGGCTGGCCGTGCGGAGAATGGTGCGCCAGACGCAGAAGGAGCAGCAGATTTCCAACAAGGGAAAGCGCAAGAATCAAGGACGAGATGTGAGATAAAAAGCTCTTTCTATCTCTGTCAAATGCGCTTGCGCAGCTCCGTCCAACTGGTTGCAGTCTCCAGCTCCACACCTGCGTCCAGTGCTTTGAAATGCTCCTTGCCGCAGTGGATTTTTAGCTGCTCACTGGTTTTCAGGTGCATAAAGCTGGTGTCACCCTTGGTTTCCAGGACGAAGTACAGCTTTTCCTCACCGTTCTTATTCAGATACACAGCCCAGTCGGGGTTGTACGTGCCAATGGGGGTTTCAATTTTGAAGCGGCTGGGAATCTTGAAGAACATCTTCACATCCGGGTCGTTGTCCAGGGCCACCGCCACCGGCTTCTCTACCGTGGAGCTGTCGTAAACCACATAGTCATAGACGCTGTGTTCCACCTTTACGGCGTTTCGATCCAGGTTAGCAAGCAACTCCGTGGTGTCGAAGATTTCCTGCACATAATATTCCTGGCCATCCAGCTTCACATAACGGATACCGTCGATAGCCAAGGCGTGGCGGTGGCTGCGGATTAGCTCTACGGCTTGCTCCAGAAATGCCTCCGGATTGTTGAGGAAATCGCCACACCGTCCGCTCTCTACCAGAATCCGATTGACGGTAGCCGGGGTCAACAGCGTTTCATCGCTGATGGCGGTGATGATGTCCGGCAGGGCCTGATAATCGTTGGCAATCTCCATCGTCCGCATTTCCCGTTCCATGTGGCTGATCCCGGACTGCTGGATGTGAATATCGGCAGTCTGGGACACCAGACGGGTTTTGGGGATATGGGGCATTTCCTGAAAGGCTTTGACGCAGTTCTTCACCAGCTGCTCTGTGTCAATGCTCACCCGGTAGGCGGTTTTCTGCTTGATCTTGCTCCACAGCTCCAGGAACTCCGGGGAGAGCATGACCTGTTTGTTGAGCCGTACCACCACATCACGGGAGGCATCCCGCACCGGGGGCTTCCGGTCGGCATTGGCGATAATCTGCTCAAAACGCTCTCTGGCAGCTTCATATTTTTTCGGCAGGTCAAGGGTTCCGTTCTTCAAAGCGTTCTTCATGGTATCCTTGACCTTACCGGTGCTGGTGATATACCCCTTCTGCTCAAAATGCTCCAGCAGCTCCGTAGCTTCCTCGTGGGTGACGGTATGTTCCTCTACGGTAGTGATTGTACTGGTGATTCCAATAATTGCCTCTGCTGCCTGTTCAGCGGTCGCACCGTTTTTAATTTGGCGCATGACTTCCGTTACGGGGCTGGGCGGTTCGGTGATTTTCCCTGATTCCAATTCCGCTGTAATTTTTTCTTCCGCTGCCGTCATTTCGGGGTCGGCCATCCATTTGTCAATGGAGCCGTCGTCCATCCAGGTTTTTACCAGCTCGTGGGCCTCTTCTCTGTCAATCGTATGCTCACGGGTAACTTCTTCCTGATAGGTCATCCCAGCAAACAAACTGAGCTGGAGTACACCAAACTTGACGCCAGTTTCGTCCTCGATCTCTTTCTGGAGGGTGGAAGCAAACTCGGAAAAGCTCTCGTTGGCCATGACGTGAAGGACATTGATATTCTTGTCCTCGATGCGTTCACCGTCCTGGTTCACGCACAGGCGCAGGCCACGGCCCACCTTCTGGCGGCAGGTAAAGGTGGACTTCTGCTCGATCAGGGTGCAGACCTGAAACACGTTGGGGTTGTCCCAGCCTTCCCGCAGCGCCGAGTGGGAGAAAATAAACCGCAGCGGACACTCAAAGCTGAGAAGCCACTCCTTGTCCCGCATGATGGTGTTGTAGGTGTCATCGTCGGCCTGGGTGTCGCCCTTGGTGTCCTTCAGGCGTCCTTTCTTGTCCTGAGAGAAGTAGCCGTTATGTACCTTGCTCACATCTGTGGTGAATCGCTCTCGGAGGAGCGCATACTTGGGCTTTGCGATCAGCTCCTGATAGCACTCCTCAAACATAGTGGCGTAGATGCCGGGTGTGCCGTCCTCGTGGCGGTACTTGTCCACCTTATCGATGAAGAACAGGGACAGTACCTTGATCCCCTTGTCCAGATACCGCAGCTCTTTGTCAAGGTGGGTTTCGATGGTGCGCCGGATTTGCGCCTTCTTGACGATGTTCTCGTCCACGTCTCCAATGGCCTTGCCCAGCTTGACCTCCTGGGTATTGCCAAACTCGATATGTTCAAAATCGGGAGTGCAGTCAATTCCGGTAACGGTGTAGCCTTCGTACAGTTCCCGCCCGCCGGACAGCAGGAATAAATCGTCGCCCGGCTTGACAGTCATGGCCTTGCGGGTCACGGCTCCGGTCTTGCCCTTCACATCCAGTTCCACTCTGGCCTTAAAGCCCTTGTCGTTGCTGACGGAAAGCAGCCGCACATAGGCTTGATTGAAGCCACCGGCAACCTGATTGGAGGATACGGCGATCTGCTTGACCAGCCCCATCTGGTAGGCGTCTACCGGAGTCAGGCGGTAAAGCAGATTGATTTTTTCTCGGTGGGTGGCGGAGTACCGCAGCACACACAGGGGATTGAGCGTGGCAATGGCTTCCTTGGCCTTGGGGGTGTTGTCTACGCTCTGGGGTTCATCGATGATAACGATAGGGTGTGTGTTCTGAATAAAGCCCATAGCCGTTTCACCGTTGAGCCGATCCTGCGCTTGATTGATGATGTTCTCCGCTTTCTTGAAAGCGTCGATGTTAATAATCATCACTTCGATATTGGAACTGGTGGCAAATTGCCGCACGTCGGACAGCTTGGCAGAGTTGTAGATGAAGTACCGGCATGGCACGTTGTCGTATTGCAGGCCGAAATGCTCCTGCGTGACCTGAAAGGATTTGTAGACGCCCTCCCGGATGGCCACCGACGGCACCACGATAACAAACTTGGTGAATCCGTACTTGCGGTTCAGCTCAAAGATGGTCTTGGTGTAGACGTAGGTCTTGCCGGTGCCAGTTTCCATCTCAATACAGAACTGGCAGCCTTCCGCTGTGGGGGTCAGGGGCAGGTTATTCCGCTTCTGGACGGTGTGCATATTGGCGGTCAATGTTTCCTGGTCAATGTAGAGAGCATTGCCCTGGCCCAGCTCATTTAAGAAATTGGTCTGGGCTTCCTCCATGACGGAGAAGGTGCTCCGTGTTTTCTCCTGGCCGGCAAACAAATCCACCACAGCGTTGACTGCATCCATTTGGAAGGCTTGATTCTTGAATTTCAGTTTCATGCCTGTTCACCTCTTAAATAACCGCAGGAACAGGGTATAGTTCCATAAGAGATTATCTGCTTCAATGGAGTGCTGAATATTGATAATCTCATATTTGATTCCAACAATATTTTTGCTGTCCATGTAGAGCTTGAGATTTTTATAGCTCTGCACAACATCAAGTTGATTTAGTATCCCATTGTCAAGCACCTGATCTATTTTTGAAGTTAAGTTCCGATATATGTCTTGATTTCCTGTTTCACAATACAGGGCTGCTCGTTCGTAGGCGGTTTTTAGTGCTAATAGTGCATCTTTGCGTATGTCAATCTGCATTTTTCGCACACCAACAATAATTACTTCGTATATCGTAAAGCAAAAAGCAATCCGCTCAATCCAAAGCCACAAAGTATTACCGCTGGAGATAGGGGAAATGAATGTAGAAAGACAAGCAAGTAAAAATGGAATACCAATGTATTCGATTGTTCCAAGTAAGCAATGTACAATGGTTTTTGTGATTACATGAAACCATTTTAGAGTGTTATTCATATCTTTCTCACACCAGTTTCAGCTCAATCCCATGATCCCGCAGGATATAGTAGGCATTAGCCATAGCGGTATCGTCAGCAAAGCTGTCACGGGAGATGATTATTTTCGCCGGGGCATATTCGGTCATCTGCTCCACGTCCTCCGGCTGCACATTTTCGGCCAGACAGACCAGCAGCAGGCAGTCATCACCCACACCATAGATAGTCTTGTTATTGACAGTGAACGGTTTCACAGAGTAGGTCAGCGGCACACCCAGTTTGAGCATGATTTCATAGACCATATCCAGATTGGACCGATCGGACTTAACCCGGTGGATCATGGTGTTCATCCGCTGATACAACAGGTCGAGCTGTTCGTTCTCAATGGGGGTGGCATCCCAGGTTTCCAGATTGGAGGTGTCCAGTTTGAAAACACGGAAGCCCACGTCCAGTTGTGTTGCCATTTCTTTTTTTGCATTGATTACATCTGGAGATTCTTCCCACTCCGCATAAGTTAGTCCCTCAAGGGAGCCATGCTGATCTTGATAGCGTTTCGCTGCACGAACGAATAACCCCGAACTTTCAAGTGTATCTTTTAATTTTTCCCCAGCCCGTCTGATTCGTTCTTTGCCGATCTCGCAGATATTCTTATACCCTGCCTTGTACGCCTCGCTCTTTTCGTCGCACAGTTCGGGAAGCTGCACCAGAATGAAGCGCCGGTTGCCACCATCCTCGGCATTGAGTTGCATCACCGCATGGGCGGTAGTAGCGGAACCGGAGAAGAAGTCAAGAATAATGTCATCATTCTTGGCGGCAATAGAAACCATACGTTTAAGTAATCTGGTTGGCTTCGGAAAGTCAAAAATATTCGGAGTGTCAGCAAACAATGACTTTATTTCTTTGGTCGCCTCTTGTGTGTGCCCAACTTCTGAGTTCGGCCACCACGTCCACATATTTCTTCCTTGCTTTTCTGCTAAATAGGTTTTCCGCCTGGGCATACCTTTTCCATCAGTTCCATACCAGAATCTTCCCTCAGCAGCTTGTTGCAGATATACTTCCTCAACATTTTTCCAGCAGGTTCCTGCTGGTGGATAGTATTCAGCACCACCGGGCGTTGTGATTTTATACATTTGATTAGGACGATACCCCTGGGCCGTAAAGTCTGATGATACCCAGGGGCCTCTTACATCATTATCGGGATTCTTATAACTTTCCCTATCTTTATCTGACAACGGCAGAAGTGACACTGCATCATTCAATAGATCTGCTGTCTTACAGTACATCACGATATATTCGTGGCCGTTACTTATTTTCTTGCGTGCATCAGGAGAAGTCCGCTTTTGCCAGATAAACTGTGCAACAAAGTTTTCCTCACCAAAAACTTCATTGCATAGCTTTTTGATATTATCAACTTCGTTGTCATCAATAGAAATAAATATCACACCATCGTCCCGCAGCAGGTTTGCCGCCAAACGCAGACGGGGATACATCATGTTGAGCCAGTTGGTGTGATAGCGGCCCATGGTTTCCGGGTTAGACTTGGTGGTCTGCTGGGTCACTTCCTTGTACCGTGCCATGGGGTCGGCGAAGTCATCAGCGTAGACAAAATCGTTGCCGGTATTGTAGGGCGGGTCGATATAAATCATCTTCACCTTGCGATAATAAGCCGTTTGCAGCAGCTTCAAAACCTCCAGATTGTCGCCCTCGATATAGAGATTCTGGGTGGTGTCCCAGTCTACGCTTTCCTCCCGGCAGGGGCGCAGGGTGCCGGTGGAACGCTTCTGGGCCAGCCGCAGGCAGTCCGCCTTGCCCTTCCACTCAAACTTGTACTTCTCAAAGTCGTTGTCGATGTACTCGCCACACAGAGAAAGCAGCTTGTCAATGTCCAACTTGCCCTCGCTGACGCACTCCGGGAACACCGAGCGCAGCTTGTCCAGGTTGGTTTGTTCTATGTTCATGGAAAACCCGTCCATTGTATGCTCAATCATTTTCCTTGTCCCTCCAAAACTCGTTCCTTCTCACATTCCAGATATTTTTGAGTAATTGAAACCAACCGTTCCCGAAATGATACAAGATTTTCTGCCGCCAAAAGGAATTGTCTTATATGTGTATCTCTGTATTCCTTCGCAGCATCTATGGCATCAGAGGCGGGCACAACACCAGTCAAATCTTCTTTGCGCTCCAACACTTTTTTATAGGCATCCAGAAATCCATCTGGGTTCCGCAATCCATTGGAACATAATTCCGCAACTGAATTGCTAAACCTGACTTTATCTGCAACCGCCAATGAATCATCCAAGATAGTACAAAACTCTTGAAAAAATTGATTTTCATTACTGAGAAGCAACTTTATTTTGTAGTGTGCCGTCTCCATCTGGTGATACCGCTCATATATTTCGGCATCTTTCCCTTCGTACTCTTCCTCGTTTAAGGCCATAAAGCTTAGCCAATGAGCGTCAAGCATAGAAATATATTGAGAAACATTATCAGTGAGCTGAACATACCGACGCTCATAATCTGCCATGCGGAGATTATACCCTTGCGACTGCCGTTGATTGAAAAACGCTGTCACCAAGTTTGCTCCGGCAAGCACAGCAGTAATAATAATTCCAATTAAAGTTATAATATCAGCAGTTTCCATTAAATATTTCTCCGTATTGTCACCACAAATTCTCTCTGCACCCTTGCCGTCAGTTTTTGCTTTTCGGCAAAGGATTTCATTTTTTCTTCCAGCTCCATATCCAGCCGCATGGCGTCAAAGAACTGGTTCTCCTGGCGCTTCATATATTCCTGCCGAAGCTGGTTGATTTTCTTCTGTGCAGCCAGACGTTTCAGCCGGTCGCCGGTGACGGCCTCCAGCTCCGCTTGCGCCTGCTGTACCTGGCTGTCCAGGGTGTTCAGTTCTCGGCTCAATGCCGCCTTATCAGCGGACACTTGCTGCCTCATCCGCTCCATTTCCTCGGCCTGGGCAGGCGAAAGGCGCTCCAGTTGCTCCGCCATCATCTTATCACTCGGCACCAGCCGATCCAGCGGGTGGGGGCGGCTGGTGCCTTTTAACCAGTGGGGGGATCTCCGCTCATCCTCCGTGCTGCTCTCCACCGGCAAGTCAAAGATGCTGCGGCAAGCTGCATCGTCCAGGGCCTTGCCGCTATCCGTCAAACCGCACAGCACGGCGTGTTCTGTGCGGCTGGAGCCTGACACAAGGGTGACAGTATAAAGGGCTATCTGGCACGACTCCTGCACCGCCGGGATGGTCAGCACTCCCTCGTTGGCACACTCCAGCTCGTGGAGAATCCCACGGCCTATGATACTGGACAGGGTAATCTGTCCGGCCTTGGGTTTGAAGTCTTTTGCCATGCCGTACATCTTCTGGCTGCGATAGGGCCGGTTCCTGCTTCCCGTCCAGTAGTAGAACAGCACCGGCAGTTCCCGGTACTCCGTGGCCGTGATCGTACGGGTAGTCTCGTCGATCACAAAACGGCAATCATCGTTCTTTTCATTATAACGAGTAAAAAACCATTTGGTAATCTCCCAGAGGTCGTTGTTCAGCTCCTGTCCACGGCGATTCACATACTTGGGATTGATCTTCACCTTGTCGGCCAGCTCCTTGGTGAAGGTGGTAAACAGAATATCCTCCGCTGCGGAGACGGTCTGCCGGTTATCTTCCTCGTGGGTACTCAGGGTCTGGCGGTATGCCTGCTCAATCTGTGCCCTGGGCCGCAACCGCTGGGCAATGACCGGAAAGGCTGCTTTTACATCATCTGTAAAACCGCCCAGCACGTCATCGGTAATACCAAAGACACCGTCTGTCACCAACATCCGCTTGTTGACCAGCTCCAGCTTGCGAACATCGGCAAAGTTGTTCTTGTCGATGAAGGCCACTGACAGCACATCGTTTTCCTGACCCAGCCGGTGGCAGCGGTCGATACGCTGCTCCAGCTTTAAGGTGTTGTACGGCAGGTCGTAGTGGATGATGAAAGCAGCCTCCTCCAGATTGAAGCCCTTGGCACCGTTATCGGTGGAAATCAGCACCTCGCCATCCTCCTTGAACTGGCGGATCACGGAGTAATCGGCGCTGCCGTTGTAGGCCAGAGTGCGGTACCGGCCAGAAAGAAGATTCTGGAGCATCTTCTGGGTTTCCACGCTCTCGGTGAAGATAACCGCTTTCTGTTTGGCTCCCGTTTTCTTCATCAGGGAAAATCCCTGTTTGAGAACGGTCAGCAGCTCACCGGCCTTGGCATCCTGGGGAATGCTTTCGGCTGCGGTTTGAATCTCTTGCCATTGGCTTAGTTCGTCCGCTGCGTTTTCCAGCCCCTGGAGCCGCTTGACGATACCTTTGATGGTTTGCAAAATTGCCGCCGTAGAGGAACCCAACAGGCCCAGCAGCCGCAGAGCCAGGTCATATTGGTTCATTTCGGGAAAGGCTCGCTTTTCCGGCTGGTTGATGTAGGCATACAGCAGGTCATACAGCTGCCGCTCTGCCTTGCCGGGAGTATATTCCACGGTCAGCAGTACACGCTCCGTCACCTTGGCGTAGTGTTTGGCCTGGGAACGGAGAGTACGGAAACAATAGCGGCTGACCCGTTCGCTGAGTTCCGGGTAGTTCTCCGGTCGGCGCAGATACCGGGCCAGAAACTCTTTTTCTCCCGGCAGCAGCGTTTTGTCGATGAACCAGATCAGACCGTACAAGTCCATGATGTTCTTTTCGATGGGGGTGCCGGTCAGCAGCAGCTTGAAGGAGTCTCCGGCGATCCGCTTGAGGGCCTTGGCCTGCTTGTTGTCCTCCTGGTAGACTGGAGAGAGGGCATTGGCTTCCTCGAATACCGTCAGATCCCAGTTAACTACCTTTGCGGCCTCCTCATTGTCGGCGGCGAAGTCGTAGGTAGTAATAACAATGGCATCTTGGATAAAAGCGTTGGAGTTGTCCTCACTGGTGTTCTGCCGCCATTGGTCCCGATTGGTCAGCACCACATATGGGACGGTATAGAATCGCTCCAGCATTTCCGTCCACTGGTGCAGCAGGTCGGCATTGGGAATGACCAACAGAATCCGGCTGTATCCCTCCAGCCACTTTTGATTGATGACCAGCATGGCCTCGTGGCTCTTGCCCATACCTGCTTCATCGCACAGAACGGCACCTTTCTGATAGGGGGAACGCAGGGCAAAGCTGGCCGCTGCAATCTGAAACGGATAGATTTCAATATCCGATGATGCAAAGACCGGAAGGAACTGTTCTGCTTCCGGCAGTTGTTCCAAAAGTCGGGCCTTGTAATAGGCATGAAACGGTGTTTGCGGCATGGCAATTCCCCCCTTTTTCTTTTATTTACACTTCTTTTTATTATGGCAGATATTGACGAAAAACGCAACGACGATTGATTCCTTTATTTAAGGGGAAAATGTCATTTCCAAAATAAAGACCACAATCAGTGCCGGACTGATTGTGGTCAAAAAGCATTATAAAAATGTGATATTGTTTATGCCTTAATTCGTTGCTGAATGGTAAAACACCCTTGACAAATCTCTTTCCAGAAACTCATGCTCCGGGACTTTGCAGAAAAGCATGGGATGTTCCAGTATGAGTATTATGTGGATGACGGCTATACGGGCCGCAATTTCAACCGCCCTGCCTTCCAGCGCATGATCGCTGACATAGAGGCGGGAAAAATCGGCTGCGTCATCACGAAAGACCTATCCAGACTTGGTAGGAACTATATCGAAGCTGGAAGCTATATCGAAATCTTTTTCCCAAAACACAATGTACGCTATATCGCCGTCACGGACGGCGTGGACAGCCTGACCCGTCAGGAAATGGACATCACGCCCTTTAAGAATATCCTGAACGATATGTACAGCCGGGATATTTCCAAAAAAGTGCTGGCGGGACGCATGACCCGTTCGCGGCAGGGAAAGTTCTGTGGCGGGCAGCCGCCTCTTGGCCTGATGCGTGACCCGGAGGACAAAGGGCATCTCATCCTAGACCCGGAGACAGCGCCGGTGATCCGAAAAATTTATGATATGGCGCTGGATGGCTGGGGCTGTATGCGGATTGCAAAGCAGCTCATGGATGATAAAATCCCTATTACCAGAGTAAAAAGTCATACAGAATGTGACGTGAATTACTATTCATGGGGAAGTGCGAGGATCAGCCATATCCTGCGGAATCCCTTTTATAAAGGCGCACATCTTGTCTGCCGGACACATCAGAAAGGCATCCGCTCCAACACCTATGACATTATCCCCCGTGAGGACTGGGAAGTGATTGAGGGCTGCCACGAAGCGATTGTGACACCGGAGGAATGGGAGCAGGTGCAGGAAATCATTGACCGCAGGCCCACCATTATGAAAGGCAACGCCTGCCCCTTCTATAACCTGTTCCACGGGCTAGTCTACTGCGCCACCTGCGGGAAGTCCATGCAGGTGCGGTATGAAAAAGTCGGCAGAACCGGCAAGAACCGCTTCACCGGCGAGATGCGGGAGCCGATTGATAAGGCATACTATATCTGCCAGACCTACAACCGGCTGGGCAAGAACGCCTGTACCAGCCACAAGATTGAAGCAAGGGATTTGTATAATCTGGTGCTGAAGGATATACAGGAACTGGCGGCGCAGGCCATGAAGGACGCTGATGCGTTCTACCAGCGGCTCAGCAGCCGGATGGAGCGCCGGTATCTGGTGGACGCTTCCCAGACGGAGAAGGAACGGAAACGGTTGGAAGCCCGGAATCAGGAAATCGACGGGATGTTTTTGAGCCTGTACACGGATAAGGCCAAAGGCGTCCTGACCGAGCAGCGGTTTATGAAGCTGACGGCGGCGCTGGAACAGGAGCAGGAAGCCAACCAGAAGCGCCTGCATGATCTGTTAATGATGCAGAGCCGGGCAGACGCACAGGAAAGCGAAGTCCGCACCTTTATCAAGGAAATCCGGCGCTATGCCACGATTGAGGAACTGGACGAGTCCGTACTGAACCGACTTATCAGCAAGATTTTAATTGGCGAGGTCAAGAAGGAGGACGGCCAGAAGGTGCAGGAAGTCAGGATTGTGTATAACTTTGTCGGGGAAATCCCGGAGATTGCAGCGTAAAGACAGTAGCCCTCCCCATGCCGGGGAGGGCTATTTTTAATGCTCGAAATTTTCCTTGACAAATTTTTTAAGCACTATCATTTTTTGCTCAATGGCTGCAATCGTCTTCTGATACTCCGTCTCATCTTTTCCAGACGGATCGTCAAGTCCCCAGTCTTCCCTATATTTGCAGGGCAGATAAGGGCAATTCACATTGCAACCCATAGTCACAACGATGTCAATTGGTGGAAGTTCGGTCAAGAGCTTGCTGTATTGCCTCTGCTCCATGTCGATGCCATATAACTGTTTCATCAGCCGTACGGCATTTTGGTTGATCTGTGGTACTGTTTGTGTCCCTGCGGAGTAACTCTCAAAGACATCAGAGGCCAAATACTTTCCGAGCGCCTCTGCAATCTGACTCCGACAGGAGTTGTGAACACAGATAAAGGCTACTTTTGGCTTTTGGCTCATAAGCTCACCCTCTGACCTTCTGAATAAGGGCTTTGGCCTCGTCTTTTTTCAAAACCTTACCATAAGATACCACTTTACCATCTACCACCAGAGCAGGTGTGGTCATCACGCCATAGGCGGCGATTTGAGCGAAATCGGTCACATGGTCGATGGTTGAATCCATGCCCAGTTCTTCAAGTGCCTCTCTGGCAGCATCCTCTAACGCATGGCATTTTGCACATCCAGAGCCCAACACTTTGACACCAGCAGCTTTTTTTGCGGTTTCTGCCTGAGCCATAGCCTCCGGCGTACAGCTACTCCCGCAGCAGCAACTTTTTTCCTCTTTCTTTTTACTAAACAGTCCCATCGCAAATTACCTCCCTAAATCACATTAAAATAAATTGAAACACATTGAACAGATAACCGACAATAATAATTCCTATCGTACAAACGCCAATAAACAATGCCAACAGTTTCGGTTTCACCGCCTTGCGGAGCATGATAAGTGACGGCAGAGACAGGGTTGTGACGGCCATCATGAAGGAGAGGACCGTGCCAAGCTGCGCTCCTTTGGAGAGCAGCGCCTCCGCAACCGGAATGGTGCCAAAAATGTCTGCATACATGGGGATGCCTACAATCGTGGCGAGAATAACACCAAAGGGATTATTACTTCCAAGAACGGTTTCCACCCAACTCTCTGGTATCCAGTTGTGGATCAGCGCACCAATGCCGACACCCACCAGAATATAGGGAAATACTTTCTTGAAGGTATCCAGCATCTGCTCCTTCGCATAAATCAGCCGTTCTCTTATCGTCAGATCAGGAGACTCGATGTCCACACTGCCAGCAGAAAGAACAAAGCTCTCAATGTGTTTTTCCATGTGCAGTTTTTCAATGATTGTACCGCCAATGACAGCAATAACAAGACCCAGCACCACATAGATGATGGCCACCCTTGCGCCAAAAATGCTGATGAGCAGGACAAGGCTTCCTAGATCAACCATCGGAGACGAGATCAAAAAGGAGAATGTCACACCCAGCGGCAGGCCCGCACTCGTAAAGCCGATGAACAGCGGGATAGATGAGCAGGAGCAAAAAGGCGTAACCGTTCCCAGCAGAGCGGAGATAATGTTCGCCCAAACTCCGTGAAATCTCCCCAAGATACGTTTACTCCGCTCCGGCGGGAAGTAACTTTGGATATAAGAGATCGCAAAAATCAGCACACAAAGCAATACCGTAATCTTTAGGACATCATAGATAAAAAACTGTATGCTGCCACCAATCCGTCCGGTAACATCCAGGCCAAGGGCCGACAGACCCATGCCGATCAGCGCATTGAGCCATTGCATCCCAAGCACCTGATCCTGAATAAAGTCCCATACACCCATACAAAAACCTCACTTTCCATTTTATGCAGCATATATCAAAATATTTTGATATATGCTGCCAAAAGAAACGCCACCCGCTATTTTGATGGCGTATTTTATCCACACCGATGACAAGTTATCGCTTGCTCCGTATCCGGCGTTGTTAGTTCCTTTAGCAGTTCTATCGCATATTCTCTGCCGGAAGCACTCAATCGATAATGCGTCCACTTCCCCTCTTGCCGACTGGTAACGATGCCGGAATCACAGAGAATTTTCATGTGATAGGAAAGACCGGACTGCGTTAAATCCAGAGGTTCCTGTAAAACACAGGCGCACTTTTCTCCGCCTCTTAGCTGCTCCAGAATTGCAAGTCGTTTTGGATCGCACAAAGCCTTAAACACTTTTGCTTGCTTTTGATACTTTGTTTCCACGATCTCACCTCAAATCAAATTATTTTGATATATCTAGTATATGCACTAAACTGAAAAATGTCAACACCTGATACGATAAAATTTATCTAATTCTTGAATTCACCACTTGACATTGTGGCAAAGAACTTATGAGCCGGGATGAACTGGCGGTCATGGACGGCGGCAAGTGTATCCTGCAGCTGCGCGGCGTCCGGCCCTTTTTATCCAGCAAATACGACCTGACCCAGCATCCCAATTACAAGCTGACCGGAGACTACGACAAGAAGAACCTCTTTGACATCGAGAAGTTTCTTGACCATAGGCTTAAACTCAAACCGTCGGATGTGTACGATGTGGTGGATGCAGATAACGTATAATTTTTGAACCGTTGGCCCTTCCAAAGAGGGCCATTTTTATTTACCCCAGGCCCAGGATACACCGGCAAATCAGCCCCCGCTGCGGTTGGCAGCTTATAAAAAACGAGATTTCAGGTGTGTATCGGGGCCGCAAGCTCTTTATTGTAAGGAGGAGATCACCATGGAATTTTTTAACTCCGCAATCGAAGTCCTGCAGACCCTCGTTGTTGCTCTGGGCGCCGGCCTCGGCGTGTGGGGCGGCGTCAACCTGCTGGAAGGTTACGGTTCGGACAACCCCGGCTCGAAGAGCCAGGGCATGAAGCACTTGATGGCCAAGTAGTTGTAACAAAATGAGAAAGGAAAAGCACAATCCAGACGGGGTGGTAGGAAGGCGGTAGGAAGGAACCAGATATGCAAGGAAGTTTGAATCCAATATGCGCTCGGTCAGAATATAGACAAAGCGTTGACTTTCTCGTTCCGGAAGGACGTCAGGTCAGATGGGTTGGCCCCTGAAAAGGACCTGCATCCTTTGCCCTGCTGCCCGAGAGAGGACAGTACATCTTAACAAAGGCCTCTTAAGATTTGAATGTTTCGTTTGGTTCGGCTTAATATCTGAAGCGAAAACATTTTTGCGAAGCAGACAAAGCAAAAGACCCGGCTCTCCTTCCAGGGGCCGGGTCTTTGATAGTATCACTATAATTTTAGAGGGTGGGCATTTCAAGTCAGATCTTCACCATTGGTGGCAATACACTTTTGGTACCAATAAAAGCTGTCCTTGCGGAAGCGGCGGTTGGAGCCGCAGCCCCGCTCGTCCCGATCCACATAGATGACGCCGTAGCGCTTGTTCATCTCGATGGTGCCGCAGCTGACAATGTCCAGGATGCCCCACATGGTGTAGCCCAGCAGTTCCACGCCGTCGGCTATGGCCTCGGCCATCTGCTGGATGTGGGCCTTCAGATAGCCGATGCGGTAGGGGTCGTGGACCTGACCCTCCGGGGTCAGGGTGTCGTGGGCGCCGATGCCGTTTTCGGCGATGAACAGGGGCAGGTTGTAGCGGTCGTACATTTCGTTGAGGGAAATCCGCAGGCCCTTGGGGTCGATCTGCCAGCCCCAGTCGCTGGTCTCCAGATAGGGATTCTTTTTGCCCGACAACAGGTTGCCGCTGGTGACCGCGTAGCCGGAGGCGTTGGTGGAAATCATGGACATGTAATAGCTGAAGCTGAGAAAATCCACCTTGCCGGCTGCCAGAATTTCCTCGTCGCCGGGCTGGGTTTCGATCTGCACCCCCAGGGAGGCGAACATCCGCTTGGTGTAGGAGGGGTATCTGCCCCGGGCCATGACGTCGGTATAGAAGTAGTTGGTGTAGTTTTCGTCCAGAATGCCGCACATCACATCGTCGGGGCTGCAGGTGGCGGGATAACTGGTGAAACGGGCGATCATGCCGCCCACCTTGCTGCCGGGGAGCATTTCGTGGGCCATCCGCACCGCCAGGGCGTTGGCCAGCAGCTGGTGGTGGGTGCACTGGAAAATAGCCTGGTCATAGTGGGGTTCCTGGTCCTTGATCAGACAGCAGCCGTTCCAGGGATTGAAACGGGAGCAGTTGATCTCGTTGAAGGGGAGCCAGAAATCCACCAGATTTCCCAGCCGCTCATAGAGGGTTTTGCAGTAGCGGAGGTAAAAGTCGATCATCCGGCGGTTTTTCCAGCCGCCATAGGCGGTGACCAGATGAACCGGGGCGGCGTAATGGAGGATGGTGGCAAAGACCTTCATTCCCCGCTTGTGGCACTCGGTGAACAGGTCCACATAGTATTGGATGCCCGCTTCGTTGGGGGACTCGTCGTCGCCGTTGGGATAGATGCGGGCCCAGCTGATGGACGTGCGGAAAATCTTCAGCCCCAGCTCCTGCAGCAGGGCCAGATCCTCTTTGTAGGTGTGGTAAAAGTCGATGCCCCACCGGAAGGGGTAGTGCTCGATGTCGGAGGCGGCGAGAGCGGCCTGGAACCGCTGGGTGGTCATGTTGATGTCGCGGTTTTTCTGGCGCTGTTCCCGGGTCCAGCCGGCATCAAAATACCGCAGGTCCTGGGTGTCCAGCCCTTTGCCGTCCTCGTTCCAGGCGCCTTCGGCCTGGGAACAGGCGATGGCGCCGCCCCAGAGGAAGTCTTTGGGAAAATTCATGGCTCAGCCTCCGATTTCGTTTTGGATGGATGCGTCGTTGCGGATCAGGACGTAGGTCAATGCAAAGGTGACCACAAAGGTCAGGATGACTGCGGCAATGGCGAAGACGAAGTTCCAGGGATTGTTGGGGTCGATGAAGATGATGATGGAGGTCAGGCCGGTGGGGCCAAAGACAATGCGCTTGACGCCCAGCACGCCGCAGAAGATGCCGCCGATGGCGCCGCCCAGGATGGTGGCGTAAAGGGGTTTCTTCAGGCGGAGGTTGACGCCGTAGAGGGCGGGCTCAGTGGTGCCCAGAATGGCGCTGATGCCGGTGGAGAAGGCCAGAGAGCGGAAGTCTTTGTTTTTGGCCTGGGTCATGACGGCCAGGGCTGCGGCGCCCTGGGCAATGTTGGCCACCAGGAAGCCGGCGCCCAGCATGTCATAGCCGAAGGCCTGGGTGGCGGCCAGCGCCAGAGGGATGGTGACGGCGTAGTGCATGCCCAGCATGATGACAATGGGGCCCAGCGCGCCGAAGAAGATGGGCAGGAACCAGGCGGCGTTGTTCTGGATCACCGACAGGACGGCCTCCAGGCCTTCGCCCACCAGATTGCCCAGAGGGCCCACAATGCAGAAGACCAGCGGGGTCATGATCAGGAAGGTCAGCAGGGGACGGAAGAAGAACTTCACCACCTGCGGGGAGAGCTTGTCTGCCAGCTTCTGCACCCAGGAGGCCACATAGATCACCAGGATGACGGGGATAACGGTGGAGGTGTAGGTGGCCAGGGTCACCGGCAGGAAGCCGAACATGGTGACCGGCTCGCCGGCGCTGACCAGGGCGGTGTAGTTGGGATGCACCATCATGAGGCCGATGGCCATGCCGACCATGGGGTCAACGCCAAACTTCACCGAGGAGGTATAGGCCAGAATGACCGGCAGGAACAGGAAGGGCGCGTCCCCTGCAATGCTGAACAGGGCATAGGTTGTGCTGGAGCTGTCCAGCAGGCCGGTCATGGTCAGGATGGTCAGCACCACCTTGACCATGGCGGCGCCGGTGATGGCGGCCACCGCCGGCGTGAACAGGCCCGAGATGGTGTCCATCAGCCGTTCCATCACCTTGGGCTTGGCGCCTTTCAGGTCGGCGGTCTCGACTTTGTCGATGCTGCCCCCTGCGATGCCGGTGGATGCCGCCAGCTCATCGTACACATGGCTGACGTCGGGTCCGATGATGACCTGATACTGGCCGCCGGTAAAGAGGGCGCCCATGACGCCCTTGATCTGTTTGAGGGTGTCGGTATCGAATTTGCTCCCGTCGTGCAGCTGGAAGCGCAGGCGGGTGGCACAGTGGACCAGGGAAGCGACGTTTTCTTTGCCGCCCACTGCGTCGAGAATTTTGGATGCGAGCTGTTTGTAGTCCTTCATTCCGAATCCTTTCCGCAAGATGCTTTTGGTCAGCCGGGATATGCTTGTCTATGGGCAAACTGTCAAAATGGCAGTATCCTTTCCCGGCAGAGAGGGGTGGATGTACAAAAGAGATTGCAGGAAATAGTGGAAAATGTGGCCACATCTTTGCTATAATAGAGCTGCAAACTTTTGTTGTTTTTATTATATTTGCTGATACACCCTGGCACAATGCCTATAGCACACAGCGTGACTGTCAAAAAGGAAGATTTATGGATCAACAGCAGCTCGACGATTTTCTGCGCAGCCTGACGGCGAGGGAACAATTTTATCTGGAACATCCTGGTGCGCGCAGCCCCATCTATCAGATATCCCGGCAGGAAGTGCTGCATGGGCACATAGCCTACATTTTTCAGCTGCCGGATCTGCCCCAGGATGAGATTCACATCCGAAAGGATTCTCGCTTTACGGATGTGCCCTACTATGTCCATTCCAATGTGAATATCAACTATATTTATTCCGGCTGCTGCCACTACCTGATTGATGAAGTCCCGGTGACGCTGCACCAGGGAGACGTGGCCATCTTTGACCTGGATGTAGTCCGCCGGAAGGAGTACCTGGGGGAGAATGACATTGTCATCAATCTAAACATGACCAACGCATTTTTCAATGACAGCTTCCTCAGAAAGGCAGGGCAGCAGAACATTTTCTCACAATTCATGCTGCGTGTCCTTTCGACGCGCAGCCCCACCCACGATCACTATATGATTTTCCGAACCCGGAATGATGGGGATATTCGGAATCTGTTTGTCCATCTGCTCTGCGAATATTACGGGGAGCAGCCCTATCGCAAACCCCTGATCCAGGGGTATTTCCAGTTGATTTTCCTGTATCTGCTGCGGCTGCATCAGCAGGATTCGGACGGACAGATGGTGCAGATCATATCTACCCACAACCGCAGGGTGGTGGATATTCTCTCTTATATTGAGCAGCACTATGTAAACTGTTCCCTGCAGGATTTGGCAGAACAGTTTGGATACCACCCGAAGTATATTTCGGCTATGCTGCGGGAAATGACCGGTTTCAGCTTTAAGCAGATCCAGGTTCGGGAACGGATGAAAGAGGCTGGTCGTCTGCTGACAGAAACAGATGAATCTGTTCAGGATATTGCCAGCCGGGTGGGAATGTCCAACCTCAGCAGTTTTTACCGTACATTTAAAGCATACTATGGTATGCTGCCGGATGCTTACAGACATCTGGGATCGGATGGACAAGCAAACAAGGAGGGATAGCAGCCGGAAACCTGGCATTGTCATACAAAGCTGGTCTTGGTAGAAAATTTCCAATAATAGGGTACGTTGTAGACCGGCTCGTTTTAACAAATTTTACAGAGATGCTGTCAAGGGGGCCCGACCCTTTGGCGCGGAAGAATCCAAAGAAACCGCGCCGGGGTTTCGTGGCACACGACTTTCATAGAAAGAAAGTCTAGTGTGTTATACCTTTGCGAAGGAGAGGGCGGCGGG
>OERY01000051.1_pt1 | contig 23453 bp, 16 predicted proteins | sample 1540141 | NCBI WGS metagenome assembly OERY01 (sample SAMEA3891872, study PRJEB23780) | metagenome | biome: terrestrial biome; feature: animal house; material: Caecal content | place: Italy | collected 2015-05-05 | reverse complement strand
ATCGCGCGGGGCGTCGTTCGTGCGGGATTCGGTGCGCTGTGCGCGGTTGTCGTCGCGGTCGGCAGCCTTCGGCTCGCGGCCTTCGCTGCGCGGGGTGTTTCCGGCGTCGTCGTTCGGACGCTCCTCGCCGTTGCGCGGACGCTCTCCTCGGCGGCTGCGGCGCTCCCCGCGGCCCCCTTCGCGTGCGGGACGGCTGCGGTCGCTGCGCTCTCCGGCGTTTTCGCCGCCGTCGCGGCGCTGCTGCTGCGGAGCGGCGCTCTGCGTTTCGCCCTGGGACGTCTTCTCGCCGCGGCCGCGGTTACGTCCGCCCCGTTTGCGGCGTTTGGCCTGGTCGAAACGGGTGATGCTGTCCTCCTCGGCGCGGTAGGTCGGCTCCTCGGGCTCGTCGCGCAGCGAGTCGGCGTGTTGCAGCCGGTCGGGCTTCTTGCCCTGACGGTTCAGGGCGAGAATCTCCCTGACGCGGGAGACGGGAAGCGTCGTGGCATTGACCATCGCCTCCTTCGACGAGGAGAAGGTCATCGTGCCGGCCAGCACGTCGCTCTTGACGAGGAACCACTCGCCGTCGATCGTCTGCAGGGGTTCGCGCAGGCGCGGGAACTCCTTGCGGGCGTCCACATAGGCGTCGTATTCGTACATCATGCAGCACTTGAGTTTCGAGCACTGCCCGGCCAGCTTCTGCGGGTTGAGCGAAATGTCCTGCACGCGCGCGGCGCCCGTCGTGACGCTCGAGAAGCTCGACATCCACGAGGCGCAGCACAGCTCGCGGCCGCAGGCGCCGAGCCCGCCGATGCGGCCCGCCTCCTGCCGTGCGCCGATCTGCTTCATCTCGATCCGTATGTGGAACCGCTCGGCGAAGACCTTGATCAGCTCGCGGAAGTCCACGCGCTCGTCGGCGATATAGTAGAAGATGGCCTTGATCTTGTCGCCCTGGTACTCCACGTCGCCGATCTTCATGTTCAGTCCCATGTCGGCGGCGATCTGCCGCGAGGCGATCATCGTCTCGTGTTCGAGGGCGATGGCCTCCTGCCAGCGTTCGATGTCGTAGGGCTTGGCCTTGCGGTAGATCTTCCTGAACTCGCCGTTGTAGGGGTTGAAGCCCGTGCGGCGCATCTGCCGCGCGACCAGGTCGCCCGTGAGCGAGACGATGCCGATGTCGTGGCCGGGCGAAGCCTCCACGGCCACGATGTCGCCTCGTTTGAGCGGCAGGTTGTTGACATTCTGGTAGAACGAGCGGCGGGTGTTCTTGAAGCGCACCTCGACGATGTCGCTCGGGACATTGACGGGGTACTCCTCGAGCCACGCCGTCTCGTGGAGTTTGAAGCAGCCGTCGCAGGGCTTCGCTTCGACTTCGGAGCCGCAGTCGCAGAAGGCGCAGCCGCGGCCTATTTCGGGTTTGAATCTGTTGTTATGCGGTTTTTCGGTATCCATCGTAGGCATAATTTGCGTAAAGATACGAAAAAAATTTCAATTGCCCGCACGGAGTTTCCGGACGCTGCGGCGGATGCGGCGGATGAGCAGCACGGCGGCCGACGACAGCCCCACGGCGAAGCCCAGATAAAGCCCCGTGGGGCCCATGCCGAGCGTGAAGCCGAGCAGGTAGCCCACCGGGAGGTTGAGCAGCCAGTAGGAGACCAGCGCGATGGGCATGATGACCTTCACGTCCTGGATGCCGCGCAGCACGCCCACCGAGACGTTCTGGATGCCGTCCGAGAGCTGATAGAGGGCGGCGAAGACGAGCAGCGAGGAGGTCGTGGCGATGACCTCGGCGTTCGTGGTGAAGAAGGTCGGGATGAGGTGGCGCAGCGGGATGAACACCAGCGCCGCGAGGGCGTTCCATGCCAGCACGAGGTGATAGGAGGCTTTGGCCGCCAGCGTCAGTTCGCCGACGTTGCGTGCGCCGTAGCAGTGCGAGACGCGGATGGTCGTCGCCGCGCCGATCGACATGACGATCATGAAGGCGCAGTTGCCCAGCGTGATGGCGATCTGGTTGGCGCTCATGGCGATCTTGCCGAACCAGCCCATCATGATTCCCGTGCCGACGAAGGCCGAGGATTCGAGGAACATCTGCATGGCGATCGGCAGGCCCATGTGCACGAGCCGCCGCACGACCTCGGCCGAGAGCACGCGGTGCGAGAATCCGTCGAGGTAGCGGCGGTAGCCCCTGTGGCGGCAGAAGTAGCCGATGATCAGGGCGGCGGCCAGCACGCGCGAGAGCAGCGTGCCCAGTCCGGCGCCCTCGGCGCCCATCTCCGGAAGACCGAAACGTCCGTAGATGAAGACCGAGTTGAAGCCGATGTTCGCCAGGTTGGCCAGGATCGTCACGACCATTTCGACCTTCGTGTTGCCGACGCCCTCGAGGAACTGCTTGAAAGAGAAGAACAGCATCATGAAAGGCATGCTGAAGACGAGCATCCGGTAGTAGGGAATGGCCATTTCGACCACCTCGACGGGTTGTTTGAGGTGGTACATCAGCGGGATGACGGCATACTGCACGCCGGCCATGATCAGTCCCAGCAGCGTGTAGAAGAGGATGCCGTTCTGGAGCAGGGCGGCCGAGCGGATCCGGTCCTTCTGGGCGTAAAGCTCCCCCACGAGGGGCGTGAGGCCCAGCGCCATGCCGATGGCGGCGACGAAGAGGATGAAGAACACGGCGCCGCCGAACGACACGGCGGCCAGCGGCGTGGGGTCGTCGCCTCCGTAGCGGCCGACCATGAGGTTGTCGGCCACCTGCGTGAGAATCTGTCCCACCTGCGTCAGCTCGATCGGCAGCGCCAGCCGCAGGTTTTGCCGGTACTGCTCCCTGTATAGCGAAAATCTGTACATAATATGTTTCGGTTGCGATTCGGTTCGGGGCGGCAAAGGTACGAATTTTGGCCCGAATAACCTCATGCGGAGCCGAAAGGGGCGGAGAAAAATGCTTTCGGGACACCTTCCGGACGCAAAAGAGCAGACAGCCCGTCGGGACTGTCTGCTCGGAACGGGGCCGGCTGTCGCCGTGCGCCCCGTCAGGCGACGCGCAGCCTCACGCCGCGGGCCTTGTCCGACTCGACGACCACCGTGTCGCCCATGCGGAGCTTGCCGTCGAGGATGAGCGACGAGAGCGGCTCCTCGACGTTGTCCGTCAGCGTCCGTTTGAGCGACCGCACGCCGTAGCGCGGTTCGTAGCCCATCGCCGCCAGGCGTCGCTTGGCGCCGTCGGTGATCTTGACCTTGTAGCCCAGTCGGCAGGTGCGGGCGAAAAGCCCTTCGAGCTCCAGCTCGACGATCCGCTCCACGTCGCCCTCGTCGAGCGTGCGGAAGACGACGATCTCGTCGATGCGGTTGAGGAACTCCGGCGCGAAGACGCTTTCCAGCGCCTTGCGGTACTCGCCCTGCGGTGCGGCGGCGGTGCAGGAGCTTTTCGAGGGGGTGCTGTAACCCACCTGCGCGGATCGCCGCACGGCGGCGCGCGAGCCGACGTTGGAGGTCATGATGAGGATCGTGTTGCGGAAATCGACCCTCCGGCCCGCGCCGTCGGTGAGGTGTCCCTCGTCGAAAATTTGCAGCATCGTGTTGAAGACCTCGGGATGCGCCTTCTCGATCTCGTCGAAGAGTACCACCGAGTAGGGCCGGCGCCGCACGGCCTCCGTGAGCTGGCCGCCCTCGCCGTATCCGACATACCCCGGCGGCGATCCGATCAGGCGCGAGACGTTGTGTTTCTCGCCGTATTCGGACATGTCGATCCGGATCAGGCCGCGCTGCTCGTCGAAGAGCCACTTCGAAACCTCCTTGGCCAGCAGCGTCTTGCCCACGCCCGTCGGGCCGACGAAGAGGAAGACGCCGATCGGGCGGTTCTCGTCCTTGAGCCCGGTGCGCGAGCGGCGGATCGTACGTGCGATCTTCTCCACGGCCTCCTGCTGGCCCACCACGCGCCGTGCGAGGTAGTCGCCGAGGTTCCGCAGGCGGTTGGCCTCCCCGTCCGAGATGCGTTCGGCCGGAATGCCCGTCATGTCGGTCAGCACCTGCCGGATGTCCTCCTCGGTGATCTGCACGGGGTTGTGTTCGAGCGTGTGCCGCCATTCGGCGCGGCGCTCGTCCAGCTTGGAACGGAGCGCGAGCTCGCGCATCCGCGCCGCGGCGGCCTTTTCGTAAACCAGCGTTTCGACCGCTTCGCGCCGTTCGCGGCGGACCTCGTCGAGTTCGGCCTCCATCGAGCGGAGCGAATCCGGCTCCCGGGCCGAGCGCAGGTGCGCGCGCGATCCGGCCTCGTCCAGCACGTCGATCGCCTTGTCGGGAAAGTAGCGGTCGGCGACGTAGCGTCCGGTGAGCGTCACGCAGGCGCGCAGGGCCTCGTCGGAGTAGCGCACCTTGTGGTGCCGTTCGTAGCCGGGAGCGATGTTGCGCAGAATCTGGAGCGTCACCTCGGGCGTCGTCGGCTCGACGAGCACCTTCTGGAAGCGGCGTTCGAGCGCGGCGTCGGTCTCGATGTTCTCGCGGTATTCGTCGAGCGTCGTGGCGCCGATGGTCTGCAACTCGCCCCGGGCGAGGGCCGGCTTGAGGATGTTGGCCGTGTCGAGGCTCCCCTGCGTGGAGCCTGCGCCCACGATGGTGTGGATCTCGTCGATGAACACGATCGTGTCCTGCGCCCGGCGCAGCCCGTCGAGCAGTTGCTGCATCCGCTCCTCGAACTCGCCGCGGAACTTCGTACCCGCCACGAGCGACGAGACGTCGAGCGAGAAGAGCGTCTTTCCGGCGATGGTGTAGGGCACTTCGCCCCGCGCGATGCGCAGCGCCAGCCCCTCGACGATGGCGCTCTTGCCCACGCCCGCCTCGCCGATCAGGATGGGGTTGTTCTTCTTGCGGCGCGAGAGAATCTGCACCACGCGCTCGATCTCCCGGTCGCGTCCGATGACCGGGTCGATGCGCCCTTCGCGGGCCAGCCGCGTGAGGTTCACGCCGAACTTGTCGAGCGGATGCGCGGCGGAGCGCTGTTCGGCGGGGCGGTTCTCCTCGTTGAAGTCGAGGCGGTGCACCTCGATCTCCGTGCGGAAGTCGCCGCCTGCGGCGAATTTGCGCAGCTCCTCGGCGATCGTCTCCGGCGTGATGCCGTACATTTCCAGTACGCGTGCGGTGGCCGTCGTGCGGTCGCCGGCGATGGACAGCAGGGCGTGACCCGTCGTGACGCTCCGCGGAGCGTCCGACGTGGCGAGCAGTTCGGCGGAGAAGTTGCGGTAGAACTCCTCGGACGAGCGGTCGTCCGCCTTCGCCTTGGCGGAGGCGACTTCGCGCTCGATGCGCAGACGTATCTGGTAAAGCTCCCAGTCGCGGAGCCGTGCTGACAAAAGCTGAAAGGCGAGCGAGCCCTCCTCGCGGAGCAGCTCCAGCGCGAGAAAATCCTTGAGCGAGTGGGTGATGCCCGCCTTCGTCGTGTTGAATGCCGAACGGGCGATAAGCCCCTCGAGCGTTTTCGAAATTTTCAGTTGCATCGTTGCGTCGTCTTTTTGGTTTCGACAGACTAACGCGGGGGCTTATGTGAATATTATATGGACGTATTTGTTTGGTGTGTGGCCTTTGCGGATTGTCCCGTAGCCGGGCTGAAGCCGGATTCTCTCCGGATCGTGCATGTCCTTATGTGCGATTAAATTGCTTATATACAGTGTTATATAATGCGTGTCGGGATGTTGTAGGGCGGATATGTATAGTGTCTGACCGTTTAGCGCCGCATCCGGAGACGGTATGCGGAATGCGTTCCGGCGCATTGCGACGGCCGCTTCGGCGTATTTTCCCGGCTTTTTGCGGAAAAGGATTTTCCCTCCCGGGGCGTGACTTCCTACCGCCGGGACCACTCGCCGACCTCCATGTCGCGCATCTGCGCGCCGTCGATCGTAAGGCGCACGGCCGTGCGGACCTTGTGGAAGCCGTATTCGCCCGCTGCGCCGGGGTTGATGTGCAGCAGGTCGTAGATCGGATCGTACATGACCTTGAGTATATGGGAGTGCCCCGAGACGAAGAGTTTGGGGTGCACGCTGCGGATTCGGGCCAGCGCCCGCGGGTCGTAGCGGCGGGGGTAGCCGCCGATGTGGGTCATCAGCACCCGCACGCCTTCGCAGTCGAAGACGTTGAAGTCGGAGTAGATGCGGCGCGTGAGCGCGTCGTCGATGTTTCCGGCCACGGCCCGCAGGGGCTTGAAGGCTGCGATGCGGTCCGAGACCTCGAGCGAACCGATGTCGCCCGCGTGCCAGATTTCGTCCACGTCGCTGAGGAACTCCCGCAGCGTGTCGTCGAACGTGCCGTGCGTGTCGGAGATGATCCCTATGCGTTTCATTTGTATTTCTCTTTCCACAACTGCGCCATCCGTTCGGCGATCTTCGCTTCGGCGGCGTTTCCGGTGTTGGGTTCGTAGAACTTCGTGCCCGCGAGGCTTTCGGGCAGAAACTCCTGTTCGGCGAAGTTGCCCGCGTAGTCGTGGGCGTATTTGTAGCCCTTGCCGTAGCCGGCCTTGTCCATCAGCTTGGTCGGGGCGTTGCGCAGGTGCAGCGGCACGGGGCGGTTGGTCGTGTCGTGCTCCACGAGCGCGAGGGCCTTGTTGATGGCCGCGTAGGCCGAGTTGCTCTTGGGGCTGGTGGCCAGGTAGATGGTCGTCTCGGCCAGCGTGATGCGCGCCTCGGGCATGCCGATCTTGTGCACCGTGTCGAAGCAGGCGTTGGCCAGCAGCAGGGCGTTGGGATTGGCCAGTCCGATGTCCTCCGAGGCGAGGATCACGAGCCGCCGGGCGATGAAGCGCGGCTCCTCGCCTCCGGCGAGCATCCGCGCGAGGTAGTAGATCGCCGCGTTGGGATCGCTGCCCCGGACCGACTTGATGAAGGCCGAGATGATGTCGTAGTGCTGCTCGCCGTTCTTGTCGTAGAGGGCGATGTTCTGCTGGAGGCAGTCCGTGACATAGCGGTCGGTGATCGTGACCTTGCCCTCGGTGGCGCCTGTGACGATGTCGAGGATGTTGAGCAGCTTGCGTGCGTCGCCTCCCGAGAAACGGAACAGCGCGCCCGTCTCCCGGACCTCGATTTCCCGCTCCCGGAGTTCCGCGTCGGCGGTCAGCGCCCGGTCGAGCAGCGTTTGCAGGTCCTTGTCCTCCATCGGGCGGAGGATGTAGACCTGGCAGCGGCTCAGCAGCGGCGAGATCACCTCGAACGACGGGTTCTCGGTCGTTGCGCCGATGAGCGTCACGACACCCTGTTCGACGGCCCCCAGCAGCGAGTCCTGCTGCGACTTGTTGAAGCGGTGTATCTCGTCGATGAACAGGAACGGGGGCCGCTGGTCGAAGAAACGGCTCTTGCGGGCCGACTCGATCACTTCGCGCACCTCCTTCACGCCCGACGTCACGGCCGAGAGGGTGAAGAAGGGACGTTCGAGCTGCGTGGCAACGATCCGCGCGAGGGTGGTCTTGCCCACGCCCGGCGGACCCCAGAGGATGAACGAGGGGACGTTGCCCGTCTCGAAGAACTTGCGGAACACGCCGTTCCGTCCCACGAGGTGTTCCTGACCGATGTATTCGTCGATCGTTCGGGGGCGGAGCCGTTCGGCAAGGGGTGCGGACATGGTGCTTTCGGTTTACGGGAACAAAGATAGCGATTTTTCAAAAAATAATCCTATATTTGCCGGACATACTGACAAACACGGAGAGTGTAAGTCTGTTCCCGAATCGTGAACGTAGGAAATTCATTGCAAGAGAGGAATAGGCAAACATCTTGCCGCGTCGTATCCGTATTTCGCGGGTATAGGCGTGGGAGCTGTCGCTTATTTTATCTTGCAGGGTATCCTACGACCTACGATTCTGAAATAGGCTTCGGCACCACACTTGAACCGAATAACATTCTATATCTTTCTGATTATTAAATTATACATTCAATACTCATTGTAATTTGATACCACAAAGTTCCCGCGATTTATAAGTTTTTCCGCGAAAACAGCACATGCTATCAACCCATTTTTCTGGTCAAGAAGTGTGTTCTTTTGCATGAAAGCAATTTTGTTCGTCGAAAGCGCTCTAATATCGCAAAATTTAGCGTAATTTTGTAGCAAAATTCAGAGTGGTATGAAGTTGAACAGGATAAAAGATATTCTTGAGCAAAAGGGTATATCACAAACTTGGCTTGCAAAACAAGTTGGCAAGAGTTTCAGTACAATCAATAGTTACGCTTGCAACAGGTACCAGCCGGATTTGGAAACACTTTTAGCGATTTCAAAGATACTTCAAGTAGATTTGAAAGATTTGATAACTGACGAGAAAGAACGCCAATGATATAGATAAACGAATATCAAACTCCGAATTTTGATGAGGTGAACTTCCGATAATAAAATATTATATGAACATGAGCATTAGTCATGAATTATCAGAGGAAGATGTAAAGTTCCGCTATATCAACGATGCCATCACAAGCAAGGGATGGACAAAAGATAGTATTTTCATGGAACAACAAGTGAAATTTACCGATGGTAAAATCAGCTTGCATGGTAATATTGTACATCGTGAAAAACCAAAGTTTGCTGACTATGTGCTTTATGTGAATAAAGCTACACCAATTGCTATTATTGAAGCAAAAGATACCAAGCATACTGTTTCCTATGGTTTGCAACAGGCAATGGAATACGCAAAAATGCTTGATGTCAAATTTGCGTTCAGCTCCAATGGAGAAGGTTTTGCAGAGCATGATTTTCTAACCGGGAAGGAACGATTTTTCGGTATGGATGAATTTCCAACACGCGAAGAATTGATTGAGCGATATAAAAAAGAGATAAACGAAGGAAACGGGCTTAATGAACAGGAGGAAGCTGCCATTAACCAACCATTGTGCAGTGGACAAAATATTTTTCCTCCAAGATATTATCAACTTAATGCTATAAATCGTACGATCAACGCTATTGCAAAAGGGAAAAACCGTATTTTACTTGTGATGGCTACCGGTACAGGTAAGACATACACTGCGTTTCAAATAGTCTGGAGACTACTTAAGAGTGGATTAAAGAAAAAAGTTCTTTATCTAGCCGACCGCAATATATTGGTAGATCAATCTATTGAACAAGATTTCAAGCCTTTGGAAAAAGTAATCCATAAAATAGATTATTCCAAAGACAAGGATAAATTGAAAGAATTGCTTTCTCATCAAGTGTATTTTGCGCTTTACCAACAGCTTATTGGGCAAAATGATGCGAAAAACTATCAGGAGCTTTTCCCTAATCCGAATTATTTTGATCTCGTAATCATAGACGAATGTCATAGAGGAAGTGCCAAAGATGACAGCAACTGGCGCACTATACTGGATTATTTTTCCTCTGCCACACACATCGGCATGACTGCAACACCCAAAGAGACACGATATCAATCAAGTATTGGATACTTTGGCGAACCTGTTTACACATATAGTCTGAAAAACGGTATAGAAGATGGATTCCTTGCTCCATTTAAAGTCATAAATATTACAACAAATATCGGGGATGAGTGGCGGCCAATCAAAGGTCAAAAGGATATTTACGGCAATGAAATCGAGGATAGAATATACAACAACAGTGACTATGATTATAACATCGTGATTGAAGATCGCCATCGGGAAGTAGCACAAGAAGTAACCAACTATCTCAAAAGCACAGACCGTATGGCAAAAACCATTGTATTTTGTGCTGATGAAGCGCATGCGGAGAGAATGCGAATCGCACTGGTCAATGCCAATGCAGATATGTGCAAAAAGAATCCCGACTATGTAGTCCGCATTACTGGCAGCGATGAATATGGCAAAGGGAAACTAGATTATTTTATTTCTGTTGCATCTAAATATCCGGTAATAGCTACGACCAGTAAATTACTATCAACTGGTGTTGACTGCAAAATGGTCAAACTCATAGTCCTCGACCAACAGATCGGCTCAATGACAGAGTTCAAGCAGATTATAGGACGAGGCACCCGCATTCGTGAAAAAGAAGGGAAAACACATTTTGTAGTAATGGACTTTCGCAATGTGACACGCCTTTTTGCTGATCCGGATTGGGATGGTCCGATAGAGATTGATCCGGATTATCCTCCGAAGCCATGTCCTGTTTGCGGCAAAAATCCTTGTGTCTGTCTAAAACCTACTCCACCTTCGGCATGTCCCATCTGTGGCAAAAATCCTTGTGAGTGCCCGACACCGGTGCCACGACCAAAACCAATTGTGGATAAAAATGGTTGTGAAGTAAAAGTAATCAATAAAGTAGTTTCCGTTTACGATACGAACGGGAAACTACTTCGTACAGAAAGCATCACAGATTATACTAAGAAGAATATTATTGACACATATGCGACAATAGAAACCTTTACCTCTAAGTGGAATGCCCTAAAAAGGAAAAGCGAAATAGCGGAAACGCTTAAAGAAGCCGGTATTGACCTTGCGGTTCTGAAGCATGACCGGAATATGGATGATGTGGATGACTTTGACTTTATCTGTCATATTGCATACGGAAAGAAGACCTTGACAAGACGAGAACGAGCAGAGCAAGTAAAGAAACGAGATGTCTTTAGTAAATATGGAGAGCAAGCCAGACTCGTTCTTGAAGCTCTGCTTGACAAATATATGGACGAGGGTATTTCTGAACTGGAGAATCTTTCAGTTTTGAAAAACGACCCGTTCAGAAGATTTGGCTCCCCTGCAAACATAGCCAGACTGTTTGGCGGCAAGCAAGGTTACCTTAATGCCGTAAACAATCTGACTCAACTGATATATAATGTAGCATAAAAAGAAAAGTAAAATATGAGTTTGTCGAATTTCGTAAAACGGATACGCAATATAATGCGCAATGATGCCGGTATCAATGGTGACGCACAGCGCATAGAGCAGATGGCATGGATGCTCTTTCTTAAAGTTTATGACGAGAAAGAGAATGACTGGGAAATGGAGGATGATTATAAATCTATTATTCCCGAAGAATGCCGTTGGCGTAATTGGGCTCACGATGATGGAAGCGGGCATGCCCTGACGGGAGATGACCTGCTATCATTTGTCAACAATATGGTATTTGATAAACTCAAGAAGATAGAGATTACTCCCGACACACCTATCCGGCAAGCAATTGTAAGAACTGTTTTTGAGGATGCCAACCAATATATGAAAGATGGGGTACAACTCCGACAGGTTCTGAATGTAATTGATGATCTCAATCTTGCCGACTATGAAGAAAGTCATGCTTTCGGTGAAATTTACGAAAACATACTCAAGGAAATGCAGTCCGCCGGATCTTCCGGCGAGTTTTATACGCCGAGAGCTTTAACTGAATTTATGGCGGAAATAATCAAGCCGCAGATTGGGGAGAAGATGGCGGATTTCGCTTGTGGGACCGGTGGTTTTATTACCAGTTGGCTTGGAGAACTTGACAAGCGTGTGGTTACTGCTGAAGACAGGGAGAAGTTTAATCAATCCGTATTTGGTATAGAAAAGAAACAATTCCCTTATATGCTGTGTGTGACTAATCTCTTACTCCACGGCATAGATAAGCCATTGGTATTTCATGACAACTCACTGACTAAAGATGTTCTCAACTATACGGAAGAGGATAAATTTGACGTCGTACTCATGAATCCTCCATATGGTGGGAACGAGAAAGCCGATGTTAAGTCTCATTTCCCTTCTGATATGCGAAGCAGCGAGACTGCCGACTTGTTTATGGTACTTATTATGTACCGGTTGAAGAAGAACGGTCGTGCTGCGGTCATTGTCCCAGATGGATTTCTGTTTGGGGCAGATAATACCAAGATTGCCATCAAGACAAAATTACTGCGAGACTTCAATCTGCATACTATTATCCGATTGCCGGGTAGTATTTTCGCACCATATACCCCTATTGCGACCAACATTCTGTTCTTCAATAACGAAAAGGCAGAAGATTCACCTGTAGGTTACTTTACTAAGGAAACCTGGTTTTATCGTTTGGATATGCCGGAGGGATACAAGCATTTCTCCAAAACAAAACCGATGCGTTTGGAGCATTGTAATCCTATCAAAGAATGGTGGAATGACCGTAAGGAAATCATTATTGAGGAAGGGAACGAGAAAGCCCGCTGCTATTCAGTCGAAGACTTAATTGCGTCTGACTGCAATTTCGACTTATGCAAGTTCCCGAAAGAAGATGAAGAAATTTTGCCTCCGGCCGAGCTGCTGGCTGACTATTATAAAAAACGGGCGGCTCTTGACCATGAGATAGACAAGACCTTGGCTGAGATACAAAAGATTTTGGGAATTAATATTGAAAATCATGAGAATTAAAGTACTTATTATACTTCTTATGTTCTCTATCGGACATTTGAGTTATGCACAAACAGTGAGTTATACTTATAAACCATTAGCTGCAGAAGGGTGCAGTGTGACATATAGTGTGGCTCGACAAGATACGACATATTACATTATTGCGATTGTAGAATCAGACCGCTTGAATTTCATGAAAGAATCAACAATGCTTGTCAAAAATTTTGACAATGAAATTCTTGAATTGAAAGGAAATCTTATCAATACAGACTCTGAATCGACAGGTATTATTTCAGGAAATATTGTTATTCCTGTTACCTCAATCAATTCAACTGCGCAATTTAGAATATGTCCAGAGCAATTTGATTTTTTCCAAAAAGGTGTGTCAAAAATAAGACTATCGACCATACCCATAGAACATGAGAGGACATTTACAAAAGATAAGATAGGGAAAAAACTTTATCATTTTTTCATAGAGCAAAAGAATAAATATTCGGATTTTTAATCATTATTTGAGTGCCCTCAAATGGAATAATAAAACTGTTCAGTAATCATGACTGTTTCAAAAAATCATAATTCAAACAAGATGAGTACAGAGACAACGATAGTGCAATATAACGATCCGGCGTACAGTGAACTTGTCAACCATATTACGAATTTATGGACGGAGGCTAAGGCCGATGCCATAACATCCGTAAATGCGCACCTTCTGGATGCAAACTGGAAGACAGGGCAATACATTGTTGAATTTGAGCAGAAAGGGCAGGCTCGGGCTGAATACGGCAAACAGCTTCTCGTAAATCTATCAAAGGACTTGACAATAAGATGCGGTCGTGGGTTCAGCCGATCGAATTTAACCTATATGCGCAAACTCTACCTCGCTTTTCCAAAACGTGAGACACTGTCTCACAAATTGACTTGGAGTCATTATTTCGAGTTATTGAAATGTGATGACCCTTTGGAAATGAAATTCTATTTCACCGAATCCATACGTCAAGGCTGGAAAGTACGGGAACTGAAACGGCAAATAAAAAGTGCATTGTTTCAACGTCTTGCTTTGAGTACGGATAAGAAGGGTGTATTGGCTTTGGCAAACGAGGGGCATCAGGTACTTACGCCACAGGATATACTCCGAGACCCTTTTGTTCTTGAATTTGCTGGTCTTCCGCAGAAGAAACAGTACAAGGAAGGTGAATTGGAAGCAGCTCTGAAGGCCAATATGGAAAAGTTCTTACTGGAACTCGGACGGGGGTTTGCCTTCGTGGGGCGCCAGTTTGTGATGCACATTGGAAGCAGACGACTCAAGGTGGACTTGGTGTTCTATCATTGCATATTGAAATGTTATGTTCTGATAGACTTAAAACGGGGTGAGATCAAGCATGGAGATATAGGTCAGATGAATCTTTACCTGAACTATTTCAAGACAGAGATATGTCAGAATGATGATAATCCTCCTATCGGGATTGTGTTGGGCGCAAAGAAAGATGAGCTGCTGTTGGAGTATGCACTCGAAGGTGTTACGAATCAACTTTTTGCTGCCAGATACCAATTATACCTCCCCAAGCGAGAAGAATTGCAGGCTCAACTTGACAAGATTCTTGACGAATATCCCGAATGATAAATATGTGAGACAGCGTTTCACATTTCAATACAGCAAATAAATGAACGGAAAACAACTTAAAAACAGCATACTTCAATGGGCGATACAGGGAAAACTTGTACCGCAAGATCCGAATGACGAACCTGCATCAGTACTTCTTGAACGGATTAGGGAGGAAAAGGCTCGGTTGCTCAAAGAGAAGAAAATCAAAAAAGACAAGAACGAATCCATTATCTATCGCGGTGAGGACAATTCCTATTATGAGAAGTTTCTCGCTACAGGTGAGGTGAAATGCATTGACGAGGAGATTCCGTTTGAGATTCCACAAGGGTGGGAGTGGTGTCGCATATCATCTATATTTCAACTTAATCCCAAAATAGAAGCCAATGATGATACGCTTGCAGCATTTATCCCAATGGAGGCTATTAGTGCCGTATATAGTTCTGAATACAGCTACTATGAAAGGAGGTGGAAAGAAATAAAATCTGGCTTCACTCAGTTTGCTGATGGAGATATAGCATTTGCCAAAATAACGCCGTGCTTTCAAAATAGAAAATCAGCCGTTTTTTCTAATTTACCGAATGGCATAGGGGCTGGAACTACGGAATTAAAAGTTTTACGTCCATATGGGGAAACTATAAATCGTTTTTTTGCTTTATATTTCCTTGAAAGCCCGTACTTTATTGATGAAGCTACTTTTAAAGGCACGGCAAATCAGCAGCGAATAGCATCAGGATATTTAGAAAACAAACTTTTTCCGTTACCTCCAATCGAAGAACAATGTCGAATAGCCAACAAGATTGCTGAAGTTGTACCGATGGTGGATAGATATGGAACAGCTCAAACGAAACTTGATAATCTAAATGTAGAATTAAAGAATATACTTAAAAAGTCCATTCTCCAAGAAGCTATACAAGGCAAGCTTGTTCCACAGATTGTAGAGGAAGGTACAGCCCAAGAATTGCATGAACAAATCAAACAAGAGAAGCAAAAGCTCGTCAAAGAAGGCAAAGTGAAGAAGTCTGCCTTAACAGATTCTGTCATCTTCAAAGGTGACGATAACAAGTATTATGAGCAGATAGGAACAGAAATTATTGATATAACTAATGAAATTCCATTTGAGATTCCGAAAAACTGGATATGGACAAGACTGAAGAACTTTTGTTCCGTATGTACTGGTGCGACTTTCAAAAAGGAAGAAATGGAATCTGGACATTGTGGCATTCGTGTCCTTCGTGGCGGCAATATCAAGCCATTTCAACTATGTACGAAACCAGATGACATATTTATTCCTCAATCCAAAGTAAAAGAGGATATATTATTAAAGCATAACGATATAGTTACTCCGGCCGTAACGAGTTTGGAAAATATAGGCAAGATGGCTATAGTTGAATTGGATATGCCTCACACAACTGTAGGAGGATTCGTCTTTATCATTCGACCTTTAGGTGGTGGCGAGTCACTTTCCAAATATCTCCTTGCATTTATGAGTTCGCCCTCGGCCATTGATTTTATGAAGTCCATAACAAACAAGTCTGGACAAGCATTCTACAACATTGGTAAAGAAAGATTGGTGACGGCATTAGTACCTATACCGCCACTTGCAGTACAAGAGCGTATTGTCTCCAAAATAGAGAAACTATTTGAACAATTGCGATAATTCGTCTATCCGTGCCGATATTCGTTGTTGCTCTCTATATGGAGGCATGCCTATAATGAGGGAATAAAATATCTCCTTGTTAAGATGTGGAATTGCTGCGCCTCGCTTTGATTTGCGTAGTAATTCCTTGTAGAATAGGATAAAGTTCAACACATAAGGCAAGTGCATAGCAGAACTAACCCAGAGTTGCTTGAATGTACTGCCCATATAGCCATCGCAAGGCACTGTGAAAACCTCGCCGGAGTTCTCCCCATCCACAAGGATGATATTATCACCTTTGTGGACAAATTTGCCTCTTTGCTGATATTCTCCGGTACTCTTGCCTCGTAAAAATTTTGCATCAAGGCACAACTGCTGTCCCTCTTTCTTTTCGCCATCAATGAGAGCACAAATTGAGGATAATCTCACAAGCGACCAACTATAGGGAAAGTCACAATCACACTCTATCTGAACGGCTTGCCCATTTATCTGCTCATAATACTTGCTAATTGCTTAATCCGTTGTACAATTCTGTCTTGTTCAAATTTTGGAGGTAAGGGAAAGAGCTTATTTTCTAAATAGCCCGTTATAATTCGTTGTTGGTTCGCAGTGCCTTTGAATTGCGCCTCGTCAATGAAATATGGGCTTTTAAGAAAATAGAGTAAATACCAACGATTGATAGTCTCTCCATAAGGCCGCATAACTTTAAGTTCTGTAGTCCCTGCTCCTATCCCATTTGGCAGTCCTATAAATATTACAGACTTTCTATTCTGAAAACATGGTGTTATCTTAGCAAATGCCACATCGCCATCTGCAAAATGAGTATAACCCGTTTTAATCGTTTTCCACTGGACTTCGTCATAATAAAACTCTGACCCATATGTTGCGCATATTTTTTGCATCGGAATAAAGGCGGAGATACAATTATCTTCAGCAACATTTTTCGGGTTTATTTGGAATATATCTTTGATGCGTACCCATTGCCATGAGGCAGGTATCTCAAATGGAATTTCATCGTCAATACAATGTATTTCTTTCCCTAACTTCTCCCAGTACTTGTTATCGTCACCACGAAAGATATTACTGTCTGATAATACAGACTTCTTCAACTTTCCTTCTTTCACTAGTCTTGCCTTTTCTTGCTTGATCTGCTCAAATAGTTCTTGAACCGTACCTTCCTCGGCTATTTGCGGCACAAGTCTTCCTTGGATGGCTTCTTGAAGTATTGATTTTTTAAGCTTATCATTTATCTCTGTATTAAGTTTATTGAGCTTGTTTTGTGCACAAGCATAATTTTCAACGAAAGGTAATAATTCCTCTACCTTTGCAACTATTCGGTGTTGCTCCGTAAGTGGTGGTAGTGGATATAGAAAATCTTCGATATGACAATTGTTAATCGAAGGCGAATTCTCTCCTTTCATAAATGAATTTAGACCGTCAACAACATACGAAGAAAGCATCAAAAGAAATATGTACTTAGGAAATAAAGCATTAAGGGAGGTGATGACATAAAATCCTGTGCTTGCAATAGCATTAGCATATTCTTCTGGAACAAGAGCTATATTTCTGAGGTATGGGCGCACCATAGAAAACAAAATATCGTTTTTATGAAGTTTTCTTGTTGCTCTACTTGGGGCGTTTGTTTTCAAAATAAACTTCGGCTTGTCGATGCTATTAGTTTTGTTATTGACCGCATCAACATCGATATAGACAAAATCCTTAGCGGGCTTTGTGGATTCCATAGGAAGAAAAACAGATTTTCCTCTCACCCACTCCCATGTGGCAGGAATCTCAAATGGTATCTCCTCGTCAATACACTTCATCTCACCTGTAGCGAGAAACTTCTCATAATAGGAACTCAAAACACTAACCACTCTCTACATTATTAGTGATAACAATTTGTTTAACTAATAATGTAAAGAACATGAACAACGAAGATTTTGAATTGTATTTGCGTCAGGGGAATATGGCGGAAAATACCATCAACGCTTATCTTTATGCCATCAGGGAGTATTATTCTCGGCATAGGGAATTGAACAAGCGAAATTTGCTCATCTACAAAACTTATCTCATCGAAACCTTCAAGCCAAAGACTGTAAATCTGCGCATACAGGCTATGAATAAATACCTTGAGTGTATAAAGAAGCCACGCTTGCGATTAAAATCGGTCAAGGTACAACAGCGTTCATATTTAGAAAATGTAATCAGCAATGCTGATTATATCTTCCTAAAGAACAAACTGAAAAGGGAAGATAATCTGACATGGTATTTTGTCGTGCATTTCCTCGCTGCGACTGGCGCAAGAGTCAGTGAATTGATACAAATAAAAATAGAACATGTTCGGATTGGGTATTACGATATTTACACCAAAGGTGGCAAAATACGCCGAATTTATATCCCAAAGACATTACGCAAAGAAACAGCCGAATGGCTGATCAAAAACAATCGCACAAGTGGTTACCTTTTCCTCAATCGTTTTGGAGAGCGTATCACTACAAGAGGTATTGCCCAGCAGTTGAAGAACTATGCTGTGAAATACGGACTGAATGAGAAAGTCGTTTATCCTCACTCTTTCCGTCATCGGTTTGCCAAGAATTTTTTGGAGAAATTCAATGATATATCTCTGCTTGCCGACCTCATGGGACATGAAAGCATAGAAACCACCCGTATCTATCTGCGCCGTAGCAGCGCCGAACAACAGGAGATTGTAGATAGAGTGATAACTTGGTAAATAAAACACTGTCCCATAGACAAAAAAAACTATGGGGCAGTGTTTAGTTATTGTCCAATAGCATTTCTCACCGAATCATAATCCCAATACAAGGTATTTCCAATCCATTTTTCCATCGGAACATGAATGCCTTTCCATCGGATTACTTCTGGGCATTTGTCCCTATTGACGAATGTTGATTTATATAGGACTATTATCTTTAAACCATCTCGAATTGCTTTCTCACATTCGAAATCAATATAACTTCGAGTATCTACTGTATGACCCCTGCTACAGGTTCCCCTATAGCTGTTATAACTACCACAGTATTGACATCCTCCAGCTTTTAACTCTTTGGTATGGTCACCAACGATAAGGATAAATGTTTTAGATGCATCCAATCTCTCAGCCAATGACCTTTTAATCGAGCAATTTAGACTTGTGTCCTTTGCTTGCTTTAACTCATGAGCATCTGAAAACGAAAGTCCGTATTTGGAACTCTCATTCCATCGGTGTAATGCTTCAACAGCATCTTTGTCATGATCCCAATCTCCGGCGATATAAGTTCTTGTCCTGTAATACATGATTAAAATATTTTTTTAATATCATACAAATTAATTTTATCAATAGTTTCTCGTGTCAATACAATTGTTATCGGTTGATATATTGGAGCATTCGATGTTTTAAGTGTACAAAGAATGCAACGAAGCAAATTAAATTCATTTTTATCTGTAATGCGTGTTATTCCTCCCCCAAGTAACGGTATAGCAATAGGTTTATTTGCATATACTCTGCTTATTTCATTCCACATCGCCCTAAGACAAACTTCGTAATCGTTATGAGATAGTTTAGCCTGATTATTTTCAAAATGAGAAAATGCCAATAATAAATAATCTTGATATACAACGATTCGTCCAAGTGGATAACAAATTTTACCTGCTTTTATTTTTCTTTTCATTCTAGGTACGTCTTCTGCTTCGTTAATTTGTCGCTTCAAATCATCAATATCTTGTAATCTTTCTATGAATTTTCCATTCAACGAGTTTCGAGCAATAACGACATCATCTACAGTGGTATCAAAAAATTCATTAAAAGGGATTAATTTCCAATCTGTTGACTCAAATATATCCCCTTCTTCAATTTTAACATTGATTCCTTTTATTTTTAAAGTGATTGAATGGTCTGCTCTGAATGCCTTTACTACAGATATTATAATCCAAAATAATAAAAATACACCCACAATAACCAAGCCTTTCTCCCACCACTTCTGTATATTGCAAATATCTGTAATGCTAAAATTAGCGATAGCACAAATAGTTTCTATAGCTGCAATGAAACTAACTGCGTACAAAAAACTGTCTTTCCAAAGCGACTTACTATATAATTTTGATAATTTCATCGTTATATTTTTATATCCAATACAAAGGTAGATATTTTTCTGCTAATCTATCTATTGAATTGATAGCTTTATCGTTTCAATCCTTTGGATTTCTTATCATTCCACGGAAGTTCCGAAGACGCCCCTCCACCACCGGTGCCGACATGAACCTCTGCCGGACCACCGGACACAAGCATAAATGCAGCCCCAAGCAACTGTGCTTGTACCTCGTTCACCTGCTCCTGCGGCTCGAATACGGCATTGACAAACTCCTCGTCCGTGAGCAGGCCGTTAAAGTGCTTTAGAGCCACATCATAGTCTATCTGAAACTTGGTGTCCTCAAAAAGTTCCTCTCCGACCCGTGTCCAGATGTGGAGCGACGGATTCCGGTAGTTGGACACGTTGATTCGGACAAGCTCGGCACCGGATGAGAGGCTATAACGCTGAGGGTTTGCCTTACGGTCGAGCAGGTTTATCTGCTTCCTCTGCCTGTCTATGACGGCATCTTTCTCTTCTGACTGCTGTTCGGCGGTTTCCGCCCTGCGGATGGCTGCGTCTATCTCCGCTTGATAGCCGTTCCGCAGCTTCTCGATTTCCGACTTATGCCGCTCCTGCAACCGTTCCTTTTCTGCCAGAAGTTCCTTGATCCGTTTGTTGAGTTCGGCAATCTGCCCGTCTTTGTCCGCGAGTTCCTTCTTTGCCTTGGCAAGGTCTCCCTTGCCGAACCACGCGAGGATGGTGTTCCTGCCCTCTTGTGCCTTCTCCACATCGGCCTGCAATTTGGCAATGTCTTCCTCGTACTGGATTACCTGTTGCCTGTAATAATCCGAGTTGACTTGGTGCTTTGCCGTGGAGCCGACAATGCCTCGCTGCAGCCCAAACGATTTCATGGTCTTGGCATAACTGTTCTGATATTCGTGTAGCTTGGTGCGCCGCATCACATCGTCCGCTGACAGACGGGGACCGGATTTCGTTTCATACTTCTTCTCACCCTCCCGCTTCCTGCGGACGCGCTCCCCGGTTACAATGGGAACGACAGTGGCGTGCAGGTGCGGGGTCTTTTCATCCATGTGCAGCACGCACGATACAAGGTTCTCATTTCCGAAAGTATCCCTTAGCCATTTAAGATTGGCATCAATCCAACTGTTCAGCCTACCGTCATTGGCAATCTTCATCATCTGCTCATGTGTCCCGGTCAAGATGACACGGATGGCTTTTGTCTGGTTCTTGCCGACCTTGCGGCGCAGCCCGGCGGTGTCGATACGGTGCTGTATCGCCTCGGTGCGGTTGGACACTCCCTCTGGGAACCTGACCAGCTCCCGGTTGAGATGTGTCCGGTCCGCATTGGCATTGTCCGGCACATAAATCTTCCCCTTGGCATCCTTCCTTTCTATATGGCATGACATTCCGCTGTCATTGCCGCTACCACGCTGCAGGTGGCAGACTGCATATTGTGTATTGCTCATATCCGTTCGTTTTTATGGTTATTGTTACTGTTGTAAAATCCCGTCCTATATGTTTGGAATCTGAGGTATTCCCTCGGCTTATGGGCTTTTTGACTGCCGGATGCGGAGCGGAGGCGGTGAAAATGCCCTAATAAGCTACGGGATTTTACAACCCCTTTCCCTTGGGACAGCAAGTTGTCCGATACCTTTTCGTCATTCCGCTCTCCCTGCATCCACCAATTCGAGTCCGAAGGTGTCGATGAGGGACTGCAATGCAGGATTGCGCGCTATCATCTGTTGAAGGATCATCTGCGGCGTGTCCTCCATCAGCAGGAAGTCGGCGATGTCCAGTCCCAGACTGCGCTGTTCATTGGTCGCTATCCTTTCCAGCAGGTCGGAGCATGTGGCACGCCTGCATACGGATTCCAGCATCGGCAGCCGTCGCCGCCATTCCTCCGTAGCCTTAAGGTCGGGGAAAAGAATCACCTCCCGACCGTCCAATACTTTCATGGCTTCGCTGTTGAAGCACCCGTGCATTCCTCCGGTGGCAAGCCAGATGAAGTCATGGATGAAATGGGCGGCGACCAGTGCCGTTTTCTCGCTTTCGACAATGGCTACAGGCTTGGCGGACATTACGGCGGAACTGTCTGACAGCAGATGCTCTCCGTACAGGCACTGCTTCATCCTGAAATCCTGCACCTTCCTCACGGAATGCACCCAGCTGACCTGATTGAAAGGCTCCTTGATGCGGTGTCCTGTCTCGGCATCATAGCCCATTATCTTGCCCGCACGCACTTTGCCGTCCCGGTCTGTCTGCCAGAATACGGTCGCACCGCCCCACATCCTTGAGGTACCGACCCTGTAGAGGCGGAACAGCCTGTCCGTATCCTCCTTGCCCATCACTTTGGTAAAGTATCGGTACAAGGGGTTTATGTCGTACCTGCGCATGGACTGCTCCACCCAATCAGAGGGAAGAAAAGAAATCTGTGGCTTCCGTTCGGGCAGTGGTTTTGCCAACGCTTTTGCAACTATCGGTGTGCCGCCAAACCTTTCCTGTTCATTCAATTTTTCTTTGACAGCCGGATTGTCCCGGAAATACTCTTTCGGGGCGTAGCGGTAGCCGCAGCTATTGATATGGTCGCACATGCCTACGCTGTCAGGGAAGGAAATCTCTCCTGCCTCGTCAATATAACGGGTGAAGCAGGATTTCCTGCCGCACGCCGGACAGGCGATTTTGCTGCCCGGACGGTATTTCTGAAGATGGAATCTGTATCCGTTCATAATGCTCTCTATTGTTGATTCCTGCAAGTGAAAACCTCCATTTGCAGTTTGCAGTTCTTGCAGTCTTGCAGGAATTTCCCGTTTCCGGCACTCCGAGACTGCAAAACTGCAAAAACTGCAGGCTGCAACAAGGGGTCATCCGTTGCAGTCCGGGGTTGACGGTTCATTGTCTGTCATATTAAATTTACCAGATTTATATTGTATAGGTGCTGAATGAAAATAAGAACCTAATAAGTGCAAATAAACACGCTTTATAACAGTGTGTTATAGTGTATTTATATTTTCACTTGTTTTCTGTATTTGCAGATGTTTGGTTCTTTTTCGGTACATTTTTGTTTCTTATTTGTTCCTCGATTCGGATTATTCTGCGTACCTTTGCAACAGAAATAACGAGTAAAAGAGGAGGACCTATGCCACGAGTAAAGAAGCCTGCAAAAGTCAAAGAACCTATCCGTCTGCGGATGAAAGAACTGGCGAACGGGAACAAAAGCCTGTATCTGGATATATACCGCAATGGCAAGCGGACATACGAGTATCTGAAAATGTACCTTATTCCCGAAACGGATCACAATGCCCGTAGGCAGAACGAAACAACAATGGCTGCAGCCAATGCCATTAAGTCGAAGCGCATTATCCAAATGACCAACGGAGAAGCCGGAATCGAAAACAGGGAAAAGGTTTTTCTTTTAGACTGGATGGAGACCTATAAAGAGAATCAGGCAAAGCGAGGTAAAAAGGACGGAGACCAAATCAGGGTGACTATCCGCATCCTGAAAGATTTTGCCGGAGAACGCGTGACAATGGAACAAATTGACAAGGCATTCTGCCAAGAGTATATCGACTATCTGCTGACGGAGTATCGACCCAAAGGCAAGCGGGTTTCTAACTTTACGCTTCACACATACTACCGCATATTGAACGGAGCTTTGAACGCAGCTGTGCGAGCCGAGGTTATAAAGGTAAATCCCTTTACTAAGATCAACAACTCGGATAAGATACGTTTGCCTGAGAGTAAACGGTCGTATATGACAATCGAAGAGGTTCGGGCATTGATTGCTACTCCGATGAAGAATGAAGCCGTAAAACAGGCTTATTTGTTCTGTAAGTATCCGTTAATCCCCACCTTGTGGATGATTTTTGAGGATTCTACCTTTG
>OERY01000049.1_pt1 | contig 24049 bp, 19 predicted proteins | sample 1540141 | NCBI WGS metagenome assembly OERY01 (sample SAMEA3891872, study PRJEB23780) | metagenome | biome: terrestrial biome; feature: animal house; material: Caecal content | place: Italy | collected 2015-05-05 | reverse complement strand
GCCGGGGGGCAGGCCACGCCGGGGCACCCCAGGGCGGCCGCGGCCCCCGGAAGGAAAAGCCTGAAAAGGAAAAGAAGGAGAAAAAGGGCCATCCCGTGCTGCGGGCCATCTTCCGCATTTTTGCCACCCTCTTCTGCGTGGGGATCATGGCAGGATGCGCGCTGGCGGTGTGCATGGTGTTTTATGTGGTGCAGGCCACGGCCAACGACGGCGACCTGCTGAACCTGGACCAGATCGAGCTGAGCCAGTCCAGCGTGGTGATGGCCACCGACCCGGACACCGGCGCCCAGATCGAGTACGCCACCCTCCGCTCCTCCAACAGCCACCGGATGTGGGTGGACCTGGAGCAGATCCCCGAGTACCTGCAGTACGCGTTCATCTGCACCGAGGACAAGGATTTTTACACCGAGCCGGGCTTCAACCTCAAGCGCACCGTGGGCGCGATGATCAACGAATATATCGTGCCCATTTACAGCTCCCGGCAGGGCGCATCCACCATCGAGCAGCAGCTGATCAAAAACCTCACCGAGGACGACAGCGCCAGCGGCATCGAGGGCGCGCTGCGCAAGCTGCGGGAGATCTACCGCGCCTACACCCTCTACCGCAACTACTCCAAGGAGACCATCCTGGAAGCCTACCTGAACACCATCAGCTTCACCGGCACCATCCAGGGCGTCCAGACCGCTTCGCTGGAGTATTTTGGCAAGGAAGTCGATCAGCTGACCCTCTGGGAATGCGCCACCATCGCTTCCATCACCAAAAACCCCACCAACTACAACCCCCGCACCAACCCCGAAAACCTGATCAACCGCCGCAATTTTGTCCTTTATAATATGTGGGATCAGGGGGTCATCACCGAGGACGTCTACCGCGAGGCCATCGCCCAGCCCCTGGTCCTGGCCGAGGAGGACACCTCCCGGACCACCGCCACCAACAACTCCTACTTCACCGACGCCCTCTTTGAGGAAGTGGTGCAGGACATCATGGAGAAGGAGGGCATCACCGAGGCGGCGGCCCAGCAGATGCTGTACACCGGCGGCTTTACCATCGAGGCCACCGTCAACCCCAAGGTCCAGGCCCAGATGGAAGAGCTGATGCTGAACACCGGGGACGCCTATTTCCCCGCCGGCTGGCATGAAGAGCCGGTGTCCAGCCTGTCGGAGGACGACATCCCCGTCTACAACGACGATGGCACCCTCAAGACCACCACCGCCGAGGACGGCACCGTCACCTACTACCGCAATGTCCGCACCCAGGCGGCCATGGTCACCCTGGACTACGACGGCAATGTGATCGCGATGGTGGGCGGCCTGGGCGAAAAGACCCGCGACCTGACCCTCAACCGCGCCTACAGCGTCACCAGGCAGACCGGCTCGGCCATCAAACCCATCGGCGCCTACGCTCTGGGCATCGAGTACGGGCTGGTCAACTGGTCCACCATGCTGAACAACTCCCCCCTCTACCTGAAGAGCGACATGGTGATCCGGGACGACGACTACTGCCGCCGCAACGGCCTGTCGGGCCTGTCGGACGAGGCGCTGCGGGCCTACCCCAACGCCTGGCGCAGCTGGCCCAAGAACTACGGCGGCAACTACGGCGACAATACCGACGTCCCCCTGTGGAACGGCCTGGCCCGCTCCCTGAACACCATCGCCGCCCGGGTGGGCGACCTGGTGGGGGCGAACACCATCTTCAACTTCCTTTACAACACCCTGCAGCTGGACACCCTTGACCCGGTCAACGATGTGGGCCTTGCTCCCCTGGTCATGGGCAGCCAGACCCACGGCGTCACGCCCATGGACCTGGCGGCGGCGTTCCAGATCTTCTACGACGGCCAGTACACCACCCCCCACCTTTACACCCGCGTGCTGGACCGGGACGGCAACATCTATCTGGAAAACAACGCCACCAGCTACCAGGCCCTGACCCCCCAGACCGCCTCCATCATGAACCAGCTGCTGCAGAACGTCCTGTACAGCAGCGTGGGCACGGCGGGCGGCCGGTACCCCACGGCGGGCAATATGCGGTCCTTCGGCAAGACGGGCACCGCCACCGACGAGCGCGACCTGTGGTTCGTGGGCGGCACCCCATACTATGTGACCGCCGTCTGGTGGGGTTACGACTCTCCCTATGACATGACCCTGACCCTGGGCAGCCAGGCCAGGACCCGCACCTGCGTCGAAGCGTGGCGGGCCCTGATGAACACCGTCCAGGAGGGGTATGAGACCAGGGAATTCCCCATGGCGGAAGGCGTGGTCCAGCGCTCCTACTGCACCCAGAGCGGCCTGCTGGCCGGCCCGGGCTGCCCCGGCCGCGCCACCGGCTACTACAAGGCCGACGACCTGCCCGCCACCTGCAACTACGACCACAGCGGCGGCATCGTCTCCAGCCAGGTGGACACCGAAGGCGTCATCACCGACTGAGCGGCGCCCTGAGGCCCGGGCCTGCATCCGCGGGACAGAGACAGTGCGCTGCCCCGGGCGGACAGTCCGGCCGCGGCGGCCGGCCCCAAAAGGCGCTTTTGTGTATTGCACTTTCGGCAACAGAAGCGCCGCGTCCCGTGGAAAAACTGTCGAAACTGCCAAAATAGCATCCGCCCTCTTGCAATGCGGGAGGGCGGATGCTATTATATTTCCCGTGAATACAGTTGTGCTTGAGAGGTGAACAAGTTGGAGCGCCGATTTTATCTTGTGGACGCGCAGGTGCTGCCGGAAGTCTTTTTGAAGGTCATCCGGGCCAAGGAGCTGCTGGCCAGCGGCCAGGCACGGAACATTTCGGCCGCCACACGGGCGGTGGGGCTGTCCCGCAGCGCCTATTACAAATACAAGGACTGCATCTTTGATTCGGAAAACGGGCGGGAGCTGATCACCGTCATGGCCACCCTGCGGGACCAGACCGGCGCGCTGCAAAGCCTGCTGGCCGGCATCAGCAGCGCCGGGGCCAGCATCGTCACCATCAACCAGGCCACGCCGGAAAACGGCACCGCCCAGGTGGCGGTGACCATCCGCACCGGCACCATGCAGATGACCCCGGACGAGCTGGCGGCCATGCTCTCCCGGCAGAGCACGGTGGTGGGGGTCAGGCTGGGCTACGACGGCTGAAAGCCGGCCGGGACCGTATTTTTTGAAAGGACAGGAGCGAGGAGACTATGGCTAAGATCGCAATTTTAGGCTTTGGCACCGTGGGCAGCGGCGTATATGAGGTCCTGAACCGGAACGCGGCGAGCGTTGCCCGCCGGGCCGGCGAGCCGGTGGAAGTGAAATACATCCTGGACGTCCGGGATTTTTCGGACCGGCCGGACGCGCACCTCTTTGTCAAGAACATCGACGTCATCCTCGCCGACCCCGAGGTCCGGGTGGTGGTGGAGACCATCGGCGGCACCCGCTTTGCCTACCCCTATGTGCGGCAGGCCCTGGAGAGCGGCCGCAGCGTCTGCACCTCCAACAAGGAGATGGTGGCCACCTACGGCGCCGAGCTGCTGGCCCTGGCCAAGAGCCACGACTGCGCGTTCCTGTTCGAGGCGTCGGTGGGGGGCGGCACCCCCATCATCACCCCCATGCACCAGTGCCTGGCGGCCAACGTCATCACCGGGGTGGAGGGCATCGTCAACGGCACCACCAACTTTATGCTGACCAAGATGGCCCGGGAGAACATGGGCTTTGCCGAGGCCCTCAAGATCGCCCAGCAGCTGGGCTATGCCGAGACCAAGGACCCCGGCGACGACGTGGACGGCCGGGACGCCTGCCGCAAGATCGCCATCCTGGCCTCCCTGGTGTGCGGGCACCACATCTACCCCCAGAACATCCCCACCCGGGGCATCCGGGACATCACGGTGGCCGACGTCCAGGCCGCCGGCCGGCTGGGCTGCGTCATCAAGCTGATCGCCTGGATGAAGCTGCTGCCCGGCGGCGGGGTGGCCGCCGGGGTGGAGCCCTGCCTGGTCCCCCATGAAAACCAGCTGGCCGGCGTGGACGATGTGTTCAACGCCGTCAAGGTCAAGGGGGATATGCTGGGCGACGTGGTCTTTTACGGCAAGGGCGCGGGCAAGCTGCCCACTGCCAGCGCCGTGGTGGCCGACGTGGTGGACGCCCTGAAACACGGGGTGCGGATGCACGACAGCCTGTTCTGGCAGCCGGCCGAGCCGGCCGAGGGGATGCTCACCGACCCGGCCCCGGCGGCATATTATGTGCGTGTGGAGGGGGCGGCCCCTGCCGTGGTGGAGGCCATCTGCGGCCCCGGCCAGCTGGTGGCCGAGCACTACGACGGCTGCGCCTACCTGATCGAGCAGGCGGACGCCGCCGCCCTGGAGGCCGCGGCCCGCAAGATCGAGGCGGTGGGGGGCAGCGTCAAGCTGGTGCTGCGCCGCCTGCCCGCGGACGACTGAGGGAGGGCGCGCCATGAAACAGATCAAAGTATCGGTCCCGGCCACCAGCGCCAACGTGGGCTCCGGCTTCGACGCGGTGGGCCTGGCCGTCACCCTGTACAATACCGCCACCTTTGAGGAGAGCGACAAGCTGGACATCTCGGCGGCGGACGGCACCCGCATCCCCCGGGGCGAATCCAACCTGATCTACCGCTCGGCCAAGAGCCTGTTCGACCGGGTGGGCAAACGGATGCCCCCCCTGCGGATCGTCCAGACCAACCCCATCCCCATGGCGCGGGGCCTGGGCTCGTCCTCGGCCTGCATCATCGCGGGGCTGCTGGGGGCCAACCGGATGCTGGGGGATGTGCTGGACACCCAGGAACTGCTGACTCTGGCCACCGCCATCGAGGGCCACCCCGACAACGTGGCTCCGGCCCTGCTGGGGGGCCTGACCACCAGCGTCTTTGAGGGCGGGCAGGTCTATTCGGTCAAGCGGGAGGTGGACCCCAGCCTCTGCTTTGCGGCGGTGGTGCCCGACTACAAGCTGCTGACTGAGGCGGCCCGGGCCGCCCTGCCGGGGCAGATCCCCCACAGGGACGCGGTCTACAACCTGTCCCGGGCGGCGCTGCTGCCGGCGGCCTTCTGCGACGGGCGGCATGACCTGCTGCCCATTGCCACCGAGGATAAGCTGCACCAGCCCTACCGCATCCCCCTGATGCCCGGCTCGAAGGAAGTGTTCGCCCTGGCAAAGGAGTGCGGGGCCCTGGCCGTCTATGTGTCGGGGGCCGGCAGCACCGTCATGGCAGTGGCGGAGCGCAGCGGGGCGGACGCATTTTACACCAGGCTGGAACAGGGGCTGGAAGCCCTGGAGGGCCTGGACGGATGTGAAGCATTCACACTGCTGCGCCTGGATGCAGACAACACCGGCGCAACGGTCGAATGACAGAGGAACAGAGAAGTTTTGCACCTTTGGCCTCTGGATAGAGGATGGGATGCCTCTGGAAACGCCCCGGCGCCCCCAGCGGGCGGGCCGGGCCTGCCCCGGACGCAGAGTGGCCGGCACGCTGAGGCAAAGAAAGGGCCCGGTTTTCCGGCTGGTTTCCGATGCACCCTAGAGAAAGAGGAGAGTGACAAGTATGGCGTTGATCGTACAAAAGTTCGGCGGCTCATCGGTCCGTGACCGCGAGCGTATTTTCAACGTGGCGCGCATCGTGGCGCAGACCCACAACGCAGGCAACGACGTGGTGGTGGTGGTGTCCGCCCAGGGCGACACCACCGACGACCTGATCGCAAAGGCGGCGGAGATCACCCACAACCCATCCGCCCGGGAAATGGATATGCTGATGGCCTCCGGCGAGCAGATCAGCATCGCGCTGCTGGCCATGGCGCTGAACGAGATCGGCTGCCACGCCACCAGCCTGACCGGCTGGCAGGCGGGCTTCCACACCGACCGGGCCTACACCAAGGCCCGCATCAAGCGGATGGACGTGGAGCGCATCGCGTCGGAGCTGGAGCGCAACCGCATCGTGGTGGTGGCGGGCTTCCAGGGCATCAACAAGCTGGACGACATCACCACGCTGGGCCGGGGCGGCTCGGACACCAGCGCGGTGGCCATCGCGGCGGCCCTGCACGCCGACCGGTGCCAGATCTTTACGGATGTGGAAGGCGTTTATACCGCCGACCCCCGCAAGGTGCGCAATGCCCGCAAGCTGCCCGAGATCACCTTTGACGAGATGCTCGAGCTGGCAAGCCTGGGCGCGCAGGTGCTGAACAACCGCAGCGTGGAGCTGGCCAAGAAATACAATGTGGAGCTGGAGGTCCTCTCCAGCCTGAACCCGGTGCCCGGCACTGTGGTCAAGGAGGTTGCAAAGGATATGGAAGGTATGCTGATCAAGGGTGTCGCAAAAGATACCGACGTCGCCGTCATCTCGGTCATGAACGTCCCCGACGAGCCGGGCATGAGCTTTAAGATCTTTGGGATGCTGGCCCAGAAAAAGGTCAATGTGGACATCATCCTGCAGTCCACCGGCCGCAACGGCATGAAGGACGTGATCTTCACCTGCTCGCAGGGGGATGCGCCCATCGCCGTGCGCGCCCTGAAGGAGAGCGAGCGGTTCAGCCAGGTGACCTGCTCCAACGACTACGCCAAGGTGTCCATCGTGGGCGCCGGCATGCAGAGCCACAGCGGCGTGGCCGCCAGCATGTTCGAGGCGCTGGCCAACAGCAACATCAACATCCATATGATCTCCACCAGCGAGATCAAGATCTCCTGCATCATCGACCGCGAGGAGGCCGACCGCGCCGTCAGCGCCATCCACGACAGCCTGTTCCACTGAGAGCCGCCTGTCCGGTCTTGCACAGCGATCCCGTCCATCCGCACATGTCGGCTGGACGGGACTTTTTTTGCCCGGGGGAGGGCAAGGGGATAAAATTGCATGAAATATGTCTTGCCTGTGATAAAAATGTTAATTTTAGCACTCTACTATTGACAGTGCTAAAACATCGTGCTATAGTAGAGCCGTGCCCAGGAGGAAGGGGCACGGGGATCAAAACCTCCGCCCCCACCACACCGGAAGCACCTGTTGACCCCTTCAGGGCCATGATTGGAGGTTTGACTTATGTTACTGCCTGCTGTTTTTCATGAGAATCTGTTCGATGATTGGTTTGACCCGTTCTTTGACGACATGGACCGGGAGCTGAACCGCGAATCCCGCCAGGTTTTTGGTAAGCGCGGCGCCAACATGATGAAGACCGACGTCAAGGATACCGGCAGCGCCTATGAGGTCGCCGTCGATCTGCCCGGCTGCAAGAAAGAGGACGTCCGGATGGAGCTGGACAACGGCTATCTGACCATCCAGGCCGTCCGCAGCCACAGCCAGGACCAGACCGACAAGAACGGCCGCTATGTGCGCCGGGAAAGCTTCTCCGGTACCTGTGCCCGCAGCTTCTACGTCGGGGAGGACGTCAAGAAAGAGGACGTCCGCGCGAAGTTTGAGGACGGTGTGCTCAAGATCACCCTGCCTCATGCCGAACAGAAGAAGGAGCTGCCCGCCGCTGACGCGAATCTGATCGAGATCGAGTGACGGCGGCTGCGCGCTGTGAAGCGCCATCGGATGCCCCCGGGGGACCGCAAGGCCCTCCGGGGGCATTTTTGGTCCTGTTCCTGGCAGAGCGATACGCTGTATGCTGGAAAATAGATGAAAACGCACGCATACAGGTTTGAAAATGGAGAAAGCAGATGCGACTGTGAACTTTTGATGAACATTAGCACTCTGTGCTTGACAGTGCTAAAAATCGGTGTTATACTATAGCCGTACTCAGGAGGAAGGCACAGAGAGCAAAAAGCTCCCCAAAGGCGCCCTCCCCGCTGGGGGCACGAAGTTGTTTTACCGGCCCTGCGGGGCCGTTGATGGGAGGTTTGACTTATGTTACTGCCTGCTGTTTTTCATGAAAATCTGTTCGACGACTGGTTTGATCCGTTCTTCGAGAGTATGGACCGGGAGCTGAACCGCGAGACCCGCAACACCCTGGGCCACCGCGCCGCCAACATGATGAAGACCGACGTCAAGGAGGTCGAGGGCGGCTATGAGATGGATGTGGACCTGCCCGGCTGCAAGAAAGAGGATGTCAAGATGCAGCTGGAGGACGGCTATCTAACCATCCAGGCCGTCCGCAGCCACACCAACAACGAGTTGGGCCAGAACGGACGGTATGTCCGCCGCGAGACCTTTGCCGGCACCTGCGCCCGCAGCTTCTATGTGGGCGACCAGGTCAAGAAGGAGGACATCCACGCCAAGTTTGAGGACGGCGTGCTGAAGATCACCCTGCCCCGTGCCGAGGCCCGGAAGGAACTGCCCAAGGCCAACCCCAACCTGATCGACATTGAGTGATCCCCCGCGGAGGGCGTCCAAAGAACAGAACAGGCCCCCGGAAGGCTCGAAAACCTTCCGGGGGCCTTTTTGGCGGGGGATGTGCAGGACGGGGCCTGCCGGTTCGGACGATTACAGCTTTTTGCCGGTGAGCAGCTCGTAGGCTTCCAGGTACTTGTCGATGGTCTTGTCGATGACGTCCTGGGGCAGCAGGTAGTCGCTGTCGGGGTTGGCCTTCAGCCAGTCGCGGACGAACTGCTTGTCGAAAGAGGGCTGGCCGTGGCCCGGCTCGTAGCCCTCCAGGGGCCAGAAGCGGGAGGAATCGGGGGTCAGCATCTCATCGCCCAGCACCACGTTGCCGGCCTCGTCCAGGCCGAACTCGAACTTGGTGTCCGCAATGATGATGCCGCGGCTCAGGGCGTAGTCGGCGCACTTCTTGTACAGGGCGATGGTGCAGTCGCGCAGCTTGCGGGCGTATGCCTCGCCCTTGCCGGGGAAGTGCTTTTCCAGCACCTCGATGCTCTGCTCGTAGGAGATGTTCTCGTCGTGGTCGCCCAGGTCGGCCTTGGTGCTGGGGGTGTAGATGGGCTCGGGCAGCTTGTCCGACTCGCGCAGACCTTCGGGCAGGGTGATGCCGCAGACCTTGCCGGTCTTCTGGTAGCTGGCCCAGCCGCTGCCGGTGATGTAGCCGCGGACGATGCACTCGATGGGCAGCATGGTCAGCTTGCGGCAGAGCATGCTGTTGCCCTCGAACTGGGGCTGGCGGAAGAACGGGGGCATATCGGCGGTGTCCACCGAGATCATGTGGTTGGGCAGCAGGTCTTTGGTGTAATCGAACCAGAACTTGCTCATCTGGGTCAGGACGGCGCCCTTTTTGGTGATCTTGTTCTTGAGGATCACGTCAAAGGCGGAGATGCGGTCGGTGGCCACCATGACCAGGGCGTCGCCCACATCGTAGATCTCGCGCACTTTGCCCTCTTTGAAAGGCTTGTATTCAGTCATCGAAAAACACTCCTTCTTTGCCGGAAAGCGGCTGTCGCCGCCAAAATTTCGTACCGCCTTATTGTACCACATCCGCGCGGCTTTTCCTACTGCCAGAACAGGGGAGTTGCCCCCCGGCAGGGAAGGAATTCTGGTCAAAACTGCAAAAAAGCCGCCCTTTCCGGCAGCTTTTTTGCAGGATAAGTATGACTACTTCGGCGCATTCGCTGCCGGGGCGGGCTTTTACGCCGCGCGGAACCCCTTGCCGATGATCTCGCTGGAGTTGACGATGGTGATAAAGGCGTGGTTGTCGTTCAGCCGCAAAAAGTTGCGCAGCTGGGTGGCCTCCCGCCGGGTGAGCACCGTCATGACGACGGTCAGCTCCTTGCCGGTGTAGGCGCCCTGGGCCTCCTCGATGGTGGCCGAGCGGTGCAGCACGTCCAGGATGAAGTCGGTGACGTCCTCGGGGTTGGAGGTGACCACCGTGCACACCTTGCGCTGGTTGATGCTCTCGATGACGCCGTCCACCACAAAGGACTTGCCGATCAGACCCAGGAAGCTGTACAGGCCGCTGGCGACCCCAAAGATCAGGGCCGCGCCGCAGACGATCAGCACGTCGCTGGCCATCAGGGCGGAGCCGATGTTCAGGGAAGAATGCTTGGTCAGGATCATGGCAACAATATCAGTGCCGCCGGTGGAAGCGCCGATGTTGAACACGATGGCGCTGCCAATGGCCGGCAGCAGCACCGCAAAGATCAGCTCCAGCAGGGTGTCGTTGGTAAAAGGGGCGGGCATGGGCCAGATGGCCTCGCACAGGGAGACGTAGAAGGACAGCGCGATGGAAGAAAACACCGTCCACCCCATGCAGCTGATGCCCAGAAAAACAAAGCCCAGCACCACCAGCACCAGGTTGAGCACCCACATGAAAAAGCCCACGTTGAACTGGGGGAACATGGCCGCCAGCAGCACCGACAGGCCCGAGGTGCCCCCGAAAGCGAAGTGGTTGGGGGTCTTGAACCAGACGATGCCCAGGGCGGTCAGGATCAGGCCCACGTTCAGCAGGACGAAAAAGGAGAGGTTTGCGAGCAGTTTTTCCTTTTTAAAGGCGTCTTTGACTAAGTCGATCATAATTCCATTCCTCATTGGCCGGCTCCGGCAGGGCGCCCAAAGCGCCCGGAAGGCGGGGGAGCTTTGGGATACATCCTGAGAGCGCGAAAAATTTTCACCATGCAGAATATACGATACTTCCCGCTTCCTGTCAAGCATTTTGCACGAATCGCCGGCGGAAAAATTGCGGATGGTGCATAAAAAGAAAAAACTGGCCCCCACCGCCTTGCAGGAAAACGAAAAATGTTGTATGATATGTCCAGATTGTCAAACGATCCCGGCCGGCCGGCAGGCGCGGACGGCCGGCGGCAGCCCCAAAACCGGGCTGGGATGCGACAAAAAGAGGAACGCGCCTGCATGAGGGAGAATCGCACTATGGCTGACAAAAACTTTTTGACCGAGATCATCGACGCCGACCTGGCCGCAGGCAAGGTCAGCGAGATCCATACCCGTTTCCCGCCCGAGCCCAACGGCTACCTGCACATCGGCAGCGCCAAGGCCATCTATATCAACTGGTCCATCGCCAGGGCCTACGGCGGCAAGTTCAACCTCCGCCTGGACGACACCAACCCCGCCCGGGAGGACGTGGAGTATGTCAACAGCATCCTGGAGGACCTGCACTGGCTGGGCGCCGACCCCGACGGCGGCGTCTTTTACGGCAGCGACTACTTTGAGCAGTGCTATGAATACGCCGAACAGCTGATCCGGGAGGGCAAGGCCTACGTGGACGACCTGACCCGGGACGAGATGCGGGAGTACCGCGGCAGTGACGCCGGCAAGCCCAGCCGGCCCTCCCCCTGGCGGGACCGCACCCCCGAGGAGAATCTGGACCTGTTCCGCCGGATGCGGGCAGGGGAGTTCCAGGAGGGCGAAAAGACCCTGCGGGCCAAGATCGACCTGGCCAGCCCCAACATGAACCTGCGCGACCCCGCCATCTACCGCATCAAGTACGAGCATCACCACCGCCAGGGGGACAAGTGGTGCATCTACCCCATGTACGACTTTGCCCACCCCATCCAGGACGCCATCGAGGGCATCACCCACAGCATGTGCAGCCTGGAGTTTGAGAACCACCGCCCCCTGTACGAGTGGGTCATCACCAACCTGTTTGGCACCGAGTTCCCCAAGCAGCGGGAGTTTGCCCGCCTGAACATGACCAACACCGTCATGAGCAAGCGCTACCTGCGGGAGCTGGTGGAGACGGGCATGGTGGACGGCTGGGACGACCCCCGGATGCCCACCCTCTGCGGCCTGCGCCGCCGGGGCTACACCCCCACCTCCATCTTTACCTTTGTGCGGGAGGCGGGCATCTCCAAGGCCGACAACCTGATCGACATGCGCCAGCTGGAAGCCTGCGTCCGCAGCGAGCTGGACCTGACCGCCCAGCGCCGGGTGGCGGTGCTGCACCCGGTCAAGCTGATCGTGGACAACTACCCTGCGGACAGGACGGAGGACTTCTGCCTGGCCAACAACCCCAACCGGGAAGCCTGCGACTGCTCCACCCGCAACTGCGTCTTCAGCCGGGAGCTGTGGATCGAGGCGGAGGACTTTGCCGAGGTGCCGCCCCCCAAGTTCAAGCGGCTGACCGTGGGCGGCGAGGTACGCCTGATGGGCGCCTACATCGTCCGCTGCACCGGTGTGGACAAGAACGAGGACGGCAGCATCGCCGCCATCCACTGCACCGCCGACCTGGAGACCGGCTGCGGCAACCCCGCCGACGGCCGCAAGGTCAAGGGGACCATCCACTGGGTCAGCGCGGAGCACTGCGTGGAGGCCGAGGTGCGTCTGTACGACAAGCTGTTCACCCGCGAGAACATGAACAACCTCCCCGAGGGGACCAGCTACAAGGACTTCCTCAACCCGGAGAGCGTCACCGTCTGCACCGGCTGCAAGCTGGAGGCATCCCTCGCGGAGGCAAAGCCGGGGGACAAGTTCCAGTTCGTCCGCAACGGCTTCTTTACCCCGGACTCCCGGCACCCCGGGGTGTTCAACCGGATCGTTACCCTGCGGGACAGCTTCAAGCCCGCTCAAAAATAAAAGGAACACAATCCAAGAAGGAGGAACTTTGCCCCTATGCCCAAACGAATGCTGCGAAATGTCCTGTTGATGGCGGTGGTCACCCTGCTGATGGCCATTGCCCTGGTCTTTTATATCCGCAACACCCAGCCCCTGCCCGGCGGCGAAAACCCCGGCAGCGTGCTGCTGCACGACGGCGTTTACACGTCGGTGCAGCAGGGCTATGTCAGCGAGGTGACCGTCACCGTCACCGTCTCCAGCGGGATGGTGTCCTCGGTGGAGGCCGACGCCTCCGGGGAGACCCCCGCGCTGGGCGGCGTCGCCGCGGCCCAGCTGGCAGAGAGCCTGACCGAGGCCGGCTCCACCGCCAATGTGGACGTGGTGGCTGGCAGCACCTTTACCAGCCAGGCCGTCCTGGCCGGCATGGACGACTGCCTGGCGCAGGCAGCTGCGGGCTAAAAAGATGACACGGCGTCCCTGTGGCGGGCCAGTCCACGCTGCAGGGGCGCTTTGTTTTGGGAGGGACTATGCGCGAGATTCTGGATTACATCCCCCTGCCGGAGGGCGGGGCGGCCCTGGCCCGGGTCTACGGGGACAGCCCGGTGCTGGCCCTGCCCGAGGCGCTGCCCGGACCGGAGGGCAGGGCCCTGCCCCTGGTCAAACTGGGAGGCTACTGCTTTGCCGAGACGGTCCGGGACCAGCCCCGGGGGCCCCTGCTCCGCTGCGTGCGGGAGGAGGGGGGCGCGCTGCGTCCCATCGCCCCGGAACAGGCGCCGCAGGAGGACCTGCACCCGGCGGCGGGGCGCTTCCTGGAAGAAGTCGCCCTGCCGGCCGCCCTGCGGGAGGTGGGCAACTGCGCTTTTTACAACTGCCGCGCCCTGCGCCGGATCACGGCGGGGGGCGGGCCGCTGGCCATGGGCAGCGACGTCTTTCTCAACTGCTTTGATCTGGCGGAGGTGGTGCTGTATGCCAGCCCCGACGCCGCCACCGGCCTGCCGGCCATCGTGAACAACCTGGCCGGCAACCTGCGGGCGGTCTTTCGGCCGGAAGGGCCGGAGGGGGCGGTGTGCGCCGCCTTCCGCTATCCCGAATACTGGGAGGACATCGAGGAGACCCCCGCCCACATCCTGCTGCACACCTTTTCGGGGCAGGGGTACCACTACCGCCAGTGCTTCCGGGACGGGCGGCTGCTGCCCGGGGAGTACGACGCCGTGTTTGCCCAGGGCCACGGCGGGGACGACCCCACCTACATGGCCCTGCTCTGTCTGGACCGGCTGCGCTATCCCTGGCAGCTGGAGGAGGGGGCCGCGGGGCTCTACCGGGCGTTTCTGGCCCGGCAGGGGAGCGCGGCGGCGGAATGCCTGATCCGGGCCCAGGACCGGGAAGGGCTGAAAGCTCTGCTGGGGCTGGGTGTGATGGACGGCTCCGCCCTGGCGGCGGCCTCCCGGGCGGCCCAGAGGGCGGGAGACGCCCAGGCCGCGGCCCTGCTGGCGGACGCCGAATACCAGGCACAGGCCGCCGCCCCCCGGCGCCGGCGGCGGTACGATTTTGACTTTTGACCCCACAGGGAAAGGAGGCGGTCCCCATGGCGCGGAAAGCGCCCGTTGACTTCAACGCGCCCTTTCAGTCGGCGCGGCCCGAGACCCAGGAGGAATGGCAGGCCCGGATGGGCGGCGAAGTGCTGGCCGTCCTGCGCAGCGGGCTGTATCTGGAGTTCCGGTTCCTGGACCAGGCCCTGGGGGCCCTGCAGCCCGTGCCCGACGAGCGGTGCGGGGTGCTGGCCACCGACGGGGTGAACCTGTACTATCAGCCCAGCGCCCTGCTGCGGCTGTACCGGCAGAACCCAAAGTATCTCAACCGGTTATATCTGCACACGGTATTCCACTGCGTATTCCGGCATCTCTGGATGCAGGGCAGCCGGGACCCGGTGCTGTGGCATACGGCCTGCGACATCGCGGTGGAAAACGTCATCGACGGGCTGGGGCGCAAAAGCGTGGCCCGGCCCCTGACCTACGTCCGCCGCCGGGCCTACGAGGCGCTGACCGCCGGCGGCCATGTGGCGGCGGCGGCCCCGGCCTACCGCTGGCTGCTGAGCCAGACCCCCGGGGTCCAAAAGCAGCTGGCCCGGGAATTTTATGCCGACGACCACCGCCTGTGGCCCCGGCCGGGCCAGCCCGACCCGCCCATGCCCCAGGTGCAGGCCCAGGCGGCCTGGCAGAAGATCGGCCGGCGGATGGAGACCGAACTGGAGCTGCACGCCAGGGAGGCCGGCGACGAGGGCGGGAACCTGGCCGAGGCGGTGAAAGCCGCCAACCGCAGCCGCAGCAGCTACCGGGATTTCCTGCGCCGGTTCTGCGTCCTGCGGGAGGAGCCCCGCCTGGACCCCGACACCTTTGACCTGAACTTTTACACCTACGGGCTGTCGGTCTACGGCAATATGCCCCTGATCGAGCCGGTGGAGACCCGGGAGAGCAAAAAGATCGAGGAGATCGCCCTGGTCATCGACACCAGCTATTCCACCTCGGGGGCGCTGGTGCGCAGCTTTTTGTCCGAGACCTACGCGCTGCTCAAGCAGCGGGAGAGCTTTTTCCGCCGGATGAACCTGCACATCATCCAGGCCGACAATCAGGTCCAGCGGGACCACCTGGTGACCACCGAGGACCAGCTGATCGACCTGATGGACCACTTTGAGCTGGCGGGGGGCGGCGGCACCGATTTCCGCCCTGCCTTCGAGTACGTCACCCGGCTGTGTGAGGAAAAGAAGTTCCAGAACCTGCGGGGGCTGCTCTACTTCACCGACGGGATGGGGACCTACCCCGCCCGGCGGCCGCCCTACGACACGGCCTTCCTGTTCCTGGGGGACCGATTCGACGGCGCAGGGGTGCCCCCCTGGGCCATGAAGGTGGTGCTGGACGAGGACGAGTTTGTCCCGCCGGCCCCGGCGGCTGCCCGGGACGCCCAGGACGAGGACGTGGACCTGTACCGGGAGCTGAACAACTCGTAACGATTGGGCCCGGTCCGGCCGCAGGGCCGGCGGGATGACCCGCAAGGAGTTTTTGCTTATGAACATCAAACGCGCAAAAGAAGAGATCGAGCGGACGGTCAGGGCCTACCTGGCCAAGGACGCTCTGGGCGAATACGCCATCCCGGCGGTGCGCCAGCGGCCCATCCTGCTGATGGGCCCGCCGGGCATCGGCAAGACCCAGATCCTGGAGCAGGCCGCCCGGGAATGCGGGGTGGCGCTGGTGGCCTACACCATCACCCACCACACCCGCCAGAGCGCCGTGGGCCTGCCCTTTATCCGGCAGAAGCACTACGGCGGCCGGGACGTCTCGGTCACCGAGTACACCATGAGCGAGATCATCGCTTCGATCTACGAAAAAATGGAGGCCACCGGCCTGCAGGAGGGCATCCTGTTCATCGACGAGATCAACTGCGTCTCCGAGACGCTGGCCCCCACCATGCTGCAGTTCCTGCAGTGCAAGACCTTCGGCAACCAGGCGGTGCCGGCGGGCTGGGTGATCGTGGCGGCGGGCAACCCCCCCGAGTACAACAAGTCGGTCCGGGATTTTGACATCGTCACCCTGGACCGGGTCCGCCGGATGGACATCCAGCCCGACTTGCCCGCCTGGCGGGAGTATGCCCGTCAGGTGGGCATCCACGGGGCCATCCTGAGCTATCTGGAGCTCCATCCCCAGAACTTCTACCAGATCAACGCCGACGTGGAGGGGACCCAGTTTGTCACCGCCCGCGGCTGGGAGGACCTGTCCAACCTGCTGGACGCCTACGAGGCGCTGGGGATGCAGGCCGACGAGGAGGTCATCCGCCAGTATTTGCAGCACAAAACGATCGCGGAGGACTTTGCCGCCTATCTGGACCTCTATTACAAGTACCGGGACGACTACGGCGTGGAAGAGATCCTGGCCGGCAAACCCCGCCCCGCGGCCTTTGCACGGCTGCTGAACGCGCCGTTTGACGAGCGGTTGTCCCTGGTCAGCCTGCTGCTGGCGGGGCTCAAGAGCCGCTTTGCGGACTCCTGCCGCCGCAACGCGGTGGCCGACGACTGCTACGCCCTGCTGCGCCAGCTGAAGCAGGACCTGGCCGCTCTGCCCGACGCCGAGCCCGGCGACCCCGAGACCATGCTGCAGCAGCAGATCGCCGACTACGAGGCCGAGACGGACCGCCTGCGGACGGCGGGCGCCCTGGACAAGGAGGGGCTGGCCCACCGGCTGGGGGTGGCAGGGGCCCTTCGGGACTGGGCGGGCCGGCTGCGCCGCGCCCACGCCGCCGCCACCCAGGAAGCCCTGGAGCTGCTGCGGGGCTACTTCGAGGACCTGGCCGACCAGCGGGAAAAAGTCCAGGACGAGGCCGCCGCCGCGCTGGAGGCCGCCTTCGACTTTATGGAGGATGCCTTTGGCGAAAGCCAGGAGATGGTGGTCTTTGTCACCGAGCTGACCGTGTCGCCGGCGGCCCACACCTTCATCGCCGAGAACGGCTGCCAGCGGTATTTCCGCTACAACAAGGAGCTGCTGCTGGACAACCGCAAGGCCGCGCTGGACCGGGAGCTGGCTGCCGAAGAGCAGCGCCACGGCGCCGGCCCCAAGGGCTGAGCCTGTAAGAACACCCAAAGAAACAAAAAGGCCCGTGCCGGCGTGGAAGCCGGCATGGGCCTCAGCGTGTCGCAAAAGCGACACGCTTTAGGGGGGACCCATTTCTGCCCGCATACGCGGGACAGAAATTCCTCCCCCCTAATATTCCCCTGGGGACAAAATTTGGCGCTGAACCGCGCACTCGGCCTTGCGGCCTCGCACACTCCCAGCGCCAAATTTCCCTGTCGGTGTCCCGACCGTACGCACATGTCGTCCGGCCGGGACGATTTTGACGGGACAGAACAGAGTGTGGATTTGGATCACATGGCGGCTTGGCCCCGGCGGGGCGGAGCCGCTTTTTGTTTACAGCACGTAGCTCATGGCGTCGATGCGCTGGGTGCCGGCGTCGTCGCCGGATGCGCCGGCCTCCTCCGGCGCGTCGGAAAGGGTGACGCCGCCCACGCCGGTGGAGACGGCGCGGACCGCGCTTTCCAGAGCGGCGGGGCAGGTGATGTCCTTGCAGTCGTAGAAGGCCAGGTGCTCGAGGACGGCGGCGGAGGTCAGGCTGGCGGCCAGGGTGACGCTCTTGCAGTCCACCAGGGTCAGCCCGTCGGGGAAGGCGTCCAGCAGGCTCTGGTCCACCGTCAGCTCCATCTTGCCGTACAGCGGCTTGCCCGCCAGATAGTGGACCTCCCCGTCAAAGAGGGTCTCGGTGACGGCGTCCAGCGCGTCGGCCAGGCTCTCGGGCAGGTAGATGTCCCCCTCCACCTGCAGGTATTCCAGGTTGCTCAGGGCTTCGGCGCAGTCCTCGGTCAGGCGCAGGTCCCCCAGCACCACCAGGCTGTCCCCCAGACGGCGCAGGGCCGTGCCGTTCAGGGTCAGGTCGTCCTGCTCCACCGTGACGCCGTCGGGCAGGATGGTCAGCTGGGTGTCGGGGTCGAAGAGGGGGGCCAGGCTTTCGGCCAGGCTCTCGGCGAGGTAGGCCTCCCGGGCGGCAAAGCGCACCCCCCGGGCGGCCAGCTCCTCCCCGTCCAGGGCGCTGTCCACGGCGATCAGCCGCTTGGCGGCCCAGTAAAGGCGGCCCGGCTCGGCCCGCAGGGCAAAGGCGCGGTCGAGGACGGCGTTGCTCCGCAGCACCACCGCTCCGTCGGGGTAGGTCTCCACCTTGCCGTTGACGGCGGCCTTGCTGGCCAGGACGGTGGCCAGGGAGTCGGGGCAGTAGACCATGCCGTTGATCATCATCCCCATATACTGGCGCAGGGCGTCTCCGGCGTCGGGGGTGATGGTCATCATCCCGTTCACCACCAGGTACTGCCGCCCGTTGGGGGTGTTGCGGCCGGTGAACAGGGTCTTGCCGTTGAGGGTGTTCAGGGTGGTCTCGTCGTCCAGGTCCAGCGTGTGCATGCAGTCCATCTCGAAGGGATAGCGGCTCATCAGCTCCCGGGCGCGGGCGTTGGTCATGACGATCATGGCGCTGATGCGGATGCTGTCGTACTGGGCGAGGGTGGATTCCTGCATTTTGCGCAGGTCGCAGAACATGGTGTCGATCACAAGTTTTTTGCCCATGGTTTAGTCCTCCTTGAGTGTTTGCTGTAAGTGTTTGCGGATGCGGTGCAGCCGGGTGCGGATGGTGGCGGCGGGCTCGCCGGTCATTTTGGCCAGCTCGGCGGCGGTGTAGCCTTCGTCGTACCGCATGGAAAAAAGGGCGGCGTCCCGCAGAGGCAGCTTGTCAAAGACGGCGGCCAGCTCCACCCCGGACATGGCCAGGGAGGCGGTATCGTCGGCGGGCTCTTCGCCGGGGGCGGGGGCGTACTTTTGCAGCAGCTCCTGCTCTTTGGCGGCCCGGCGGGCGGCGTCGCAGTAAAGGTTGTGGGCCGTCTCAAAAAGCCAGGCTTTCTGCTGGGGGGCGGACAGGGAGCTCAGCAGCCCCGCGTGGCCCATGGCCCGGAGAAAGGTCTCCTGGGCCAGGTCCTCGGCGGCGTCCTGGTCCCGCGTCAGCCGGCAGCAAAAGCGGCAGAGCTTGTCCCAAAAGCTGTCATAGAGCGTTTCCCACAAAAGATCCACCTCCCTGCAGCGGCCCGGCCCACGCTGCTGCCTTGCAGCCGCTTCTGTCTGTAAGACGAACGGGGAGGGCAGAGCGTTTCAGCAAACAGAAAAAAGGCGCAAAAAAGCCGGAAGGACCGCTCCTTCCGGCTGAATGTTTTTCAGGCAAGGATGCCGCTTTCGGCAATGGCCTGCACCGCCTGGGCGATCTGCCCGGCGGGCATGGTCAGGGCAAAGCGGACGTAGCCTTCGCCTGCGGGGCCAAAGCTGGAGCCCGGGGTGCACAGCACGCCGCTTTTTTCCACCAGGTCCATGCAGAAATCCATACTGCTGGCGTACTTGGGCGGGATGGGCGCCCAGACGAACATGCTGCCGTGGCTGTCGGGCACATCCCAGCCGATGGAGCGCAGGCCGCCGCACAGGGCGTCCCGGCGCTGCTGGTAGACGGCGCACTGATCCCGGACCATGTCCAGGGGGCCGGTGAGGGCGGCGATGGCCGCCTTCTGGATGGGCAGGAACATCCCGAAGTCGATCTGCCCCCGCAGCCGGCGGAAAGCCGCCACCACGTCGGGCCGCCCCACCAGGAAGCTGATCCGCGCCCCGGTGACGTCGAAGCTCTTGGACAGGCTGAAGAACTCCACCCCCATGTCCATGGCGCCGGGGGTGTTGAACAGGCTGTGGCCCTCGGCCCCGTCAAAGATGATGTCGCTGTAGGCGTTGTCGTGGATCAGGAGGATGTCGTACTTCTTGGCGAAGGCCACCAGCTCCTCGTAGAGGGCGGGGGTGCCCACGCTGCCCACGGGGTTGGCGGGCAGGGAGACGATCATATACTTGGCCCGGCGGGCGACGTCCTCGGGAATGCCCTTTACATAGGGTAAAAAGCCGTGTTCTTTGACCAGCGGGTAGTAGAAAGGCACGGCCCCGGCCAGCTTGGCCCCGGCAATGAACACGGGGTAGCAGGGGTTGGGCAGGAGGACGGTGTCCCCTTCGTCGCACAGCACCATGCCGATGTGGCCGCAGCCCTCCTGGCTGCCGTTGCAGCTGGCCACCTGGTCGGGGGTGATGTCCACCCCGAACCGCCGCTTGTAGTAGCTGCACACGGCCTGCAGCATCTCGGGGATGTCCCGCAGGCTGTACTTCCAGTTTTCAGGGTCGGCGGCGGCGTCCAGCAGCGCCTGCCGGATGTGGGGCGCCGGGGCAAAGTCGGGCGTGCCCACGCTCAGGTTGTAGATCGTGCGGCCCTGGGCTTCCAGAGCCACCTTCTTGTCGTTCAGGGCCGCGAAAATCTCGTCCCCGAACAGCTTCATCCGCTTGGAAAATTCCATCCTTACATTCCCACTCCTTTATGTTTGTGCTCTGCTCATTTTAGCACGTTTCGCCGGGGTTTGCAACCGCCGGCAGGCTTGACAATGGCAGAAAACTGCGTTATACTTCATTCTAGTATGAAAATCATATTTGTATGAAAATAGGAGGCGGCCGATGGAAATTCCAAAGGGACATTATGTGTTTGGGACAGTCAAGGTAGGGGAAAGAGGACAAATCGTTATCCCCAAAGAAGCAAGGCAGGTTTTCGACATCAAGGCCGGAGACACCCTTATTGTACTTGGCGATGAAAAATGGGGGATTGCGGTCACCAAAGCGGATGTGCTGGAAAAATATGCGGTAGATTTGTTCAAAAAAATAGCAGAGGAAAAAAGCGATGAGAATCAGTGAGACGAGTTTCTCCTTTTTGGAAAAAGACTGTATGACGACATTTGGAAGCAAAAAGGGCAGGGAACTGTTTCAGAAAACAGAAACGATCTATCAGAACCTTTTGCAGGAGGTGAGTGACCGGGGAAGCAAAGCGGTGAAAGAGCATCTGGAACAGAAGCTGTTGCCTCCGGTCGCTTACTACAAAGCACTGCAATCGGAAGGAATCCCACAGGAAGAAGCGCTTGAGATCGTGAGGGAAGAAAGCCGGAAGGCTGCAAACCAGAAGAAAGAAAAGATGAAGGGCCTGGCAAGGCTGCCGTTCGCTTACCTGGTATACCGGTTGTCCGTCAAAGGATACATGAAAAAGAATTTTCCTGCGGAAGGCTGGCGCACACAGTGGGTCGAATGCAGCGGAAAAGAGATTCACTTTGACCTGCACAGCTGCCTGTATTGGGAGACGGTCAACGTTTTGGGATGCCCGGAGCTGTGCAGCATTTATTGTGAAAACGATGAAATCGCCTTTTCAGGGCTCCTGCCCAAAATTCGTTTTGAAAGGGCCGGCACGCTGGGCTGCGGCGCGCGCTGCTGCGATTTCCACTTTATCAACGAGCGATCAAAATAATGTAAAAACAACCAGCGGCACGCCTGTTTCCAGGTATGCCGCTGGTTTTAGCGTTACTAGTCGATGGTGGTTGCCGTCCGGCCCACACCCAGCACGGAGGTGGAGATCTTGGCCCAGCTGTTGCAGCCGCAGACGCCGTCGGCGGTCAGCCAGTTGCGCCGCTGGTAGCCCTTGAGGGCGTTCTCGGTCAGGACGCCGAACACCCCGTCGATCCGCTCGCCGGTGGGGTAGCCCAGGGTGGATAGGGCGTCCTGCAGGATCATGACGTAGCAGCCCCGGCTGCCCCGGCGGAGGGTGGGGTAGCCCGAGGTGGTGCCCGAGCAGGCGGGCACCCCGTACCGGCGGTCAAAGTGGACCCAGGTGGGGGTGAGGGAGAGGGGCTCCACATAGCCCCAGGCCCCGGTGCGCAGGGCTGCGTTGAAGATCTCGGTGCGGTGCTCGGCGGTGGTGGTCTGCCCCACGTCGAAGGAGACCCCCGCGTAGTGCTGGCTGCGGGTGCCGTGGCCCCCCTCCCAGATGCGGCGGAAGGCGTACCCCACGTGGATGCCCCGGCCATACCGGCGTCGGGTCAGGTTCCAGGCCTCCATGGTGGAGGTGGTGGTCCAGAGGGTGGGGCTGCCCGACTGCCCCCGGAACTCCCGCACCAGCAGGGTGCTCTCGGTGCTGTAGGGCATGGAGTCGTTCTCGTCCACGGTGGGATAGGTAAAGACCCGGTCGGTGTAGTTGTCGTAAATCAGTAAGCGGGCCATGGCTCAGTCCTCCTCCGGCTGGGGGAGAGGCGCGGCCCCCGGCTCCAGCGAGCCGGTCAGCAGGGCCAGGCCCAGGCCCTCGGCGGCTTCCCAGGTGTCGTCGTCCACGGCGCCGGTCACCGGCAGGCCCAGGAGCTGCTGGAGGCTGCGGGTGCCCGTCTCCACCCCTTCGGTGTAGGCCGGCAGGATGCCGGGGCTGGAGACGGTGTCGTAATAGTAGGCGATGCGGGACAGCATCACGGTGTAATACAGCACCGCGTCCCCCGACGAGCCCAGGGACAAGGGCGCGCCGGGATAGGGCATCCGGTTGACGGTGATGACCGGGCCCGACAGCCGCAGGCGGTTGGCCTGGGCATAGAGGTTCTCCCAGGTGGAGCGGCCGGCCACGCCGTCCACCGTCAGCCCCGCCAGCCGCTGGAAGGCCCGGACCGCCGCCTCGGTGGACGCCCCGTACACCCCGTCGATGGCCACGGTGGGGATGCTGGTGTCGTAGGAGTGCATCAGGTAGAGGTAATATTGCAGCTCCCGCACGGCCCGCCCGCTGGACCCCCGCCGCAGCACGCCCGGGAACTCGCCGGGGCGCAGGCTTTCGGCAAGCAGGTCGTTGGCGATGTCGGTGTACACCTCCCGCAGCTTGTTCCAGGTGGTGCGGCCGACGACGCCGTCCGCCGTCAGCCCGAAGTACCGCTGGAAGGCTTCCACCGCCCTCTGGGTGGACGGGCCGAACCGGCCGTCCACGGTGGGGTTATTCAGGGCGGTGTAGACGGTGCGGGCGATCTTGAGCCAGAACTGGACCAGGCGGACGTTCTGGCCCTCGTCCCCCTGGCGGAGGGCGGTGCCGGGGTAGGCGTTGGGGGTGCCGTTGTCCGACTGGATGCTGAAGAACTGGGCGTAGATCGCGTTCCAGGTGGCTTCGCCCACCACGCCGTCCGCCTCGAGGCCGAACCGCCGCTGGAAAGCCCGGACCGCCGCCTCGGTCCCGCTGCCGAACCGGCCGTCCACCGTCACCGAGGGGATGGCAGAGACGTACTGGCTGATGGTGTTGAGCCAGAACTGCAGCTGCTCCACCGCGCTGCCTCGGGACCCGGTGCGCAGGGTCGTGCCGCCCCAGGAGCCGTCCGAGAGGATGCCGGAGGCGGTCTCGCCCTCGCTGGTCAGCTCCGCCAGGTCCTTGACCGAGACGTAGATGTAGCTGATCTTGTACCAGGTCTGGCGGCCCACCACCCCGTCGGCGGTGAGGTTGAACTGCCGCTGGAACCGCTGGACCGTGCCGGCCATCTGAGAGCCGAAAATGCCGTCGGCCTCCAGCGTGCCGAAGAAGGGGTAATCCTTGGTGATGCGGTTGAGCTGCCGCTGCAGGGTGAAAACGCTGGACCCGCGGTCCCCCTGGCGCACCGGGCTGCCGGGATAGCTCTCGGGGATGGAGGCGATGTTGGAGGTGCGGACGATCTCGATGTCGTCGCCGTAGTAGTATTGGAGGATGGACAGGGGGCTGCGGCCCTGCTGGGCCAGGGTGACGGTGCCCCACTGCTTGAGGCCGGGGCAGGAGACTGTCTTGCCGTCGCAGTACTCGGAAAAATAGGGGTTGACGGTGCCGGTCTTGCGGATATAGGTGTTGAAGATGTCGTCGGTGAGGCGGACCATCACGTCAAAGACGGTGCGCCCGTGGACGTAGGCCTGGTCGTAGCCGGGGGAGCCGCTGATGTTGAAGGGATACCCCCTGGAGGGATACCACTCGGTGTAGATGCGGTTGAGGACCAGCGAGATCTGACAGTGGATGTTGGCCCGCAGCGCCGCCTCCGGCCAGGTGGGATACACCTCGCTGGACGCCACGTTGGCGATGTAGTCCCGGAACGAGACGGTGACGTTCTGGGCGGACTCGTTGGGCCGGCCCAGGTGGACGGTGATGGTCTTGGGGATGACCACCGTGGACAGGACCCGGGGCGACGCCGCCGGGCCGGTGGGGGCGGGGCCGCTGCCCCCCTCCCCATCAAAGAGGGAGTGGGGCGGGATGACGA
>OERY01000044.1_pt1 | contig 25945 bp, 57 predicted proteins | sample 1540141 | NCBI WGS metagenome assembly OERY01 (sample SAMEA3891872, study PRJEB23780) | metagenome | biome: terrestrial biome; feature: animal house; material: Caecal content | place: Italy | collected 2015-05-05 | reverse complement strand
CAACACGAAACGTCTCCAGCGTAACCTTGGCGTTTTGACACCGATGGAAAAGCATAACCTTTATTTGAAGGCGGCTTGAGATATTTTTTGTTGATTTATTTCATTGTCCTCTTGACGGGGTGCACACCATCTTTGACCGTGATTCGGCTGCATATGAGTACGAGCGTGATGATTACCCGGCATGGATCGCCTTTTCTGTGGACGAAGAAGGCAGTGGTTACATCGTTGGCGACCTTGCGGAAGTCTGCGATATGCTCCAATCTTTCCAGAATGACCTCTTGGAAGAAGCAAACACACAAAATGGGCGTTTTCAACGCCATGATGTTTCCGACAGGCAATTTTGAATGATTTGGAGGAAATTAACATGAGGGAAGAATTCACCCACGTATACGTCAACATCATCCAGAGATCCGGCGCCGACAAGCTCCTGGACTGGATCGAAAATCGAACTGACTTTTTTGATGCTCCGGCGAGCACGAGATACCACCTGGCAGAGCCGGGCGGTCTGGTGAAACACAGCGTCCATGTCTTTGAGCGGTTGAACGCTCTGTGCGAATCAGAGGACTGGGCGGCCAAAGGGATTTCAAAACCGCAGAAAGAGTCAATAGCAATTTGTGGTCTGCTTCATGACCTCTGCAAGGCAAATTTCTACAAGACTTCTACCCGCAACGTCAAAAACGAGGCGACCGGTCAGTGGGAGAAGGTGCCGTTCTACACTGTCGAGGACCAGTTCCCCTACGGCCACGGGGAGAAGAGCGTCTTTCTGATCGAGCGCTTCATGCGGCTCAAGACCGAGGAGGCGGTGGCCATCCGCTGGCACATGGGCGGCTTCGATGATGCGGTGCGGGGAGGCAGCTTCGCCATAAGTGCGGCCTTCGAGAAGTATCCGTTGGCTCTGCTTCTCCACCTTGCCGATATGCAGGCAACCTACCTGGACGAAGTGGAACGGGCATAACAAACCAAGCCGTGACATTGGAGGAAGGCTATGTCTGGATTTGTTTTGGCTTCTATGCTGTTTATGCACGTCGTGGACGACTATTACCTTCAGGGAATTTTGGCCAATTTGAAGCAGCGGTCCTACTGGGAAGAACACGCGCCGGATCCCATGTACCGGTATGACTATTTAGTCGCCTTACTCATGCACAGTCTGAGCTGGTCTTTCTGCATCATGCTTCCGACCGTAGCATTGAGAGGTTTTGCGTGGAACGCGGACGTGACGGCTCTTTTTACTTTCAATATCGTTGTTCATGCGGTCGTTGATGACGCTAAGGCCAACCGGCGTAAGATTAACCTCATTACAGATCAGGCAATTCATTTGGTACAAATTCTGATGACATTCTTTGCTCTGAATACTTGACGATTGGAGGAATATCTCATGGAAGAACTCAAGTTGTTTAACAATCCGGAATTTGGAACCATTCGCGTCATTTCTATTGAAGATGAGCCATGGCTGGTGGGCAAGGATGTGGCCGCCGCGCTGGGGTACACAGACACCGACCAAGCGCTGCGCCGTCATGTTGACGATGAAGATAAGCTGACCCGTAATTTTGACGGGTCAGGTCAGAACCGCGGTATGACCATCATCAACGAATCCGGGCTGTACAGCCTGGTGCTGTCGAGTAAGCTGCCGACGGCCCGCAAGTTTCGCCGCTGGGTGACCAGCGAGGTGCTGCCCAGCATTCGTAAAACAGGTGGGTATATCCAGGGGCAGCAAGAACTGTCTCCTGAGGAGCTTATGGCTAAAGCGTTACTGGTAGCTCATAAGACGTTGGAAGATAGAGAAAAGAGGATTGCTGATCTGTCCTCGCAGAACGAGATTATGAAACCCAAGGCGGATTATTTTGATCGTCTCGTAGACAGGAATACTCTCACCAATTTCAGGGAAACCGCCAAGCAGTTTGGGGTGGCGCCCAAAAAATTCGTTGCGTTCCTTATTGAGAACAATTTCGTCTATCGTGATAAGCGCGGCAGGCTGCTTCCCGCAGAGGGCAAAAACGATGGCTTATTTGAGGTCAAAGAATGTATCAACGATAAAAACAAATGGAGCGGAACGCAAACGCTCATAACTCCGAAGGGCAGGGAAGTTTTGAGGTTGCTGCTGAACAAGTGATCTTCATCCAGGGAGAATCAATATGGGTATATGTGAAGAGCCTGCATCTGGCGATACACTTAACCGCTTGGGCGCCAGCTTGGGATATTCGAGAGCTGCCGTAGAATCCGACGACGATTACCGCGTCCGCATCCTTGTAGAAGAAAGCGTGAAGGATTTTGTGGCCAGAAATGCGTCAACGTGGGAGTACATCAGAAAGTTGGGGCCGCCACCTGGATTGGACAGCGAGCAAATTCCGGCAGGTCTCCTTCCTGGGGCCAGCAATCAGGAACGTTTTCGGTGCATCGAGCGGCTGAAGGCAGAGCACAGGAAGTGGGCAGAGCAATATTTTCGGGAGGCTGTCGTGGTAAAGAGAGAGTCACCGTGCAAAGGGTGCATAAGCGAGTCGTATTGCAGAAAGACGTGCGACAAATGGACCATCTGGTTTTCTGCCAAGTGGCGCGTCATACACAGATCGGCCCAGCAGGCCATTCAATTAAGGGATAAAAACCTGACCGAGAGAAAGGCAAACGATAAATAATAGGAGGCGCTGAGATGAAAGACGTTATTGCATTCGATGAGATGACCTATCAATACGATGAAGATTACAAACTGTTTCTGGAGGGTATCAAGTATAGCTTTAACAACGCTGTAAAAATAGGCCACAATCATCTGTTCACCACAGATGCAAATGGTCTGTACGATACGTTTCTGGATTGCCTGCCGGCAGAATTTCGGCAGATCTACAACTGCAATGCCTGCCGTCACTTCGTCAACAAGTTTGGCGACCTTGTTGTGATTGACGAAAATACCGGGGAACAGACCCCGGCGATGTGGAACACAAATATGAACATGAAGGAGAGTGCTTTTCACAAAGCCGCGCTGCGTCTCTGCGATAAGGTTAAAAGGGCCAAGGTTACAGGTGTATTCGTCACATCCGACAAAACGCTCGGTACACCGGCAACTGGGTGCTGGATACACATGGCAACAAGCGTTCCCGACGCAGCAATTTACCGCAGCCGTATCAAGACGTCCCATCAGGTCATAGCCGAAAAGGCGGAGGAGCGCCGCACTTTATGCCGGGCGATCCAGGTGTACAGCACAGAGACGGCAGCAGAAACGGTGAACTTGCTTCGCTCCGATTCGATGTATCGTGGAGACAAGGCCCTGGGCATGGCTGAATGGTTCCTCGGTGTACACCGTGCTATAGCCGGAAAGGGCACGAGGGCGCACAACATCATCTGGTACAAGGTTGCGGCTGCGCCTGCCGGGTTTTGCCATATCCCGGCCAGTACGGTTGGGGCGCTTATGGAAGATATCGACTCCGGCCCTCCACTGGAAGAAATACGGCGTCGTTTTGCAGAGAAGATGAATCCGCTCAAATACCAGCGCCCACAGGTGGCCCCTGGCACCGGTAATGTAGCTCTGGCTGAGGAAATCGTAGAAAAGCTCGGGATTGCAACCTCTTTGAAGCGGCGGTTTGCGCGCCTTGAGGAGCTGCAAACCATTTGGTTGCCTGCCCATGATGACCGCGACGCTACACGCTCTACTGGCGTATTCGCGGGCGTGGAAACCAAAGAATCTGCGAAAAAGAAGCGTGCCGTTAAGAGCCAGTATATCCCCACTGAGATCGTGACTTGGGCGAAGTTTCGTAGGAAGGTTCTTGACCGGGCAAAACAAATTGAGTTTCTGGTCAGTAGCAGACGTGAGAACTTCGCGGCCATCCTTACAGCTGAGGACCCGGAATCTCTTCCTGTCATCCAGTGGGATACCGATCAGAAACGAAATCCGTTTTCGTGGTATGTGTACGCTGGGGGAAGTCTTCCTTCGAGATGGAATCTGAACGCCTATATTGCAAAGGTCACGGGCATTATTCTCAAGCCTTCCCTCTGGCAGCCAGGCTTTGAGCATCATGGAAAGGGCGTCATCTTCATCCTGGAAGGCGCGAAAGACAGCAACTACCAAAACTGCGGAAACGGACTGTTCCCTGAAATCCTGAAATCAGAGCTGCGAGAGGTACGAGCCACCATTGAAGCCTACTCCAGAAGGCAGTCTATTGGTGGTTACAACGAGGCGTCGGCCTGCGGCCTTATGATCGGACCCGACAGCGGCTTCGATACCAACCCTACGTTCCGCGTCACGACCGACGAGGGCATCACGAACTATCAGATTGACCGCTGGGAGTAATGTGAATCCAATTTAACTGATATCAAAGGAAAACAAGTTATGAAAACATGGAACGGTAAAACAGAGAATGGTTTTGAGTACCGTGCAGAAATAGATGATGCAGGACTTATCAAAATCAATATCGAAGGACGGCTTTATGAAAGGTCTTTTTCTGATTTAGCCTTCCTTGTAGGGCAAGCAGCGTTTTCTTTGGCAAGAGTGATGTCCAAAAGATTTGGCTTATCCATACAGGAATCGCTAAACATCGTCAAGATGTCGGCAAGTAATAAAGTCTGGGAGCTTAGAAAAGAGTACGAGAAAAATCAGTAGACAAATGAGATAGTTATAAAAAGGGGAGAGCGAAACCATGAAACGACTTACATCAGATAATCCGTCGTTTGATTTGAACACCATTTACGGAAAAGACCATGAAGCCTGGGTCATGGGCGGAGGGCCGGCTCCTGACTATGAGGACTGCAAGCTCGAAGATATGATCCGGCGCATGGCGGCAACTTTTGGAGTAGAGTTGTTGTCTGAAAACACGGATGAGTTTGACGAAGAAATGTGCGATCACCTTGCAGACGGCGTAGAAACTGCATCTGGAGCATTGGCGATGCTCTACCATGTCGCTGTACAGGCCCTTGAGATGAGAGAACGTCTCAAGAAAATTGAGGGCATCCTGGGTTGCGATTATGACCTGGACCGGCTGCGGGTACTGGTAGATGCTGATTCTGAGAGGCGAGCGGAAGCCAAACCTGCGCCGTGTGGTTATACCTGCGGGCAATGTGCCCACTTCCACTTGGATGTTATTAGCCGGACGAGCCGGTGCGAGGTTAGAAGGTGGGCCGTTGACCAAAGCGGAAATCTCATCCAAGCGGCTATAACCGGCAGCCTCGTACCATATAGCCCTGCATCAGAAGCAAAAGCCTGTGATAAGTTCAAAATGGAAATCAAAAGGCGAAATACTGGATGGTGAAAACCTGGAGGATAGGCAAGATGTATGAACCGTATATTTCGAAAGACAAACGCTTACACCTGTTTTGCCTGTGCGACAGCACTTTGTTTTTTCTTATTGAACTGGTTGATGAATTACTTAAATTTGAATGTACTGACATTCAAACAAGCGGAAGAGTGGTAAGTGAAGGTGTTCCGGCCGAAAAGCCGTGGTGTAACTTTTTGTACGAGGCCAGCGGTGTTCTTCCTGATAAGTGGTACGAGAGGGCGTTGGATGTAAGGAGGGATTGACCATGACGCGAATTGAAGCCATCAAACAACTGGAGAGCCTGCTGTCCTACTGCAAGGTCATGCTAAAGATCGACGAGATTTGGAAGCCGTACTACGAGGCGCTGAATATTGTCATCGCCGCCCTCCGCGGCCCCACGCGGGAGCAGATGGAGAAGTTGCGGGGAGAGGTAAACAAAATTGACAAATTTTTATATGCTTGCTCAAAGTGCGGGGCATTCATTGATAAGGGAGACAGCTTTTGCTGTAGGTGTGGCGTTCCATTAACAGATGGGGCCGTGGACATTGTGATGCAGAGATTGGAGGCGCTGAAAGATGAGGCTAATTGACGCGGACGAGCTGAAAAAAGATTTTCGCTTGAATTTTGGCGGAGTAAGTCACGCAGTAGCAGCTTGCGAAATTATCGACAGGCAGCCTACCATCGACCCAGAGAGCCCGCGGCCGCATGGAACATGGGTTGTGTTGACAATCGACAACTATTCTAACTGCGGAATTTTTGGATGTAGCCAGTGCAAAACTGCCGCAGGGATTATTACAAGACCGACATGGAGATTTTGCCCCCACTGCGGCGCAAAGATGGAGGACTGACCATGAGCAACGAGATTGTGTTTCCAGACGTCAACAAGCAAGCGTTGAAAATTATTAAATATAACCTCGAAAACCCGGATGTCACCATCAGCGAAAAAACGGAAGCCATAAAGCGCGTTGCAGAAATGAGGATACACAACGACCTGAGCAAGGCTGATCTGATATCTGCACTACGCTGGCTTTTTCGGCATTATGACTTTTTGGAGGATTAACCATGCGAAAGATAGCCGAAATCAAGAGCGATAAACGTCTCCGAATCGCAGAATCCGGGTTTGATGGTATGGCCTGCTACCTCAACGACAAGCGGTACAAGGCACCGCGGGAAATGGCTATTATCGCATCGTGGGCCGGCGGCTGGGAGCATGTCAGCGTGAGCTTGCGCAACCGCTGCCCGACATGGGACGAGATGTGCCTTGTGAAGGATATTTTTTGGATGGATGATGAGTGTGTCGTGCAGTTCCATCCACCTAAAAACGAGTATATCAACGTGCATCCATACTGCCTACATCTGTGGAAGAAAATCGGCGAAAAAACGGACCTGCCGCCGAAAGAGTTTATAGCCATTACACATACAAGCGATAAAGAAGGTGTTTGATAATGAGTGATATTCCGAGTTTTTGCATTGAAGCCGATAACGAACGCCCCTGTGTCGTATGCGGAAAAATGACAAAGTATGTAGAGATTGGTGTTGAGCAGCCGCTATGTAGCGATGTGTGCATAGATAAGTTTTATGAAATGATTTATGGGAGGGAGGTACTGTAAGATGAAGCAAAGGCTGATTGATGCGAACGCTCTACGTTGGAGAATGGGCGTAGACCAGGACGATAAGCAAATCTTTTACATTACTGGCGAGGATATCGATTCTGCGCCTACCGTCAACCCAGAAAACCTTCGGCCCATGGGATGGTGGAGATACAACAAGAAAACTCGCTCGTGGAATTGTGGGCAATGCGGATGGAGAAATCCGCTCATGTCACCCGATGGCCCGTCGCCAGATGGTGAACAATTCACGTACTGTATGTGCTGCGGAGCCAAAATGGTAGGTGAATGCTATGAAATTGAAAAGAACCATCTGAAAAGTATAGGAAGCGACATACACAAATGAGCTACGATATTTATTTGAAAGATCCTGTTTCAGGGGAAACCTTACAGACCGACCAGCCGCACCAGATGCGAGGTGGGATGTACGCTATGGGCGGCACACGGGAAATGTGGCTTAGTGTTACCTACAACTACGCTTACTGGTACTACAAGCCTGGTGTTTTCGCCTCCACAGAGCAAGAAAGCAAGGGCATCCGCACAATCTACGGCATGAGCGGCGCGCAAAGTATCCCGGTACTCGAAAAGGCCATCAAAGCGTTAGAGAGCATGAGAGAGGATATCAGCGATGATGAACGCAGGGAGTGTGAAGAACAAGGAGCCACCGGCTACTGGATGCCTACGCGACAGAATGCCATCAGGCCGTTGTATAAGCTCTTGGCCTTTGCCCAAATGAGGCCGGACGGAACCTGGGACGGAGATTAAAGCGGCATTGTTTCCTGTCATCGTCTACAAGAGAATCTAAACGGGAGGAAGTTTGAATGAAGAAATCTGTACTTATCGTGCTCGGTATCATCGAAGCAGCGCTCCTGCTTATTGCGGTGTCGGCGGTTGGTATCAACAATAGGGCTATTTCGCTGGAGGAACAAATCAGCGGAGCAGAAGCCCAGATCAATGTGGCGGAAAAGCGCCGGGTCGATCTGGTCTACAATCTGGTCGATACCGTCATCGCGTATCAGGAGTATGAAGGGGAGACTATGCGGGCCATTACGGAGGCCAGAGCATCTGCCAGATCCGGCGATGCGGATAGTGCCATGACGGTCCTTAACGCGGTGTCTGAGCAATACCCAGACCTCAAGGCCAACGAGAACTATCGGCAGCTTATGACCGAACTGGCCCTTACAGAAAATTCGATTGCCCAATACCGCAACAGCTACAATGAGCAGGTACGGGCCTATAACAAATTCATCAGGAGATTTCCGAACAGCCTCATCCTCAGCATCTTGGGTTATTCTCCCATTGAAGCAGCTTATACCGATTATGATGCGCCGGAAGACGCCCCGACAGATTTATTCGGCGGTGAATGAGTATGGAAGTCACAAAAAGGGAAGTGCTATTCAGCTCCATCATCGTTCTGGTTATGATTGCCGTTGGAGTCCTCATATCTGGCACCATTGAGGAGCATATTCAGACTGAAACCGAGCGCTATACGACGGCCGTCAGGATAGTGGATGCGGGCCAATTTCGCTATGGCATGAACACCAACTTCGGCAATGCCCTTGTGTTTGGAACGCTACAAGCTAAGCAGCCAGTTTCTTTCCCAGAGCTTGGCGGAGAGTACATGATCATTCGCAAGGTTAAAGAGCGGTATACCCGTCATACGAGGACCGTTACAACCACAGACTCAAAAGGAAATACAAAGATAAAAACAGAAGTTTACTACACCTGGGACTACGCAGGGAGCGAAGAAAAAAGAAGCGATAACGTGCTTTTTCTTGGAGAAGAGTTTGACATTCGTCAATTCAATTTGCCGTATGAAGAAGCGATTTCCCTGCCAAATGGCGGGAAGTATCTATATGAATGGACGGTTACACGCTACTACTATGAGGGGCTGCCGTCATCGTTCGACGCCACGATCCACGCCAACCTCATCAAGAAAGGTATTGGAGAAGGCGTGGATGTGTTCCGAGACATGACACCCGATCAGGTTGTAGAGAGCAAGTTGAATGGCCAGAATATCCCGATCATATCCTTTTGGGCCTTGTGGCTCATACTTACTGGGGCAGTTGTATACTTTTTCGTCGGTCAGGAGAACAAATGGCTTGAAGACGGGAGGTGAGCCACGTGGATGATATCGTGTACTGCACCTGCCGGGAATGCCCCTGGTCTGATTGTGAACGGCATCTGAGAAGGCTCAAGGGGCGAGACGGAAAGACCCTGGTTAGCGCGGCAAATATGGGCGGAATATGCCGCAGATATATCGCCTGGCTCGTTGAACGTACCAATAGAGAATATAAGAAAGGACAGGATTAGCAAAAATGAGTAAATATCGTGCAGCGTACAAGTGCCCACTTTGTGGCTCAATCTTCTGCACAGGAGATGCAACGGAAATCCCATACGATGAGTTGCCGGTCCTTCTCGGTAAGGTTATAAGGAATCAGAAGTTCGCGGGAAATCCGTATCTGTATCAGGCGCCCATGCACATCCCGCATAAATGCAGGGACGGTAGCGCCGGACTCGCTCAGTTCGCAGGATTTAGCGTATCAGAATAATGTCGAGCGATTCCAGCTCGTAGCCATGTATGATGCTCGTAATCAAGGAGGTAACATAATACGTGAAGAAAAAGCTGTGTAAACCCTGCGCAGTTTTGCTGCAAGAGCAGGGAAAGACCGTGGTGTTTGCAAAAGGCTGTCAGGAGAAGATTACCTGCGATGAGTGCGGTAAGCGCCGTTTCGGGTGTATCTATGAGGTTACAGGCAGAAAGAAGCGGGCTTCTGCAAACACATAAATCTGCACCTCACCGCATGTCCTGGGCCTGTTGATAGTCCACAGGCTTGCAAAATACAGCCTATTGGAGGCTATCGCTCCCACATAGCGAAATGTAAGCTAAAGACAATCAAACCATACACCAATAGCTTACAGTAAGGAGGAGCGTATGCTGAACAGGAAAATGCTGGGACAGCGGATCAGGACGGCAAGAAAAGAAAAAGGGCTTACCGGCGAGAAACTGGCCGATGCCTGCAATATCAACCCTACATACCTTCGGCAGATCGAAGCCGGCACAAAGATTCCAAGCCTGCCGATGTTCGTCACCATCTGTGAAGCGCTCAACGCATCCCCTGGATACCTGCTGGCAGATTCCTTCGATGAAGCGGGAACAAGAGGATCAGATCCGCTGTATGAGCTGTGTGACAAGGCCACTCCGTCACAGATGCGCATTATCACTGCCATGGTTGATGCTGCTGTCAAGGCCATACAATCCTGAACGAATCCAACAAAGCCGCCGGCCCGTGCTGGCGGCTTTTTATTTATAAGAATAGATAAAAGCGGGCGTAAAGGTTTATATGTACAAAAAATACTGCAAATTACGTTAAAATAATTCACGAAAACCCTTTACATCAGGGGGTCAATGTGGTATACTAAAGTTGCAAAAAATAACGGTAATACGTTAGTTTAGAAAGGATTGATAACATGGTTACACCGTATAAAATCAAGATGGACGCCGCAAAGATGGATGCGGTTATGGAGATGTTCGAGCGTACATATTTGCATTTCGTCGATCTCGGCCATGAGGAAATGAAGGAGCGAGAGCGCGGGACGCTGGCGTTCTACGCTCTCCGGGATATGTGCAGGGACATCATCAAAGATATGAACGACCTCGGCAACGACATGGAGCAGCTTGAGTTGGATAGAGACAGGAAGTGATTAACAGTGATTGCCAAATGCGAAATCAATGACAAGGCCATCAAAATCATCAGCCAGCCGTATTCTGTCCGGGCCATCGTAAGAGGCGACAAGGTGGTTTTCTCCGTCAATGATATCCTCTATGCCTGCGGAATTAAGGCCCCCAGAAAATGGGTCGAAAGAAACGCTGATAAGTTCTCGTGGATGTGGGCCGACTCCTATCCTTATCCCGTCAAGACCGTGAAAGGTTGGAGGACGAACAAGGTGGTGTTCGTCAGTGGGGTAGTCGGCAAGAAACTGGTCAGGCTCACAGCTTGTTCGGAGCCAATCAGGGAATGGCTGCTGGATGAAGTTCTTACATACTATCCCAACAAAGAAGCCGATGAGATCTGTTCGCATCGATTTGATGACGGTTGCATCGTCCGTCCTCAGGAAGATGATCTTCGGCAGTACAAGTTCGATTTTTCGCCAAACGGATTCGCAGATGAGACGGATGAAGAAGCAGAGCTGGCTGAACCTGTTGTTTTTCGACCAGCCGAAGCTGAGAACAAAGCGAACCGTACCATTGAGCAGATGATCGATGACATCATCGTGGCGGCCCTTGAACTAGACCGTAAAGACTACGGCTGCCAAATCGACCGAATCCTTCTGGGGCTGCTTGATTTGAAGCGGTCGGTTATACATACCAAGGCGGTTTGACGCTTTTATTTTTGTGCGCAAGTTTCCAGTTGGAAACGAAAGAAAGGCAGATGGAAAGAATGCAATTTGAAAGCAAGATCGCCCTCATCGCCAAACGGTACAACTTGAGCTACAAGTGGACGGCGCTTCGGTTCGGCTATCGTAGAGTAGAGATTGAGTGCGAAGACTTCGATGAAGCCTATGCCGTCTCCTGCATGCTGCAACGTCATAAAGGGGTTTGGTCCAAATGGGCGGCTGACGGGCACACCGTATACGCGATGGACGCCGCAGCGCATGACGAGCTTATGCAAAAAGTACGAGAGGCGAACAGGCGCGTGAATGAATGGTGGGAGCGCTACCACGTTGCTGATGCTGAGACCCGCCGGCTGATGGCCTGCGGAGCAATCGAGTGAGGGGGTGTTTCAGATGGATATGAGTGGGTTTGAGATCTGTATCCCGATGCAAGGGCGAGGCTCTCCGGCTTTCTCCATAACAGAAAACGGCGTTACGTTTAATGCGCAAGTGACCACCCTGCTGCGGTTCCCTGAATATGTGCAGTTTCTCATCAACAGAAGTTCAAAGCAGGCCGCACTTCGCGTATGTGAAAAGAACGCCGATGGGGCACTCAAATTTTACAAAAGAAAGATACAACACGGGATGGATGTTTACAGCATCCGATGGAACAGCCAAAGCGTGAAAGACATCGTGATGCAGTTAATCGGAACAACTGAAATCGGATATGGTTTCCGCGTTAAAGGGAGGCTAGTAGAGCCGGGTTTAGTCCTGTTTGATATGTCCAACGCAAAAAGAATCGGAAGCAAGTGAGGTGATGATCATGTACTGTGATACTGTGAGGTGCAAAAGGTGCGGATGGCCCGTCAATCGCCGTGTTCATGTTGATCCTGATGGAGTTCCGCGTTGGACGTGCCCCATATGCGGGGCGGTTTGGGATGGATTCGACTTCTACAAGACGGTCAGCCGGGAGGAGGCTGCGGAGATTATCGAGTTTCGGTATCCAGAAGGCTACTTCATGGTAAAGGAAGACGGTAAGTTTGTAGGAATCGACAACAGCGACGGAGACGCCTTTACGGAGGCGTTCAAAAGCAAAGAGCGCTGCATCCGGTGGTTGGCCGGAGAGGAATTCTACGATGATGAGGATGAAGTGGACGGCGAAGTCAGCGATGTGAGCGCCGGCTGATACATAAAACTGGAGGTACATTATGGGAACCAGACATTTGATTGCAGTTCAGTTGGACGGAGAGTACAAAATCGCCCAGTATGGGCAGTGGGATGGCTATCCCGAAGGCAAGGGCGTTGATGTTTTGCATTTCCTCCGCAATCGCATGGATGAGGAAAAGTTCAAGGTGGCCCTGCGACGTTCGTCTTTCATCTCGGACAAGGCTCTGAACAAACTTTGGAAGGCGTGCGGGATGCAGGATGATGGTATGATTTTGCTGACAGATATGGACACCATGAAACGCCATCATCCTGAGTTTCATCGGGACACCAGCGCAAAAATCCTTGATCTGGTGCAAAGCCGCCCCAATGGGATGCAGCTTGAGAATTCCATTGGATTTGCTGCGGACGGCTTATTTTGCGAGTGGGCTTGGGTCATTGACTTTGACAAGCGCACTTTTGAGGGGTACAGAGGTTTTGGCAGCGATCCGCTCACGGAACAGGATAGGTTCTACTTTCTGAGAGACTTTGAGCAGAACGGATACAGCGGCGTCAAACTGGCGGCGGAATGGAGCCTCGACAACCTCCCTTCTGATGAAGTTTTTCTAGCCACGTTTAAGGAGGATGACGATGACTGAGACTAAGCAAGCGGCAATAGAAACCCTCGATGAACTGCACCGTACCATCCCTTACGATGACTATTGTACAATTCATGACAGCTTAACAGAAATTGAGACCCTTCGGGAACGGGACTCTGAGCTGAAGGAACTGTGGAGCGAGTTCGGTGACATACCGATAAACCCTGAGACGGAGTGCATAGAAGAACGGTTTATGGGGTGGGGCGTTGGTACTCATAGGGAGGAAATCTGGCGCTGGTTCGACGATCGATACAGCAATGGTGTTGCATATCTGTTGTACGGAGGAGATGAAGACTATGTGCCAGAGGCAAGACGGCTCTATGGGTTGCTGAAGCTCTGCTTTGAGTGCGAGTCCACATCGTGTCAGTTCAACCACGGCGGTGAATGCCGGTTTGCCTTGGTGCACGAGAGAAAGCCTCGAATCAACGATTATGATGGGTGCATCGGATATGACTACAAGGGGGGAGACTGAATGGGATACATAGGCGGCGGACCCTACTACGCAGAGATTTGCCCGCTGTGCGGGGAGCCGATGTGGAACGGTCGGTGTGAGAATCCGGACTGCCATTACCATTGGTATCCGAAGGAGGATGACGAAGAATGATGAAGAAAATGAGGCTCGCAGATGTCCCTTTTGGAAAGGATTTTGAAATCTGGGGCCATGCGTACACCGTTCTGGACGGTGATGACAAAGGCGTTCTCGCTCTGGAGGCCGATGTGGTCTGCGAGATGCCTTTCCGAGAGGACAAGGTTGACTACAAGGTAGCACCGAACGACTTCAGGGATAGCTCGGTTTACCAGTACCTCGCTGAAACGTACCTCGCAGAGTTGGTTTCAAAAGGGGCGGATTTGGGCAGGGACATCCGCATGATGGAGCTTGACCTCAAGTGTACCCTCGGACAACGCGAATACGGGGTGGTAAAAGTGTACGCCGGCCTGCTCACGCTGGAGCAGTACGGCAAATACTATGACATCATTCCGAAGATTGATACGACCTACTGGCTCGCAACGCCTTGGAAAACGCCCAGATGCTCCCGGAACACGGACTTCTCGAACTACGTCTGGGGCGTGTACTCGGACGGCGTCTACAGCGACTGGGACTACTTCAGCGCCTACGGGGTGCGCCCCACTTTGACTCTTAGTCCTTCGCTCTTGGTCTCTGTTGAATGTGATAAGGATGAGGAAGAAGAGGTTGAAAGCAAGTGGCACAAGTACCTTGAGTACATGATTCGCTGGGCGATTTCCCATTCGGATAAAAGTTTTGTCGGGTGTTGTCCCGTGGGCTACGCTGAGTGGATCAACAGCAACCGGGAGGATGTGTAATTATGAAGAATCGGTTTGAAGTTTTCTCTTTGGATGTTTACATGGACGAGGCCGGCTGCTGGACTGAGAATAGCCGGACTTCTCTTGGTGAGTTGGAGGTGGAGTCTGCTGTCGGCAGTGAGATTGACGCCGTGGACATCATCGCGGCTTTGAAAAGGTTCGGGTACTCAGACCTTACCGGTCGCCAAATCAAGGCCCTGGTCACGACGGATCGCCGCGTGGTGTATGCCGAGGACTACTACGGAGATGGCTCCTGGTGGGAGGTCGGCGCTGTGAAAGGGCATGTCCCCGTCTATGGATTGAGGCTGAAGGAGGATGATGCGGCATGAACCTTATTACGAAAGAGACACTTCGCAAATCTCTTGAAATCGGCCTCAAAATGAGAGAGCTGTTCGACTTTTCGGACGGCCAGGACTGCCTCATTTTCAAGGTAGAGAAGTTTTTACCGGGGGATAAAATCATCTACATACCAGACGTTGTCCTCAATGAGATTCCGTTGGGTAGGCCGGTGGTTGTTGATGATGAGATTACCGAGATTTTGGACAAGTGCTACACCGGCAACGATTTCATAGATCTGTGTGACGGGGATGCGAAGTTGGCAGAACGTTTGTTCTGGTACTGCGACTGGCAGCATCCGTCCTCAGCCTTGAACGAGGTGACGGACGACGAGGAGGACGTGTAATGGACGAGTTTCTGGAAAAAGTGAACGCGCGCCCGCTGAAAGGCTTTGAGAAGTGGCTTGATGCGCTCCCTGCTGTTCCGACAGACGGGTTTCGCGCTGAATGCTGGTCGTGGGTCAACGCATGGGGATCCGGCGGCGGCAGCTACGAAACAGAAATGAGAGCCAAATCAGCCATTGAGGAATGCTCCGATGAATCGCCAAAGTCGATTGCTGATGCGGTCTACCACGCCATTGCGGATTGCACTGAAAGTCCGATGTCGGCAAGTTGCATCACGCAACTGATGATTGAAGAATCGGAGGCAGAATGTGGTTGTAAATGACTTGACAAATACTTGCTCAACCTGCCGCTGGTGGGAGCCGTTTCAGGGTGTTTGCTTCAACGGAGACTCATCCCACTGTGCGGACTTCACAGATGGGGATGAAACGTGTGATGCCTGGGAACAGGAAGAGAACGAATAAGGGGGAAAACAAATATGGATCGCAGAAATATTCCGTATGTGTACAAAATCGAGGAGGAAATTCGTAAAGCCGCTATTACTGGAGACGGGTCGGATGCGGCTCGCCTGATTTCCGAAGCTCTCAACGACATCGGGGGCGGGGTTGCTGCATTGATCAATCGGTATCCCTACGACGACCTTCCGCTCGTCATGGCGTCTCTCTTGATTACCTACAATGCTTTGTGCTCCGTTGTCGGACCCAACGGAAAAGCGCTTGCAGATGGAATTGCGCAGATGACAAACTGCGTTGCAATCAATCTGGCAGAGCTTGCCAAGCAGGTCCGAGACGAAGGGAGAGCGGAATCGTGAGCAAAAGAAAGTACAAACCGGGTGGTGTGATTTGTACACTTGATGAACTGTTGCACCAGGACTTTGTTTTTTTCAATGGAAAGATTCTGCATCGCGGTTTCTTTCTGTCGTGGAGCATTCATTTCATCCTCAACAGTCTTGGAAATGGCTGCTTGCGATACGCTGTTCGAGAGGAGGACGCACATGAAAAGAAAAGCCGCGATTGAAACGCTGCACGAAATTCTGGAGAACGACACATACGGGTTTCGGGACAGTATGACAGATGAACAGATCAAGGCCGTCCAAATGGCGCTTGATTCCCTTGAGTTCCCGGAAAATATGTGCTGTGGTGACTGTCTACATTTTGTATACGAAGATATTGACGGTTACGGGTGGTGCCAGAAATGCGACCGGCGCAACAGGTGCGATGATGGCCCGTGCGACGATTATGAATGAAAGGAGCAAACTACATGATAAGACCGATTTTATTTAATACGGAAATGGTCAAGGCGATTTTGGACGGACGAAAGACCGTCACCAGACGACCTATCAAACCCAGGCCGCCGGCGCATTGCTTTTTGGGCAGCGAAGATGAAGGGCACACATTCGACTTCCTTTGTGGGGAATACCGCTATGGAGCTTTCGTGGACTGGGTTGTTTCCGTTGTGGCGCCGTTCGTTCCGGGCGACGTGCTGTGGGTGCGTGAGTGCTGGGCAAAAGATTCCTTCACGGACGGTTACATATATCCCACCGAAATCGTGGGAGCAGGTCAGAAGTGGCGACCGTCTATCCATATGCCCAAAGATGCGGCTCGAATTTTCCTGCGGGTGACAAGTGTGCGGGCAGAGAAGTTGCAGGAAATAGATGACAGCGGAGTGGTAGCCGAGGGGCTGGAAATAGGTTGTTTCTTTGATGACCTGTGGAACAGCACCATTAAGCCGGCGGATCGGCTAACCTACGGATGGGATTCAAACCCGTGGGTATGGGTCATAGAGTTTGAGAAGTGTGACAGACCGGAGGGCTTTTTGTGAAAGACAGATTGACTGTTCGGCATGGTATGCTCACAGACCTTGCCAACTACCTGAGCCAAAGCGGATGGAAACTGGAGACTCCTATCGGAAAGTATGAGGTGCTGCGGGCAAGGCGGCAGGGCCACCCCAGACCGCTGCTCATCTACGATCGGACCTCCGGCGGATGCGGGTACAGCATCGACGAGAGGGACATAAAGGTGTACCGTGGCTGGCAGAGAAATCGTCGGCGTCGCGGCCTTGATCCGAATTGGCCGACGGAGGCAGAACGTCAGCTCTATTTTGAAGGAAAGGATGCATGGGTAAATGGAAGAAATACTTACTTATGACGAATTGCAGTTCATTGCTCTGCGTCGGGCGCATCCTGAATGTTATAGCAAGGTGCTTCAAATCCTTTTACAAGAAAGGGGAAACGAAAATGACTGATACGGAGCTTGTCAAAAAATGGCAGACCATTAGTACCGAGTTCGAGGCAACGGAGCGGATGTCCTGCGTTCCTGCCGGCATCAAGAAGGTTCGGGCTGACCACATCTTCGATGAGGAGAAGCCGGTTCGCTGGAATCGAGAAATGGCGGAAAAGAACAATGCCGATTATCAGGCAGAGGTGGCTCGGCTCAATACAGAAAAGAACAAGCGCCGCGACGCCATACTCGATGACATCTACCGGCTGATTCAGAAGGACGTTGGCCATGGTTTGTCGCAGGTCAAGGCCCAGCGCCTCTGGGCGTATGCGTGGGAGCAGGGCCGTGCGAATGGGTTCTCAGAAGTCTACTACTACCTACAGGACCTCATCGAGTTGGCTAGGATGCTTTTAAGCAAAGACCGAGAATAGTCCGGTATGTTTCGGTTTCTTGTTAAAAGAAAGGATGGTCTAGCGAATGGGCAGCGTGAGTTGGAATGACAAGCTGTATAGCAAGATGTGCGATGAGCAGGAAGCCTACAAGAGTATGCTGTTGTCTAAACCGCCGGAAGAAATCCTGGAACACGCCTATGAGTACAGCGTCAGGGAAGATATTATCTGCGCAATGACAGATAACGATTTGCCGGAGGAACAGGCGGCGGCTATCCTCAGCCTGAATTTGACGATGGACGATATGTTTGAGCAGTTCTCCCACAACAGCTATTCGAGCAACCAAATGGATATCATCTGGAGCAGCATTGAGGAGAGAGGGAAGAAGGCGTACAGTGGCCTGATGGACAGGGCCAAGAGTCTGATTGACGAATTCTGTATTCACGAGTACGATGCGCCGGCGGATTTCAGCGATTTGAGCAAGGTCGGCGTGGCCTATACCACCGTAGGTGATCAGGGGCAGTTTCCCTTGCAGGTCTATGTTGACCTCGAAAACTACAAAATCGAGCGGGAGCTGGACGGTAAGCCGCTGGATAGTTGGCAGTATGATACTCTTGTGGAACTGATCGAAACAGAGCTGGAAGGTATGGATTTCCAAACGTTGGTTTCTGTGTCGGATGAAGACATTGAAAAAGCGTTGGCCTTGGAAGGAGGGGATTTCCGTTGAAGGATATAAGAATCGAAAGAGGGGACATCTTCTACGTTAATAGCTTTGTCCCCACGGTCGGATGCGAACAGCGGCCTGGCCGCCCCGGCGTTATTGTATCAAACGATGCCAACAACCGCGCCAGTCGCACCGTAGAGATTGTCTACTGCACGACAAGAGAAAAGCCGAATCTCCCCACCCATACCATCATACACAGCACAGCGGTGGAGAGCACGGTTCTGTGCGAGCAGATTACGACGATCTCCATTGACTGCATTGGTACATACATTGGAAGATGTACAGCGGCAGAAATGGAAGCTATCGACAAATGCCTGATTGAATCCATTGGCCTAACCATCCCCAGCAAATCCAAACAGACGCTTGAATGTTCGGTAAAGGGCGATCATGATGATGAGGCAAAGAAACTCCAGGACGATATGTACAAGATCAAGGTGGAGCTTGATACCTATAAGCGTATGTACGAAATTGCAGTGAACAAGCTGGCGACTGCCAGAATTGAGGGGAAACAGAAGCGATGAGCAGTGAGTACAGCATTTACAGCCCATTTGACCCAGATAAGCACAAAGACACCTACAAGAATTATTTGGAGGTTCTTTTGCTGGAAGATGGATCTGTTGTTTATGCCATACCGTCCCACCAGGAGAAGGCTATGGCACTTGCCTGTGAACGTCTTGGAGTTACCAGGGAATTGATCTGCGACATGTGCCCGATACAGTATTACGCAGACTTTCTGAACTGGCTGCTGTCTCTTACCAATTCGGTGTCGGTCTGGAACAACATGATCTCATGCTGGAGCATCAACAAAAATCAGGCGGCCACCCTGCGTATGCTCAAAACCAAAGGCCTATACAGAGGTCCGATTCCGTCACTTCCGAGCAGTCCCAAGTAAGTAAAAATATTTAGCAAATGTGCTCTAAAATATTGACGTAGGTACGTTAATATGTTATAATATACTTACAAAACAACATATCTACGCAAGAAAGGAGAGACAATATGTTTGCGTTGGAGGTTCGTTACAGTGGGCGCTGGAAATGGGGCGTCCGTACATACAACACGCTGGAAGATGCTGAACGCCGAGTTAAAGAGTTGGCAAGCGTCGGCATCCAATCCAGAATCAGAAAAGCGTCTGATTTGTGGGAGGGCTGATTTTTTGCGCCCGCAAGTTTCCAGTTGGTAATAAAGCGTATATGGATGGAGGTTGTAAAATGTTTGAAGGGCGTATGAGGAACACCGGTTGGGGTTACACAGGCTCCGAAAAGAAGGGGTTTGAATGGCTGTTCACACCGGACGACAAAGATGCAGCTTACTGTGCGGACTCGAACACAGGCCGTTGCTACCCGTTCTGCCTGTGTAGAAGCGGTAACGTGTTCCAAACCGAGGCACAGGCGGTTAAGGCCGGGAAGCGGTGGATGAAGGAGTGTAAGAGATCCGGAATCATCGAGGCCGTAAAGGCTACACCTAGACGCTTTGAGTATTGACAGGAGGGATTGAAATGCTGAAAGCCTACACGCCGGCCACATACAGAACGGTTATCGAATATGAGCTGGCCTTCGATGATGGTCTCAACAATGGCTTCGGCTTTCCGTGCGACCGAGACGGCAAGCTCCTGGAAAGCGAAGATCAAAACCCGGAGGCCCATGAAAACCTGAAATTCTGCCTGGCACATCCGGAGAAGTTCGATCGGTTCAACGAGGTCGTGGAGTACCGTCGGCGGATCAGGGAAGACGCCAGGGGGATCTGCTCATGCGGAGAAGATCTGGAGCTGTGGGACCAATACTACGGGGCCTGCCAGTGCCCGAACTGCGGACGATGGTACAACTTGTTCGGGCAGGAGCTTCTTCCGCCGGATTGCTGGGAAGAAGACCCGTCAGAAGAAGAATATTGCGAGGAGTGGTAATTTTATATGTTTCGCCTGAAGATCTGCAAGAGGTTTCTTGGTAATGAAGCATTATGCTTCATCGTCAAAGTTCCGAATGATCTGTACCAAAATTGGTACGATGTACGGAAAGATGACTTTGGAGATTGGTATCCAGGGTCTACGGCAGGTTTGTTCGACAGCTTGGATGATGCGGTTGCTGCACTGAAAAAGCACCGCCCGATGGTAGAGGAGGTTGAATTGTGATGCTTAGGCAAATCAAGAAAGACTGCAACATCAGGCTGGCGGATGGTCGCAAGGCCATCCTGAGCGCAGTCCAGCTCTCGGACGGGAAGTTCGAGGTCATGCTGCTCGCCGACGACGCGAACATGGACGAAATAGACACTGTCCGGTGCGAAAGCGAACCGGATGCTCTTGTCTTTTTCGACCATATGAGGGAACGATACCACGTTCCGGAGCTTACAGGCCGCTATAAGAAGCTGGCTGAGGATTTGAAAGAAGCCCTGGCCTACGGCTTGGAGCACGCTGGCACGGACGACGGCGGAACCTGCAACTTTGATTCGCCAACCCTATATCTTCCGCGCTGGAACAGGAAAAAGGTGGAGGCTGCGGCTAAGACGGCCGGCGTCGGATGTTTTATGTGGTCTTCTTTTTCCAAGAGCTGCTATGTGTTCTCTGTTCCGGGTGTTGGACAGGGATACACGAGGACCAATGCGGCCGAAGCCATGAAGGATTTTCTGAAAGACCGCGGTTATGAAGCTGGTATGTATTATCAAATGGACTAAAACAGGAGGAACGTTCACATATGACCAGAAGCGAAGAAATCGACCTTGAGATTCGGAATCAGGCCGTCCGGCTGTATCCGAAGTGCGCAGCTCTGTTTGAGCTACCGATGATGGTATACAGCAAGATTGTGGAGGACAACACCACACGCAAGCGGCCCTACCGGGTGAGCGAGACAAGGATCCGCAAGGTTATCCTCAGCATGGAAGAGTTCCAGTGATCGGAAAAGGAAGGGTACATAACATGAACGCATACATTGAAATGAATCGGCGCCATCAGGAAGAAGTCAGCGCTTTTCCTATGGTATTTGCCTTTGGAGACGAACAGCTCAAAGAGGCGATGAAAAAGCTGGGGTTGAAACCTTCGGATACGGACAAGGTGTGTACTATTTATGGCGCTGGCGACATCATCCGTAAAAGCGACCTGCCGGCCTACCGTGAAATGCAAAAACGTCATCGTAATGAGCTGCTCGAAGCCATTAACTCCGACGAAACCGGTGACGGCTTCATTTTCGACATGTTCGATTATGAACTTGCCAATCATGAATACGGCTATACACGCGATCCGCACGATGCCCTGATGACGCTTGGGATGAGCTTGAACAAAGTAGCAAACGACGATCGTCTGCGCCACGGCTTTGAGAAAGCCTGCCGGAATCAGGCCAAATGGTACGACGAGCATAACTGAGGTGGTAGAAGTGAGCAACAGAGTTGATATGTGGTATGGCGACCCGTTCTTGGAAAAGAAATACGCTGCCGACGCCTTCTTCAGTGACACCGATTGCGTGTATCGCGGGAACATCTACGATGATAACGGGCACCCTATCGGCGATTATGAATCATCCGATAGCGCATGGGTAGGGGAAAGGTTCAGGATTAAGTGGTGAGGAGGAAGAAGTGATGGATAATATCAGAACTGTGGTGTTCTTAGATGACCAGAGAGGAACTGGAGAAGATCTGTACCGCTGCAAGGAAACCGGGAAAGTATATATCCGGCAGGAGTGCGACGATGAATATGTGCGCTGGCTTACCTCCAACAAGTGGATGGGCGGATACGAGGCCAGTTGCCCTATGCGGGAGGCCCTGGAATTTCACATTGTAGGCAAAGATGGGGAACTGCTGTTCCGGGAGCCTATCATCAAGGTTCCTGGATACTCCGACACCGTAGCAGAGAAGATTGCTCCGTTCAGTTGGGAGGCCATCAGTGCACTGGAAGATGAACAGACCAAAAAGCTCGGCCTGCACGGATACTATGAGTGGAAGGATTGGCTCATGAAATCGGCGAACGATATGGGTTTCGCTGGCGATGAAAATATTTGGCTCTATACAAGGATAGAATGCAGCAATGTGGAAAAGATTTCCAAACTGTCCTACTTAGGGAAAACGGTTTGGCTGACGGCTCAAAAGGAGAAGCACATTGTTTGCGAGAAGCAATGGACTTGTTATGAGATTCGGTCGGCTGATCTCATGAAAACGGAGGCACTGTGTGGATTTATGTTCTGATTCTTCCTCTGTAAATATATGCTTGACGACGACAATTTATCTGGTGTATCATTCGATGTAAAAGAGGTAGAGCAATGACCATCACAAGAGAAGATGATTTTGGCGGCGCCATCCTGAACTGCGCTGTACGCTATGCACTGGGCCGCCGTTCCTATATGCCGGGGCTGGTCATGGACGAGATCCGGCCAATGCTCAAGGATTGCTCCAACAAAACCCTGTGGTGTTTTGAGAGAGACATTGATGAATGGCTGAACACATGGGAGCGGGATGCTGGCTGCTATGTTGGCGAGTGGTCCGCTTTCTTGTCCGATGTCAGAAAAGAGCTGAAGCGCAGGGAGGGGGAGAAGAAGCAATGAGCATTAAGCCAGTCTTTTTCAATCGAGAAATGGTGAAGGCAGTCCTAGATGGTAAAAAGACGGTTATGCGTGTGCCTGTCAAGTGCCGTGGACATAAGGTTATCGGATCTCCTGCATGGGAAAAAAGATGGAGCGGGCCATACCGTTTTTTCGATGTCTTGCCCATTGATGAAAGCAAAGAAAGCAATTCGGAAATTAGAGAGCTACACTCCCCGTATCAGCCAGAAGATATTTTGTGGGTCAAGGAACCATGGGTTGAAATTGTAGGAGAGTACATCTATGCTGCGGATGACTTTACATTCTATCCGTCTGGAGGATGGAAGTCCCAGGCTCTTATGCCGAAAGAGGCGGCACGCCTATTCCTTCGCATCAAAACGACGGATGCCAGGAAACTAAACAGCATGACTGATCAGGACGCATTGAATGAGGGAATAGAGCCAAAATACCGAATCAAGATTCCTGACCCAGCATTGCAGAACTTTGCAAATGAATGGGATCGAAAGTTCTCAAAGAATCTGGATACCTACGGGTGGAATGCCAATCCCTGGGTATGGGTCGTAGAATTTGAACGCTGTGACAAACCGGGCAACTGGATGTACTAAACAGAGGGAACGTTATGATAGAGATACAAGGCAAGTTTAACACGGCTAAAATCTTCACCGATGTTGTGGATAACGCATCCATCACACAGGTTCAGGAGCTGTGCAACCAGGCGTTCACAGCGGGCAGCCGTATCCGGCTTATGCCAGACATCCACGCCGGCAAGGGCTGTACCATTGGCACCACCATGACCATCACCGATAAGGTGGTGCCCAACCTGGTGGGGGTGGACATCGGCTGCGGCATGGAGACCACCCGCATCCAGGAGAGCTATATGGAACTCCAGAAGCTGGACAAACTGATCTATGAGAAAATCCCCTCCGGCTTCTCCATCCGGGACAGGGCCCACCGCTACCTCAGCCAAATCGATCTGAACGAGTTGTGCTGCGCAAAGCATGTGGACCTTCTCCGTGCGGAAAAGAGCATCGGTACCCTGGGCGGCGGGAACCACTTCATTGAGGTGGACAAGGACGACGAAGGAAATCTCTACATCGTGGTCCACTCCGGTAGCCGCCACCTGGGGGTGGAGGTGGCCAGCTACTACCAGGAGGCGGGCTACAAGGTTCTCAACCGAACCGACGATGCCTCCATCGAGGCGATCATCGCCCAGATGAAGGCGGAGGGCCGAGAAAAAGAAATCCAGAAGACCCTGAAGAAGCTGAAAAACCTCAAGCAGACCGGCATTCCAAAGGCCCTGGCTTATGTGTCCGGGGAGCTGTTTGAGCAGTATCTCCACGACATGAAGATCGTCCAGCGTTTCGCCATGCTCAACCGGCAGGCCATGGTGGACGAGATTGTATGCGGTCTCGGTCTTCACGTCGAAGAGCAGTTTACAACCGTGCACAATTACATCGACACGGAGTCCATGATTTTGCGTAAAGGCGCGGTCTCAGCTCGTTCCGGAGAAAAACTTCTCATCCCTATCAACATGAGGGATGGAAGTTTGATCTGTGTAGGGAAGGGGAATGAGGATTGGAATTTCTCGGCCCCTCATGGAGCAGGACGCCTCATGAGTCGAGCGGAGGCCAAACGTAGATTTGATATTACCGGATTCCGGCAGGAGATGGATGGAATCTATACGACCTCTGTAAACGAATCGACACTAGACGAATGCCCCATGGCCTATAAGGGCATGGATGATATCCTCAGTAACATCGGACCTACGGTTGATGTAGCCAAGATAATCAAACCGATCTATAACTTCAAGGCAGGGGAATGACACTACTGTAATTATCGTTAGTTCGTTGACATTCCGTGCGAAATCAAGTAGAATAAAAGTGTGGAAATATAGAAAGGGATGGGTGCTTGCAAAATGCCGGAGATTAGTCGTTTTTATGGAATCGTCATCAAAATGTTCTTCAAGCCTAAAGAGCACGAGCCGAGTCATCTCCATGCTCTGTACGGAGAGCATATCGGCATCTTCGACCTCAGAACGATGGAGATGACAGAGGGCGACCTGCCCAGAAAAGCTCAAGAGCTTGTCAAAGAGTGGATGAAAAAGAATCAGGGTGAGCTTTTGAAGATGTGGGACACCCAGAATCTCAGGAAGCTCCCCCCGCTTGAATGAGGAGGTGTTTCTATGATACCACGCATTAAGGAGGTTAAGCCGTTGCCGGATTACAATCTGAGTGTGACCTTCGACGATGGTAAATCTGTCATCTACGATGTTAAGGACGACATCGGCCAGATTGACGATTACAAGGATTTGGTAACGGTTCACGGACTTTTTAATCACGTTCAACTTGACGAGAGCCGCACATGCGTGTTCTGGAATGACCGAATCGATCTTCCAAGCGATACCATCTATGAGTACGGGGAAGAGCAAGGGGCATAATCAATCACCTAACAGAGCCGTGGGATTCATCATCCCACGGCCTTCTTTTTATGAATGTATAATAAATAAGTGCGGGAATTGTAGCGGATATGTTCCGCGGCGCCCGCACAGGACCGTAAAGCCCCTCAACCATGATAGCAGATCTATGAGGCCGTTTACTCCGGTGCAAGGGCGCGTTCGTACCTGTGCCGAAAGGAGATACATCACCATGAAAAAGAAGATTGACGACGCTATCTTTGGGATGGAAAAGCTGGATGCTCTTGCAGCCACGTTTGACAGGCTCTACCTTGACTACACCGTTCCGCCGGATGAGCAGGATCGGTTGAACCATGGGGCCTATGTCTTCCAGACGATCAGAGATGAAATTTCTTTGGTCAAGGATAAACTGGAAGAAATAGCTGATATGTAACGCAGCAGGGCCGGGGACGGTTAAAACTGTCCCCGGCTTACTACTTTCTTTCGCAGCCCTTCAGGTGTGAATAATATTCATTTTTTACCGATTGGTTATAAGCCGTTTCCGTCGGGGACGCGATGCTGATCGTTTGACGGCCGGCCCCCGGCCCCAAAGCCCTGACCGGATGCACCTGCCGTCCGGGCAGGGCAGCGTGTCGCAAAAGCGACACGCTCCAGGGGGAACCC
>OERY01000042.1_pt1 | contig 26185 bp, 22 predicted proteins | sample 1540141 | NCBI WGS metagenome assembly OERY01 (sample SAMEA3891872, study PRJEB23780) | metagenome | biome: terrestrial biome; feature: animal house; material: Caecal content | place: Italy | collected 2015-05-05 | reverse complement strand
ATCCACCCAGGATGGACCTTCGTCTTCCTCCTCATCCTGCTCGTAGATTTCATCGCGGACATTCTCATTATTTCGCGTCGGCCCTCTGCGCGGTGCAGGGCTCCAAGCTTTGCTGAACGGTGTGACAATATTCGATAGAAAGACAGCACAATAAACTTCCCGCCAACAAAGGCGCGTGTCCTTGCTGGCGGGAGTTTCTGTGTTTGATTATACCATCAAACGGTTATGCGGATTTGTCCTGTGATTTTTGGCGGTAGGTCGGGATGAGCCGGAAACATCCCAGCGCGGCAATGCAGACGAGAGCCAGAAAAAGCATAAAACCTGTAGTGCCTGTCCGGTCCAGAATGCCACCCAAAACAGAATAGCTCACGGCAGACATCAGTGACCGCAGCATGGACACCGCTGAGAGGATGGTAGCCCGGTATTCTGACGCAATGTACGTCTGGATAATGCTGTCCGCCAGGATATAGACGACTTCCGGTGTCAGGCAGCAGATGAAGGCGAACGCCACAAACAAAGCGGGCTGCCGGGTGAACGCCAGCGAGGCAAACAACGCGCCCTGCAAAGCGATCATACAGGAAAGGATAATCCGTTTGGACAGCCATCTGGACAGCCAGGTCGCGAACAGATAGGCCGCTGATGCGGCAAAATAATTGGCAGAAAAGAAGATGCCAATGAGGGCGACCGGTATCTGCGCTTGCTGGAAAATGATTTGGTTATAGTTGTAATAGCTGCCGGAAATGCCGTCCATAAAGCTGAATCCAATGACGCAGAGCAGAAATGCCGTGAGATTAGGGTACAAAATCCGCTGTCGGAGACGGGAGAAAGCCCCCTTGCCGCCGACGGTTGGCAGCGGTTTTGAAATGGCAGGTTCCCTGAGTGGCGTCAGCACCAAAAGAGCGCTGCCCAGACAGAGGGCAGTGATACCGTATACAGCCTCCCAGGACCAGGAGACGATGAACGCGCCGGCGGAAATGGTGGCGCCGGTCAGGATGGACTGGGCCGACTTGAGCCTGGCGTTCAGCTGCAGATAGTCTTGCTCCTGATGGTTCTTTTTAAGAAGCTCATAGAACAGTGCATCGTCGCTGCCGCTGCTGAATGTATAGCCCATGCCCTCCAGAAAGCCCAGGGCGACCAGCGCCGCAGGCTGCTGCAGCGCCATCATGAGAACGCAATGGAGCAGCAGCAACAGTGTCCCGATTTGAAGGGAATGAACTTTTCCCACCTTGTCGCCGACTGAACCGGTGGGGACTTCCAGTAGGAACATGGAGAGCTGTACCAGCATTTGGTAGAGGCCCACCTGGGCAACAGTCAGCCCCTTGTGGGTCAGATACAGCATGAAAACACCGCGTGAAAACAGGCAGGACGTCAGCAGTGCATAACAGAAAAACCGGGCGATGTCCCACTTTGCCTTGATGTGATTCAATTTTGTCATGATGAATTCCTTTCTCAAACTATGGGTGGAATAGGCTCATCATTTACTTGCGGTATGCTTTTTTCACCACTCCTGTCTTAGGACATTGCGAGAGCGCCCTTTGGCTTTCTGTTTGCGCTGCCAGATATAATATAATTATACCATACTGGGCTGCTGGACACAACTTGTAAACACCACATCCTCAGCGCTTGCGCATGAAACAACATATTGCACAAAGCAGTTTGAAGATTTCCCGGATTTTACTTGGAAATGGGACATACAAGTTCTAGTTGACTGCTCCGAAACGCTTAATAGACTCTGATTCTTTGTGTAAGATGACATTCATGTGTGGGTTCTGACCACGTCCTGGAATGATACTCATACAAACAGCGCGCAGCAAAAGCAGGATTTGGGGAAGGCACTCCCCAACAAGTACGACCGGTCAGTGAGACACGATTTCAAATTTTGAAATTGTGGCCACAGGTCGATACTTGCTTATCGCTTTTTCAGAACTCTTTTCATTTCAATTTTTCAAAATGACGAGCTTTCCTCAAAGTGAAGGGGAGATGTTGCGAATAGAAGTGTCTTTTACTTGTGGTCGCCGCTTGCACCGAGTCTGCGTTCCTGCCCCTGTGTTGCAGCGGCGTTGTCCGGCTCGCCCGCATTTTGTACGGGGTCATGGCACGGTATCCAGATACAGACGGCTTGTGCAGTTTTCAAGATGCGGGTATGAAGAATTGCAGGCCGGTAGTCCGGCTGCAAATTCTCTCGGGAAATAAAGAAAACCGCCCCGCAGGGGACCAAAGGATTTTGTCGGAGGTGTACGGCGGCAAAATGGTTCGGTGTGACTGCGGGGCGGCGGTTTATCACAGTAAAGTGGTTGATATGGGTTAGAGGATACCATGGGAGGGGCAAAGTGTCAATAGTTTGCCTCTGATTTTGGACGATTTCACGAATACACCACGCCTGGTTTGTTGAATCACACAAAAGTGAAACGCCCCCTGACAAGCCGCCCGCGGCGTGCTATACTATAAAATGGATTGTGATCGAAAAAGACGGAGGTTTACACCATGGCAGAAAAAAACACCGCCGACATTGGGTTTGAAAAGCAGATTTGGGACGCCGCCTGCGTGCTGCGCGGCAACCTGGACGCATCGGAATACAAGAGCGTGGTCTTGGGGCTGATTTTTCTGAAATATATCTCGGACCGCTTTGAGGACAAGTACAAACAGCTGGTGGCCGAGGGCGACGACTTTGAAAACGACCAGGACGAGTACCTCGCCGAGGGGATCTTCTACGTCCCGCAGGGGGCGCGGTGGGAGGAGATCGCCGCCAAAGCCCACAGCCCCGAGATCGGTCTGGTGATCGACAACGCTATGCGGGCCATCGAGAAGGAGAACTCCCGCCTGAAGGACATCCTGCCGAAAAATTTTGCCCGCCCCGAGCTGGACAAGCGCCGCCTGGGGGACGTGGTGGACCTGTTCACCAACATCAAGATGATCGACAGCGGCAGCGAGAAGGACATCCTTGGCCGCACCTATGAATACTGCCTGTCTATGTTTGCCGAGCAGGAGGGCAAGCGCGGCGGCGAGTTCTTCACGCCGTCCTGCGTGGTGCGCACCCTGGTGGAGGTGCTGCAGCCCTTCCGCGGGCGCGTCTACGACCCCTGCTGCGGCAGCGGCGGGATGTTCGTACAGTCGGCCAAGTTCATCGAGAACCACAGCGGCAACATCAACGACATCTCGGTATACGGCCAGGACGCCAACCCCACCACCTGGAAGCTGGCCCAGATGAACCTTGCCATCCGCGGCATCGAACCGGACCTGGGCAAGTATGCCGCTGACACCTTCCTGAATGACCTGCACCCCACCCTGCGGGCCGATTACATCATAGCCAATCCGCCCTTCAACCTCTCGGGCTGGGGCGCGGAGCAGCTCAAGGACGATCCCCGCTGGCAGTACGGCCTGCCCCCGGCCGGCAACGCCAACTTTGCCTGGATCCAGCACATGATCTACCACCTGGCCTCCGGCGGCCGGATGGGTATTGTGCTGGCCAATGGCTCCCTGTCCTCCCAGTCGGGCGGCGAGGGCGACATCCGCAAAAACATCGTGGACGCCGATCTGGTGGACTGCATCGTCGCCCTGCCGTCCCAGCTGTTCTACACCACCCAGATCCCGGTTTCCCTCTGGTTCATCACCAAAAACAAAAAGCAGCCGGGCAAGACCCTTTTCATCGACGCCCGCAAGATGGGCACTATGGTCACCCGCAAGCTCCGCGAGCTGACCGATGCAGATATCCAGAAGATTGCCGCCACCTATCAGGCTTTTGCAGCCGGTACGCTGGAGGACGTCAAGGGCTTCTGCGCGGTGGCCTCCACCGAGGAGATCGCCCGGCAGGACTACATCCTCACCCCGGGGCGGTATGTGGGCATCGAGGAGCAGGCCGACGACGGCGAGCCCTTCGAGGAAAAGATGGCCCGCCTCACCTCGGAGCTGTCCGATTTGTTTGCAAAGTCCCACCAGCTGGAGGACGAGATCAAAAAACAACTGGGGGCGATTGGGTATGAAATCTGAAACAGTAAAAAATAAAACAAAAACCAATTTATCAACTTGGAGAAAAGTTTCTCTGATTGACTGTATAGATTTAATTGGAGGAGGGACTCCTAAAACATCGGTAACAGAATACTGGGACGGTAATATCCCGTGGCTTTCAGTTAAAGATTTTAATAACGATAATAGATATGTGTACACTACAGAAAAACATATCAGCGAAAAAGGATTGGCAAATAGTTCTACCAAGCTCCTTCAAAAAGACGATATTATTATTTCGGCAAGAGGTACGGTAGGGGAACTCGCAATGATACCATTTCCAATGGCTTTTAATCAATCATGCTATGGTATTAGAGCAAAAGCGGGAATCGATAAAACTTTTCTGTATTATTTACTAAAAAATATCATTAAGCAATTGAAAGCAGTTGCATATGGTTCTGTATTTGATACAATTACTAGGGATACGTTTTCTAACATATTTGTAAATATTCCAGATGAGGGTTCACAAGGCTATATTGCATCAATTTTGAGTGCGTTTGATGACAAAATCGCGCTCAACAACAAGATAAACGAGAATTTGGAGCAGCAGGCGCAAGCGCTGCATCAAAATTATTTCGATGGAATTGACCGCAAGGGACAACTTTCTGATTTATGCAGTTTTTCGAAAAATAAAATAGCTGTTTCAGAGCTAGATGCAAACAATTACTTCTCTACAGAAAATATGCTGTCAGATAAAAAGGGCGCAACTAAGGCTACAAATCTTCCTGGAATCCAACAAACAACAGCCTGTCATATCGGAGATGTGTTAGTTTCAAATATTCGACCATATTTTAAGAAGATTTTGTATTGCCATAATGAGGGCGGGTGCTCAACTGATGTTTTATGCTTTGTACCCAAGAAGCCGGAATTATCAGTGTACCTATATTGTATACTCTATGCAGATGAATTTTTTGATTTCATGGTAGCAGGTTCAAAAGGGACAAAGATGCCACGAGGTGATAAACAACAGATAATGACGTATTCGATTTATAGTCCGTCTGATACAGAACTAAAAGAATTTAATGCACAAGTTTTGACTGTTTTGAAAATGATAGAAAATAATCGAAATGAGAATGAAAAACTGAAGCTAGTAAGAGATTTGATTTTGCCAAAATTGATAAATGGGGAAATTGAATTAAATTAAGGAGGATAATAGTATGAACCTGTTTCATGGATTGCCGGCGGAAAAAGTAAGAATCATTAAGCAAGACGAGAGTGTGATTGAAAATGTTGCAGCGTTGGTTCAGCGGGAAAAGATTTTTATTGACGATGGGACTCTGGACATTGAAGAAGGAGACGTAATTGAAAGGACTTTGCCTTCTGGAGCAAGAGAAGAATACATAGTAGAAGATCGTGGGTTTTATAGAGGTGCTCATGGTATCCCAGATCACTATCAAATTAAGGTGAAAAAACAAAACCCCTATTTAAAATCTAATTCTGGACGTGTTGTTAATAACTACAATATTACAAATGCGGAAAAAGTTAATATCAATTCTACGGACAATTCAGTAAACATTAGTGCAAATGATATCGCTGTTATGGATACATTAAGAGGCATTGCAAAAGGGCTTGACAATGAAGCAGAAGTTATGTCTTGTATTGATGCTATGCAGGAAAATGTAGGCAAAAAGAGCTTTGTTGAAAAATACAATGATTTTATTCAGAGTATTGCAAACCATGTGACTGTATTTGCACCGTTCATTCCCGCCTTGACAAAATTATTGACAAACTGAATGCGTTATAAGGCCGGAAAATTGCTATGACAATAGGCGATATTGAAAGAAATAGAATTCTTCCTTTCAAAATTGAAGATGAGAGGTTGAAAAAAATCTTCAGCTTCTTTTTACATGAAGCACCGACTATTGAAAGTCAGGGGGCTATGGAAATGGATGAGGAAGAATTGACAAAGAGATGGTTGAAATTTAAAAATGGAATTGCTGAAATAGACTTTATGTGTATCCCTTATAATAGTCATAAGGGGAAATTTGAAAAATGCTTAAAAGAGCATGGACTGGCTTCTGATTGTAAAGTTAACAGAAAGACAAGAACGTTTGTCTGTAAATTGAAGAAACCGCCAGAAACAGAATGTCAGTGTGTATTAAGGCATATTCGAAATGCGATTGCACATGATGGTGTTTTTTTGGTTGATACCGGCAAAGGAAAAAGAAAATATATTTTGTTTGAAGACAAAAAGGGTGAAACTATCAGCGCAAAAATTCTGCTGTCACAAACTGACCTTTCTAGTCTTAAAAGAGAAATAAGCAATAAGCAATAAGGAGGCCCACTATGCCCGGCATTTTTACCGAATCCACCTTTGAACAGGCCATCATAGAGTTATTCGAGAATATGGGCTACACCCATGTCTATGCGCCTGATTTGAACCGCACCGACTATACCCGCCCGCTGCTGGACGAGCACCTGCGGGACAGCCTTGTGCGGGTCAACCGGGGAATGCCGGGGGCGGCCATCGACGAGGCGGTGGGCAAGCTGAACGACCTGGACAGTGGGAGCCTGGTGCAGAAGAACCGGGTCTTTACCGACTGGCTGCAAAACGGCGTTACGGTGAAGTATGTGCAGGGCGGGGAAGAACGGTCGGGGATCGTGCGGCTGGTGGACTATGACAGGCCGGAGAACAACGAGTTTTTGGTGGTGAACCAGTATACCTTCGTGGAAAACGGCAACACCCGCCGGCCGGATGTGATCTTGTTCATCAACGGGCTGCCGCTCGTTCTGATGGAGCTGAAAAGCCCCTCCCAGGAGGGGGCCGGCACCGAAAACGCCTACCGGCAGATCCGCAACTACATGCAGGACATCTCCTCGCTGTTCTATTACAATGCCATCTGCGTCATCAGCGACCTGTCCACCAACATGGCCGGCACCATCACCTCGGGGCTGGACCGCTTCATGCAGTGGAAGCGGAAAAGCGCCGGCCAGGCCGAGGACACCGCCGTGGTGCAGTTCGAGACCTTTTACGAGGGGATGTTCCAGAAAGAGCGGCTGCTGGACATTTTGCAAAACTTCATCCTCTTTTCGGGGGACAGCCAGAAGCCGGCCAAGATACTGGCAGGGTATCACCAGTATTTCGCGGTGCGCAAGGCGGTGGAGCGGGCCCGGCAGGCCGCCCGCACCGACGGCAAGGGCGGCGTGTTCTGGCATACCCAGGGCAGCGGCAAGTCGCTGTCGATGGTGTTCTACGCCCATCTGCTGCAGACCGCGCTGGACAGCCCCACCATCGTGGTGATGACCGACCGCATCGACCTGGACGACCAGCTCTACACCCAGTTTGCCCGCTGCGCGGAATTTCTGCGGCAGACCCCAGTGCAGGCCGAGAGCAAGGAGCACCTGAAAAAGCTGCTGGACGGCCGCCAGGCCAACGGCATCCTTTTCACCACCATGTTCAAGTTCGAGCGGGGCGAAAAGCCGTTGTCCGAACGGCGGAACATCGTGGTGATGGCAGACGAGGCCCACCGCGGCCAGTACGGCTTTGAGGAAAAGCTGGTGCTGCAGGAGAACGCCCAGGGCGAACAGGAGGCCCACACCGTGGTGGGCAACGCCCGCATCATCCGGGAGGCGCTGCCCAATGCCACCTATGTGGGCTTTACCGGCACCCCCATCTCGGCCAGGGACCGGAACACCCGGGAAGTGTTCGGCGATTACATCGACATCTACGACATGACCCAGGCGGTGGAGGACGGGGCCACCCGCCCGGTCTACTACGAGAGCCGGGTCATCAAGCTGCACCTGGACCAGGAGACCCTGGCCCGGATCGACGAGACCTACGACGCGCTGGAACAGCAGTCGGACCCCGAGACCATCGAGAAAAGCAAGCGGATGCTTGGCCAGATGGAGAGCGTGCTGGGGGCGGACTCCACCATCCGGTCCCTGTGTGAGGACATCGTGGAGCACTACGAAAAATACCGGGCGGGCCTCCTCACCGGCAAGGCCATGATCGTGGCCTATTCACGGCCCATCGCCATGAAGATCTACCGCAAGATACTACAGCTGCGCCCCGCCTGGCAGGAGAAGGTGGGTGTGGTCATGACCAGCGGCAACAGCGACCCCGAGGACTGGAAGGAGATCATCGGCACCAAAGCCCACAAGGAGGAGCTGGCCCGCAAGTTCAAGGACAACAGCGACCCCATGAAGATCGCCATCGTGGTGGATATGTGGCTGACCGGCTTTGACGTGCCCTCCCTGGCCACCATGTACATCTACAAGCCGATGCACGGCTATAACCTGATGCAGGCCATCGCCCGGGTCAACCGGGTCTTTCAGGACAAAGAGGGCGGCCTGATCGTGGACTATGTGGGCATTGCCTCGGCCCTCAAGGCCGCCATGAAGGAATACACCAAGCGGGACCAGTCCAACTATGGCGACATGGACATTGCCAAGGTAGCCTACCCCAAGTTCCAGGAGAAATTGCAGGTCTGCAAGGACCTACTGCACGGCTTCGATTTCAGCGGGTTTGCGGGCGGCACGCCGCTGGAAATGGCCCGCCTGGTGACCGGCGGCGCGGACTTTGTGCTGGATGCGCGGGCCGCAAAACGGAAAGACCTGTTCCTGAAGGAAGCGCTGCTGCTCAGGCAGGCGCATTCCCTCTGCGCCAGCATGACCACCGACCAGGAGATGCACGAGGCCGCCTATATGGAGGCAGTGCGGACCACCTGCGTCAAAATCACCTATGGCGGTGCCGGCGGCAAGACCCTGTCTCTCCGGGAGATCAACGCCCAAATCAACGAGCTGCTCAAGGCCAGCATCCAGAGCCAGGGGGTCATCAGCCTGTTCGACAGCAAAGAGGAGGACAAGAGCGTCAGCCTCTTTGATCCCGCTGTGCTGGACGAGATCGCCCACATGAAGGAAAAGAACATCGCGGTGGAGATCCTGAAAAAGCTGATGGCGGAGCAGGTGTCGGTTTATAAGCGGACCAACCTGGTGCAGTCGCAGAAATTTTCGGACAAGATCACCAAACTGATGAATTCCTATTACAATGGCCTCATTACCAACGAGGAGGTCATCCAGGAACTGCTGAAAACCGCGCAGGAGATCGCCGAGCAGCATAGCAGTGGTGAAAAGCTGGGTCTCACCCAGGAGGAGCTGGCCTTTTATGACGCTCTCACAAAACCCGAACATATCCAGGACTTCTACCAGAACAACGATCTGATCGACCTGACCCGGGAGCTGACCGAGATGCTGCGCAAAAACCGCACCATCGACTGGCAGAAAAAAGTCTCTGCCCGCGCCGCCATGCGCAAAATGGTCAAGCGCCTGCTGAAAAAACACCGCTACCCGCCCGAGGATTATGACACCGCGATCGATACGGTGATCGGTCAGTGCGAGCTGTGGACGGATCATATGGTGGCGTAAAAATGACGATGAGTATGATTGCAATAAAACAAGGCAGGTGATTCAATGACCTCTCAAAACATCCTCTATATCGAAGCCTCCAAGGCGGACTACAAAGAGCAGCTGGAAGAAAAGAAGCCCCGCAGCTGGCTGAAATCGGTCTCTGCCTTTGCCAATACCCACGGCGGGCATTTGATCTTTGGCGTCAAGAACGAGCCGCGGACTGTGGCAGGTCTTGCAGACCCGCAGACCGTCATCAGCAAGGCAAGCGAATTGATCAAAGCCCGCATCGACCCGGCGCCCCGCTATATGGTACAGGTGGTCGAGATCGAGGGTAAAGCCTGTGTGGACCTGGAGGTCCAGAATGGCCCGGCCTACCCGTACTATTATGCGGCAGATGGAGTCCGGGTTGCCTATGTGCGGCACGGCGACCAGTCGGTGGAGGCGACCGCGCGGGAACTGAATGAACTGATCCTGAAGGGGATGAATCAGACCTTTGACGCACTGCCCAGCCCCTACCGAGTGGGAGATGTCAGCTTCACGCTGCTGGCGGCGACTTTCAAAAACCTCAGGCACGAGGAGTTCGATCTTGCCAAGGAGCTGCCGTCGGCCGGGTTGGTGACGCTGGACGGGCAGGTCACCAACGGCGGCCTGCTGCTCTGCGACCAGGGTGTGCTGAGGCAGTCCCGGGTGTTCTGCACCCGCTGGAAGGGAAACTGCAAGGGCAACATCGACGAGGATGCGCTGGATGATAAGGAGTTCCAGGGGGCCAGCCTCATCACGCTGCTGCAAAATGCGGAGGATTTCATCCGCAACAACAGCAAAAACCCCTGGAGCATCCGGGGAATGCGGCGGGAAGAGCGCAGCGACTACCCCTACAAAGCGGTCCGCGAGGTGCTGGTCAACGCGCTGATCCACAGGGACTACCAGATTTTGGGCTCAGAGATCCATGTAGACATCTTCGATGACCGGCTGGAAATCTTTTCACCGGGCGGCATGATGAATGGCCAGCGCATCCAGGATATGGACCTGCACCACATCCCCTCCATGCGGCGCAATCAGGTGATCTCCGACGTGTTCTCACGGCTGGACCTGATGGAGCGCCGGGGGAGCGGCATCGACCGGATTCTCAATTCCTACGCCGAGGTCGCCCAAAAGCCTTCATTCTACTCGGATTCTGACATTTTCCTTGTCACCCTGCCCAACCGGAGTATGGCAAGCCCGGCGCAGATAGCATTGGGAGATGGTGCAACCTCCGGTGGAAGTGTAGCAACCTCGGCCCAAGATTTAGCGACTGACCCTGAAAATTTAGCAACCTCGGGCCCGAGTTTAGCAACCTCCCCTGAAGATTTAGCGACTGCACAGCCGCTGACCCCGAAGGAGGCAGAGCGGGAAGCGTTCAAAGCGATGCTGAAAGATCTGCCGATTTCCAATGGCACCCGAGATAAAGTGGCGGAATTGTTCCGGCGCTATGGCTATGGGTACACCTTCCACTCAAGCAATGTGGCTGATATTTTTGGGGTCAAGTCGGCTGCAGCTACGGCAGCGCTGCGAAAGCTCCGTAAGCTGGGCGTGGTAGAATCCCCTGAGTATAGCGTTTACCGGTTCATCAAAAAATAAAACAGCGGCCGCCTGCCACGCCATGTAGCGTGGTGGGCGGCCGTTCTGTGTGCCTTGACCTCTGCCGGAGAACCGGTGAACGATTTGTCCATATAGCCTCTCTGCACATTTTTGCACACATTTTGCACATCAGGACGCCTGTATTATGGATGCAAAACGATACATGGAATGCAAACAATGCAGAAAATGATAATAACAAAATGACGATGACAAATTAAAAATATCGAATCTGCGTAGATTGGAAAATTGACGAATGTTGCCCAGAAAGTCCTTTTAATCAGAAGGCCTGGGATTCGAGTTCCCACGAGCGCACCAAAATCCCACGAGGAATCGCAAGATTCTTCGTGGGATTTTTCTGTTTTAAACCGCCTGCACAGTTCTGTGTGGATGGGTTGCTTTGTGAGAAGGGATATTCATCGGAGCCCTCCGATCAAGAGAGCCAAAGCGACAACCGGCAGCACCGCCCAGGAAATGTACCGGCCTGCTATTTCCCATTCGGATGGCTCCGCACGGCCTGCATCGCGGATGCGAAAGGCCAGGTTGAAACGGAACAGTTCGTCTGCAAACAAAACAGAAACCACGGTGGCTGCACAGATCAGCATCCCGCCGGCCCATAAAGGCCAGGCCCCTTTATGGGTCAGTTCGGGGCCGGTCATCAAATCCAGGATGGTGTAGGCGGAAGGCTCCATGGGATCAATTACGTTTCCGCTGCCGTCCATGGTGATAACATTCTCCGCACCACCATTAACGGTTACCGAAATGCCTGCATCTGCTAAACTGCCATCTGTATGATAAAGCAATAAACGGCCGCTGAGGTCTGTTATGCCGCCATAAAAAAGGAGCTTTTCACCGCAGTAAAGTTCCACGCCGGTCATCTGTGTGTGCATCTCGCTATTCTGGGGGATGGCAGCCGGATTCTCCCGAACGGTGTAGGGCCCGTAGTTCCGATCACCGTATTGAAACGTCACCGTTTTATCTGCCTCTACAGCAAAACATGCCGGCTCTCCCCGGATCTCCCCGATGTAGAACGTGCGGCCGTCTGCCTGTTGCGGGATGAGAAGTGCATTCTGGTAAAGAAAGCCCTTCCGGGAGGCAGCCATGAGGTAGATGGCAGTAAAAAGCAGCATCATAGCGGCAGTCACAGCCAGAACGGCTTTTTGGAATCGGTTCAATGATTGGATCCTTTTCATAACCATGTCCCTTTTTCATCCATTGGAGTTGTTCCATTGCATTACGGCTGTCTTACGGCGAACTTTATTTGAAAATGGACAAATCGCAAAGAACAGCGTGCCTGCTTACCGCAGCAGCTCCTGTTCCGGTCCTGAACTGCACACCACTTGCGCAGCGCCGGCAAAAGTGGTATCTTTCCCATAGAGCCCGCGCGGGGGCTGCCCCCGCAGACAAATGGATCAATAGGAGGCAAACAGGATGGAACATATGGCATGGAAGGGCCGGGTCAAGCCCGGCTGCAAGGCGGAGTACCAGCGGCGGCACAGCGAGATCTGGCCCGAAATGGTCCAGGTGCTGAAAGAGGCCGGCATCTGCAATTACAGCATCTTCTATGTGAACGACGAGCTGTTCGGCTATTATGAGTGCGCCAAAGGGGTGGCCTATGCCGAAAAGGTGCAGGCTGAGAGCCCGGTGGTGGCACGCTGGAACGAATACATGAAGGATATTCTGGAGCTGGAGATGGACCCCGAGACCGGAGCGCAGCCCAAGCTGGAGCAGGTGTTCCGGTTAGACTGACCGGCTTGCCCGGTATTCGGCGGGGGAACAGCCGTACCTGGCCCGGAAGCGGCGATAGAAATAGCTGCTGTTCTCGTAGCCGATGTTCTCCAGGATCGACTCCACCGGCAGGGGAGTGTGGCCCAGCAGATAGGCCGCCTGCTGCAGCTTGCGCTGCTGGAGCAGCTGGCGGAAATTCTGGCCGGTATGGCGGGTCAGCAGGCGGCTGACGGCATAGGCGGGGCGGTGCACCAGGGCCGCCGCGTCGGCCAGGGTGCCGTCCCGGTAGTGGGCCTCGATGTACTGCAGCACCGTAAAGACGGTGTTCTCGTCCAGGCGGTCGGGGCCGGCCTGGTTGATGTCCTGTGCAAACAGGGACAGGTTGAGCAGCAGCAGGCCCATGGTGGTCTCGTTCAGGTCGTTGACGCCCCGCTTGCTTTCCAGCAACGTCCAGATCATGTTCTCCAGCAGGTTGTGCACCGGCAGGATGTCGTGGGCCCGGATGTGCAGATAGCCCGCAAAGGCCGACTCCCCCGACAGGGTGGACACCAGAAAGTCCCGCAGGACGTTCTCCTGCTGCAGCATGGCAAAGCTCCGGTCGAAAAACTGGGGCAGGATGATGAAGTTGACCGCCACATCGTCCTGGGCGGCGGGCAGGATCTCGTGGTATACCCCCTGGTTGAGAAAAAGCAGGTCCCCCGTCTCGAGCACCACCTGCTGGGCGCCGTTGAGGATGTGGGTGGTGGAGCCGCTGCACATATAGATCAGCTCCACGTAGTTGTGCCGGTGGCGCGGAAAATGGACGAACCGGGTGTGGGGCCGTATCTCGATCAGCTTGCCTTTTTCCAGCAGGCGGGCGCTGTCGATGACGAACTCGTGGCGGGTGGTGTACAGGCTCCGCCGCACGGTGCCGTCCCCCGCAAGGATGGCGCGTTCTTCGTCGGTGATCTGGCGCAGCCGGGCCAAAAGTTCCTGGTTCATGGCGGGTCCCTCCTTTCACCCACAAGCATACCACAGCCCGGGCCCCGTTGCAAGAAAGGTCCCTGTTTTTGTCCGGACGGCGTCCTTACCGGGGCGCTTCAGAACCGTTATACTTGTAGCAGAACAGACAAAAGCTGCAAGGAGGCGGTTCTTTTTTTATGGGCAATACGCATCTGGCCATCGACATCGGGGCGTCCAGCGGGCGGTGCATCCTTGGCCGGCTGGAAGGGGACCGGATGCTCCTGGAGGAGGTGCACCGGTTCGCAAACCGGCAGGTGCGCCGGAACGGCCACGACTGCTGGGACCTGGACCTGCTGTGGCAGGGAATCTTGGACGGGCTGAAAGCCTGCAAAGCCTGCGGGACCATCCCCGCCACCATCGGCATCGACACCTGGGCGGTGGATTTTGTGCTGCTGGACCGGGAGGGCCGGCTGCTGGGGGACGCGGTGGCCTACCGGGACAGCCGCACCCGGGGGATGGACGCCGTGGTGGAGCGGACGATCCCGGCGGCGGAGCTGTATGCGCGCACCGGCATCCAGAAGCAGAGCTTCAACACCATCTATCAGCTGGCGGCCCTCCAGGCCGAACACCCGGAGCAGCTGGCCCGGGCCGGCAGCCTGCTGATGATCCCCGACTATTTCAACTACCTGCTCACCGGGGTGCAAAAGCAGGAGTACACCAACGCCACCAGCACCGGCCTGGTCAACGCCAGGGACTGCCGCTGGGACCGGGACCTGCTGGACCGGCTGGGCCTGCCCTCCCGGCTGTTTGGGGAGCTGTCCATGCCGGGGACGGTGCTAGGCCCCCTGGCGCCCGGCATAGCCGGGCAGGCAGGCTTTGAAGCCCAGGTGGTGCTGCCGGCCACCCACGACACCGGGTCGGCCTTTTTGGCGGTGCCCGCAAGGGAGAGCCAGGCAGTGTACCTCTCCAGCGGCACCTGGTCTCTGCTGGGGGTGGAGAACCCCGCCCCCATCACCACCGAGGCCAGCCGGGCCCGGAACTTCACCAACGAGGGAGGGGCCTGGCGCCGCTACCGCTACCTGAAAAACATCATGGGCCTGTGGATGATCCAGTCGGTGCGGCGGGAGCTGAACGGCGAAGGCTATGTGGCGGGCAAGGCTGCCGCGCCCTGGCAGCTGGATGTGGAGGCAGGGCAGAAGCAGTGGTCGTTCCCCGACCTGATCGCCGCGGCCGAGAGGGAAGCGGATTTCCCCTCGGTGGTGGATGGGAACGACAGCGCCTTCCTGGCGCCGGCCAGCATGATCGCCGCGGTGCAGGATGCCTGCGCCGCCAGCGGCCAGCCCCGGCCCGCCACGGTGGGGCAGCTGATGCAGTGCCTGTACCGCAGCCTGTCGGCCTGCTACCGGGACGCCATCCGCAGCCTGGAAGAGCTGACCGGCGTCCATTACACCAGCATCAACATCGTGGGGGGCGGCTGCCAGGATATGTACCTGAACCGGATGACCGCCCGGGCCACGGGGCTGCCGGTCTATGCAGGGCCGGTGGAAGGCACCGCCATCGGCAACCTGGCGGTGCAGATGATCGGCGCGGGGGAGCTGGCAGACCTGGCCGCCGCCCGCAGCTGCATCCGCAGGAGTTTTGACGTCCGTGAGATCCTGCCCTGAACAGCCGGACGGGCAGCATGATAACAACCAAAAGGAGGAAGATCGCATGCAGTATACCGAAGCGCGAGAAAAGTACATGGCCTTGGGCGTGGACACCGAAGCCGCCATCGAGACCCTCAGACAGGTCCCTGTCAGCCTGCACTGCTGGCAGGGAGACGACGTCCGCGGGTTCGATGGCGACCCCTCCAAGCCCCTGACCGGCGGCATCCAGACCACCGGCAACTACCCCGGGCGGGCCCGCAGCCCCCAGGAGCTGATGGCCGATCTGGACCAGGTGCTGGCCCTGATCCCCGGCCGGCCCAAGATGAACCTGCACGCCAGCTACGCCGTTTTCAACCAGGACAACGGCGGCTGGGTGGACCGGGACAAGCTGGAGCCCAAACACTTTGAAAAGTGGGTCCAGTTCTGCAGGGAGCGGGGGCTGGGCTGCGACTTCAACCCCACCTTCTTCTCCCACGACAAGTGCGACCCCCTGACCCCCCCCAGCCCCCGCGAGGAGACCCGCCGCTTCTGGATCGAGCACGGCCGGGCCTGCATCCGGATCAGCCAGTATCTGGCCGAGCAGCTGAACGACGTATGCGTCATGAACATCTGGACCGGTGACGGCTTCAAGGATGTGCCCGGCGACCGGATGGGCCCCCGGGAGCGCTACCGGGACTCCATCGACGCCATCCTGGCCCAGCCCTATGATTTCAGCAAGGTCAAGCCCTGCGTGGAGAGCAAGGTTTTTGGCATCGGGGTGGAGGCCTACACCGCGGGCAGCGGGGAGTTCAGCCTGCTGTACGCGGCCATGCACAAGGATAAGTGCATCCCTCTGATGGATAACGGCCACTACCACCCCACCGAGGTGGTCAGCGACAAGATCCCCGCCCTGCTGACCTTCTTTGATGAGATCGCCCTCCACGTCACCCGGCCCATCCGCTGGGATTCCGACCATGTGGTGCTGTTTGACGACGAGACCCGGGAGATCGCCCGGGAGATCGTGCGCTGCGGCGGCCTGGACGGCCGGGTGCACATCGCCCTGGACTACTTCGACGCTTCCATCAACCGCATCTCGGCCTGGGTGACCGGCTACCGCAACCTGCAGAAAGCCCTGCTGTTTGCCCTGCTGCAGCCCGGCGCCCTGCTCAAGCGGCTGCAGGACGAGGGGGACTTCACCCGGCTGATGGTGGAGCAGGAGCAGCTCAAGACCATGCCTCTGGGCGAGGTGTGGGACGAGTACTGCCGCCGCTGCGGCAAGCCGGAGGACGGGGAGTGGTTCCCCCAGGTGCTGGAATACGAAAAGAATGTGCTGAGCAAGAGAGGTTGAGACGATGAAAGACATCCTGACTGCCCCCTTTGTGGAGGAAATGAAACAGACCACCGCCAATATGTACCGCCTGGGCTGGGACGAGCGCAACGGCGGCAACATCAGCTACCTGCTGCGGGAAGAAGAGGTGGCGGAGTATCTGGACACCGGCAAGGTGCTGCGCACCATCCCCACCGGCTTTGACGCCAAACCCCTGACCGGCAAATACTTCATCGTCACCGGCACCGGCAAATACTTCAAAAATGTGGAGAAGGACCCCGAGACAAACCTCGGGATCATCCGCATCGCCGCCGACGGCACCACCGCCGAACTGCTGTGGGGCTACAAGGACGGCGGCCGGTTCACCAGCGAGCTGCCCGCCCATCTGATGAGCCATATGGCCCGGCTGGAGGTGGACCCCGAGAACCGTGTGGTGATGCACAGCCACCCCACCTATACCCTGGCCATGAACTACGTCCACGAACTGGACGAGAAAAAGCTCACCCATACCCTGTGGGAGATGTGCACCGAGTGCATCGTGGTGTTCCCCGACGGGGTGGGGGTGCTGCCCTGGATGCTGTGCGGCACCAACTCCATCGGCGAGGCCACGGCCGCCAAGATGAAGGAGTTCCGGCTGGTGATCTGGGGCATGCACGGCATCTACGGCGCGGGCAAGACCCTGGACGAGACCTTTGGCCTGATCGAGACGGTGGAGAAGGCCGCCCAGATCTATATGCTCACGGCCCACCTGCCCCGGGTGAACACCATCCGGGACAGCGAGATGCAGCAGCTGGCCGAGTTCTTCGGGGTCAACTACCGCAAGGACTTTCTGGACCTGTAAGGCGCGCCGGCGGGCGTCCCGGACTGAAACGGTCCCGGGTTCCTTTTTGGCCAAAAGTGTGCTATGATAAAACCAGACAAAGCGGCGCCGGGGCGTCCCGGCCTGCCGGAAAAAATGAAAAGGAGCGTAATCATTATGGCTGACCGCATTGTTCTGAACAGCATTTCCTACCATGGGCACGGCGCGATCGAGAACATCGTCCCCGAGCTGACCGCCCGGGGCTACACCAGGGCCTTCGTCTGCTCGGACCCCGACCTGGTCAAGTTCGGCGTCACCGGCAAGGTGACCGCCCTGATGGACGCGGCGGGCTTCCCCTACAGCGTTTACAGCGAGATCAAGCCCAACCCCACCATCCAGAACGTCCAGGACGGCGTGGCCGCTTTCCAGGCGGCCGGCACCGACTGCATCGTGGCCATTGGCGGCGGCTCCGCCATGGACACCGCCAAGGCCATCGGCATCATCATCAATAACCCCGAGTTTGCCGATGTGCGCAGCCTGGAGGGCGTGGCCCCCACCAAAAAGCACGCGGTGTTCACCATCGCCGTGCCCACCACCGCCGGCACGGCCGCCGAGGTCACCATCAACTACGTCATCACCGACGTGGAGAAGAAGCGCAAGTTCGTCTGCGTGGACACCAACGACATCCCCGAGATCGCCGTGGTGGACCCCGACATGATGGCTTCCATGCCCAAGGGCCTGACCGCCGCCACCGGCATGGACGCTCTGACCCACGCCATCGAGGGCTACATCACCAAGGGCCACTGCGTCATCTCGGATATGTTCCATCTGGAGGCCATCCGCCTGATCAGCCGCAGCCTGCGGGGCGCGGTGCAGAACACCCCCGAAGGCCGGGAAGGCATGGCCCTGGGCCAGTACATCGCGGGCATGGGCTTCTCCAACGTGGGGCTGGGCATCGTCCACAGCATGGCCCACGGCCTGAGCGCCCTGTATGACACCCCCCACGGCGTGGCCTGCGCCATCCTGCTGCCGGTGGGCCTGGAGTACAACAAAGAGGTGGCCGGCGAGCGTTACCGCGCCATTGGCGAGGCCATGGGCGTGATGGACATCGAGAAGATGAACGACGCCCAGGCCGCCGACGCCACCATCGCCGCCGTCAAGCAGCTGTCGGCTGATGTGGGCATCCCCGCGAACCTCCAGGGCATCCTCAAGGAGGAGGACATCCAGTTCCTGGCAGAGAGCGCCTATGCGGACGCCTGCCGCCCCGGCAACCCCCGCGACACCAGCGTGGAGGAGATCGTGGAGCTGTACCGCAGCCAGCTGTAAGCCTGCCCGCTTCGTTCCATCCGGCGTGTCCAAAACAGCAAAAACGGCCCTGTGACGTCCTTGCGCCACGGGGCCGTTTTTGCTGGCAAGAGCCTTTGCCTGTGCGGTCAGAGGCTGTCGAGGTCGTCCGAGGCGTCGTAGCTCTCGGTGCGGTAGCCGCTCTTGGCGGCAGCGGCGGACAGCATCTGCAGCAGCTGGCGGAACTGCTCGGCGTAGGGGCCGTCGTAGTCCTCGTCGGCTTCGCAGTTCACCGGGCCGCGGGCGCGGATGGCGGCCAGCTGGCCGTTGTCCTCCCGCTCGTAATCGACGATCCAGCCGTAGATGGATTCGTCGGTCACCGAGAAGGAATAGACCTGCGGCATAAAGGGGGTCCAGCAGGCGGTGCAGTACAGGGTCCGCCCGTCCTCCTGGCCCACCAGCTCGGCGACAAAGGTGTCGATCTGGCAGGGGTTCAGCTCCACGTCCTCGTGGTCGCCCATGTCGGTGTCACAGCGGCGGTTCAGTTCGATCCACATAGTTGATTGCTCCTTGTGTTGTATGGTTAAAAGGTGACCCGCATCTGGTACCACACCACGTCCCCGTGGGTGGACTGGGACACGCCCTCGTTCACAAAGCCGAACTTGGCGTAATAGTGGACCAGGCGGTCTTTGCAGGTCAGGACGACGCCCTTGCGGCCCTGGGCCAGCACGTGCTCCAGCAGGCGGGCGGCGCAGCCCTGGCGGCGGTAGGCGGGCAGGGTGTCCACCCCGAAGATCATCTGCCAGGCCCCGTCCTCCTGGTGGAGGGTGGGGTCGTCGTACATGGCGTCGGACAGGTCGGGGGCGTCGGTGCACATCCCGTTGACAAAGCCGACGATCTGGTCCCCCTCCTCCAAAAGCCAGAAGTGGCCGGGGTAGACATCCAGGCGTCCGGCCAGGCTGGCCCGGCCGGCGGCCTCGGCCGGGGGGAAGCAGGCCGCCTCGATGGCGGCCACGGCTTCCAGGTCGGCGGGGGTAGCGGTGCGAATTTTCATAAACATCCTCCCTTACACCTTAGGGCGTATCTGAGAAGTCAAAAATGCTGGGATATTCGCCCAAAAGCGCCAGATGCAAGGCGCATGAGCGCTGCACTCCTTTGTGGAATGCAAGCGAATGCAACGCAGCAGATGGTGCTTTTTGGTAGAATAGAACAGCGTTGGGGAGTTTTCAGATACACCCTAGTTTGGTTTGAGCCTGGCCCCGGCCGGGAAGCGTTTGGCCGTAAAAGGCCCATCCTTGTATGAGAAACCGTTCAGAAAGGATTGCCACCCATGAAAACGAAACCGAAACAAAAAAAGCGCCTCTGGCTGCCCTTTGCCATTGCGGCGGGGGTAATCGTCCTGCTGCTGGTGCTGGCCCCCATCGTGGCGCCGGCGGTGGGCAAATGGTTCACGTCGCAGGAGACCGCCGTCCGCGACGGCTGGGCCGTGGACGTGGGCGACCTGATCGGCGTGGACGAGACCCAGCAGATCGAGATCCGCCACGCGCCGGTGGAGTCCAGCATCACCGTCCTGCAGCTGGTGCCCACCGACATCGAGGACGAAGGGTTTACGTACTACGACACCGCCGTCCAGCAGCGGATCCGCGCCATGCTGGACCGGGGGCAGCAGATCTCCGGCCGGCAGGTGCAGTGGACCGCCGAGACCCCTCTGGCCATGCTGGACCCCTTCGGCACCGGGGCCAACGGCCTGTACCTCTATTTTGAGACGGATTTCCCCACCCAGGTGGAGTACACCATCCGGGTGGACGACGAGCGCATCCCCGACTACACCGCCACCGCCGCCGACAGCTCCGGCAAGGCGTATTCCACCACCCACGAGTTCCAGCTGATCGGCCTGGTGCCCGGCGAGGTGAACGAAGTCACCATGACCCTGCGGGGCAGCTGGGGCAACGTGCGCCAGACCGTCCGCTTCACCATCGAGATGCCCGAGACCCACTCCGGCTACGACACCGTGCTGGAAGTGACCGACGGCCCCAGCACCGAGCCCCTGGACGACGGGCTGTTCACCATGATGCGGACCAACGGCTACCTTGGCTACGGCTTTTTGTACGACAACAGCGGCGTCATGCGCTATGAGATGGTGCTGGAAGGCTTTGGCATGGACCGCATCCTGTTCTACGGGGACGAGATGGTCACCTGCGTGTCCTCCAACAAGCTGGCCCGGATCAACGGCCTGGGCGAGGTGGAGCAGGTCTACCCCCTGGGGGACTACGAGCTGCACCACGACATCAACTACGGCCGGGACGGCACGGTGGTGGCCCTGGCCGAAAAGGCCGGCGACACCAACGTCGAGGACCTGGTGCTGGAGATCGACCTTGCCACCGGCGAGGTGACCGAGCTGCTGGACTTCAAGGACCTGATGGCGGGCTACTACGCCCAGACCCGGCCCATCCGCGCCACCGACCCCTTCTTCTGGCAGGTGGACGAACAGGACTGGATCCACCTGAACACCATCCAGTACCTGCCCGAAACCGACAGCCTGGTGGTCTCCTCCCGGGAGACGTCCACCGCCATCAAGGTGGAGGACGTCCACGGCGCGGCCAGCGTCGGCTGGCTGTGCGGCGACCCCGCCTTCTGGCAGGGCACCGGCTATGAGGACTACTGCCTGACCCCGGTGAACGATTTCACCTGGCAGTACGGCCAGCACAGCGTGGCCTGGGCCCCCGGCGACGAGGAGGGCGTGGGCTACCTGCGGATGTTCAACAACAACTACTGGGCCCTGTCCTCCCGGGACGGCTACGACCCCGACCTGCCCGACGGGGTAGGCACCGACCTGTACGGCGGCGAAGGGGACCACAGCTATACCTACGTCTACCGCATCGACGAGAACGCCGGCACCGTCGAGCTGGTGGAGTCCTTCCCGGTGCCGTATTCCAGCATCGTGTCCAACTCCACCCTGAACGAGGACACCGGCCACTGGGCGGTGAACAGCGGCATCGCCATGGTCTTTGGGGAATACGATGCCGGCGGCGTCCTCATCCGGCAGTATGCCTACGAGTGCACCATGCAGGGCTACCGCACCTTCAAGTACGACTACAAGGGCTTCTGGTTCCAGTAAAACCGATCGCCATGCAAAAACGCTCCCTGAACGCGAACGTCCGGGGAGCGTTTTTCTGTGTTTCCAGGCGGGCCCTTTCCCCGCACGCGGGGGAGGGCGGTCAGCAGCCGCCGTTGCCGGCGCAGCCGTGGCTGCCGCAGTGGTGGCCGCCGTCGTGATGCTCGCCGTGGTGGTCGCAGTGGACGTCGGGCTGGTAGTCCAGGCGGCCCGCCAGCAGGGCGTCCACCGCCGCGTCGGCCGGGCCGGAGGCCCCGCCGTACAGCCGGATGCCCGCGGAGGCCAGGGCGGCCTGGGCGCCGCCGCCGATGCCGCCGCAGATCAAAACATCGGCCCCCAGCTGCTGCAGGACGCCGGCCAGGGCGCCGTGGCCCTGGCCGCCGGTGCCCACCACCTGGCTGCGGAGGACCTGCCCGTTTTCCACATCGTAGACTTTGAACTGTTCGGTACGGCCGAAATGCTGGAAGATCTCGCCGTTTGCGTAGGTGACTGCAATTCTCATGGGATAGCTTCCTTTCTGTGGGGCCCCGGGGAGGGGGCCGGATCTCTCCTGCCTATTGTAGCACGTTGCGGGCCGGAATGCCAGAGCCGCGGCCGGAAAAGGGCAAAAACGGCCCGGCTGCCCTGTAGAGTTGCACAAAGAGACCGGGGCAATTCTCTATTTGACGGGACTTTGCCGCTGTGTTACAATAGAAGCAGTTTGAAAAATGGCATTTTTTATGCAGTTTCACTCAAAAATGTCAGGAGGTATAAGGAAATGGCCGATCGGCGGTCTACGATTGAAGATGTGGCGAAACGGGCGGGCGTGTCCAAAAGCACCGTTTCCCGCTACCTGAACGGCAAACCGGTCCGGAATGGCAACTACGAGCGCATCCGGGAGGCGGTGGGCTACTATCATTTCAAGGCAAACCCCTTTGCGCGGCTCAGCGCCAAGCGGTCGAAGTTGATCGGCGTCGTGCTGCCCGACTTCGACGCCAACACCATGCCCCATGTGCTGACCGCGCTGGACAGGTACCTGCGGGCCAAGGAGTACCGGCCCCTTTTCATCAACACCGGCGGGGACCTCGACTTTGAGATCCAAAGCATGGAGGACCTGGACCGGATGCGGGTGGACGGCATCGTGGTGGTGGCCAACCGGCTGACCCAGGCCCACTACGGCCAGATGGAGCGGATGGAGACCCCGGTGGTGTTTTTCGGGCAGGAGTTCGAGGGCGGCTACTCGGTGGTGAACGACGACCTTGCCGCCGGCGAGGGCCTGGCCCGGTGGGTGGTGGACCACGGCTACCAAAAGGCCGGCTGCCTGTGGGTGCCGGAGGACGACATCGCCGTGGGCAGGCGCCGGAAAGAAGGGGTGCTCAAGGGCCTGGCGGTGGGCGGCATGAAGGACGTGCCCGTCTGGGAGACGGGCGACAGCCTCTGGGACGCCTACCAGCGGGCCAAGGCCATCCTGTCCGGCTCCAATCCGCCCGACGCCCTGCTGTGCGCCACCGACCGCATCGCCTACGGCGTGTACAAGGCGGCCCGGGAGCTGGGCCTGCGCATCCCCCAGGACATCGGGGTGACGGGCTTTGGGGGCTATGAGACCAGCGCGCTGCTGGACCCGCCTCTGACCACCGTCTCGTTCGATGTGGAGACGGCGGCGGCCATCTGCGCCGACACCATCCTGGCCCTCCACGATGCGGAGGCCCGGCCCGCCCCGGTGCAGGTGGTGGGGTTCAAGTATCTGTTTGGCGGCAGTGTGTAAGATAAGAAAGGAGTTTTGGCCTATGCAGGCGACCATCCACAACGAATTTTTGACTTTGACGGCAGACACCCACGGCGCGGAGGCGGTCAGCGTCCGCAACGCCGCCGGGCAGGAGATGCTCTGGCAGGCAGACACGTCGGTGTGGGGGCGGCACGCGCCCATCCTGTTCCCCTGGACGGGCAAGCTGGCGGGGGGCATCCTGACCCACGGGGGCAAGAGCTACAAGGGTGGCCAGCACGGCTTTGCCCGCGACCTGGAGCACACCCTGCTGGAGGCCGGCCCCGACGCCATCCGGATGGAGCTGCGCTCCAGCGAGGAGATCAAGGCGGCCCGCTTCCCCTACGACTTTGTCCTGACCAGCACCTTCCGGCTGGAGGGCAAGACGGTCTGCCACACCCTCACGGTGGAAAACCCCGCCTCCGCCGCCGAACCCCTGCCCTTTGGCATCGGGTATCACCCGGCCTTCAACGTGCCCTTTGACGACGCGCACACCCTGGCGGACTACGAGTTCCGGTTCGACCGGCCCGAAAGCCCGGTCATCCTGGACGCACGGCCCAACGGCCTGCTGAGCGGCAAGTGCTACTACCAGTGGAAGAACGCCGCCGCCATCCCCCTGGAGGAGGGGATGTTCGACAACGACAGCTTCTGCATGGCGGGGCTGCGCAGCAAGACCCTGGGCCTGTACGAGAAGGACACCGGCCGCAGCATCGTCTGCGACATCGAGGACTATCCCTACACCCTGATCTGGAGCGCCGCGTCCAGGCCCATGCGGTTTGTCTGCATCGAGCCCTGGCACAGCCTGCCCGCCGCCGAGGCGGACGGCCCCTCCTGGCGCAAGCGCGCGGCGGCGGCCATCCTGGCCCCGGGCGAGAGCTGGCAGACCACCCTGCGCACCACCTTTGACCGTTGAGCGGGGTGAAGGCATTCCTGACGGCCCACCGGGCGGCCCTGGCAGGGCTGGCGGGGGCGCTGGCAGCGCTGGCCCTGTTCTGGCTGGCACGGTCCCACCGGGCCGCCATGGACTGGTGGGTGGAGGCCGTCTCGATGCCCCTCAAGCGGGGGCTGGGCGCCCTGTGCGACCCGCTGCCCTTCAGCGTCTGCGAGGCGGGGGCCACCCTGCTGATCCTGGGGGCGCTGGGGCTGCTGGGCCGGGCCGTCTGGCGGGCGGCCCACGGCCAGCCTGCCGCCCTGGGGGCCTTTGGGCTGCACCTGGCGGTGCTGCTGCTGTGGGGCTACTGGGGGGTCTGCGCCTTGTGGGGCACCCAGTATTACGCCGCCGGCTTTGCCGGAAAGGCGGGGCTGGAGGCGGCCCCGGTCAGCGCGGCCCAGCTGGAAGCGGTGACCCGCTACTTTGGCCGGCAGGTGACGGCCTGGGCGGACGCCGTCCCACGGGACGGGGAGGGCCGCTTTGCCGTCAGCCGGAAGGACATCATGGGGGACACGGCGGGCCTCTACGACGGCCTGACCGGGCGCTGGGCCTTTCTGGAAGGCCCCGACCGCCGGGCCAAGCCCGCGTTCTATTCCAAACTGATGAGCGCCTGGGGCTTCACCGGGTACCTGTGCCCCCTCACCGGGGAGAGCACCCTCAACGTGGACTGCCCTGAAGTGTTCCTGCCGGTGACCATCGCCCACGAGTACGCCCACCAGCGGGGCGTCGCCGCCGAGCAGGAGGCCAACTTTGTGGGCATCCTGGCGTCGATTGCCAGCGGCCGCCCCGCCTACGTCTACTCGGGGTGGCTGTACGGGTACCAGCACCTGTCCAACGCCCTCTATCGGGCCGACCCGGAGGCCGCGTCGGCCTGCATGGCGGAGCTGCCCGCTGCCGCCCGCGCCGACTTCGTCTACAACAACGCCTATTGGGCATCCTGGGAGGGCCCCATCCGCGAGGTGGGGGAGACGGTCTACGACAACTTCCTGCGCAGCTACGGCCAGGAGCTGGGGATGCAGAGCTACGGCGCCTGCGTCGATCTGCTCGTGGCGGAATTTCTGTCCCTGGCTTTATAAAGGAGGCGCCTGCCTTGTCCAAAAATAAGCAATTTGCGCCCAAACTATTTACAAAATAGGCCTGATAGGCGTATAATAGGCATGAAAGGAGGCGCGAGCCATGACACCGGTAAGCACCAATATCAAAATCGACCCGGAGCTCAAAGAGCAGGCCCAGGACCTGTTTGAAAGTCTGGGCATGAACCTGACCACAGCTGTAAATATCTTTCTGCGGCAGTCGGTGCGGGAACAGGCCATCCCCTTCCGCATCGGGGAACCTGCGCCCAATGCAGAAACATGGCAGGCCATTCGGGATGCCCGCAACGGCGTTGGGCTGAGCCGCGGCTTCACCTCGGTGAAGGAGCTGATGGAGGACCTGGATGCTGACGATTAAATACCAGACCGCCTTCAAGCGGGACTACAAACGGATCAAGAAGCGCGGCTACGACCTCCGCTTGCTGGAAGATGTGATCGCCCTGCTGGCACAGGAGCAGGAGCTCCCCCCTGCCTACCGGGATCATGCCCTGACCGGCGATTACAGCGGCTGCCGCGAGTGCCACATCGCACCGGATTGGTTGCTGGTCTATGAAGTGCTGCAGGACGAACTGCTCCTGTATCTGACCCGAACGGGTACGCACAGCGACCTGTTTTGACAGCCGGCCATAAAACCCCGCCC
>OERY01000034.1_pt1 | contig 30062 bp, 29 predicted proteins | sample 1540141 | NCBI WGS metagenome assembly OERY01 (sample SAMEA3891872, study PRJEB23780) | metagenome | biome: terrestrial biome; feature: animal house; material: Caecal content | place: Italy | collected 2015-05-05 | reverse complement strand
CGGATTTCAGCGACTTGAGCAGGGTCAACATCGCCTACACCACCGTGGGCGATGAGGATATCCCGTTGCAAGTCCATGTGGATCTTGAAGGTTACAAGATCGAGCGGGAGCTGGACGGCAGGCCTCTGGACGCCCGGCAGTACGGCTTGCTCCACGAGTTGATCGAAAACGAACTGGAAGGGCTGGATTTTCAGGAGCTGGTGGCGGTGAGCGATGCGGAGATTCAAGCAGCCCTGGCCTCTGCAAAGAAGGAAGCTGCCTTTGCTGAGCTGCCGGTCTACCGACAGAACGCGGCCTACGCCCGCGAGCACGGGGAGCTGGAACAATACCGCGTTTCGCATCAGGCCAACATCGCCTGCAAGGAGGCCATTGAGCAGAGTATTGACCAAAACTATGACGGCAGCCGCCTTGCGAAGGGGAGCGCCGACAAAGTGATGCAGAAGTTCGGCAGCGAACGGGTGATGTACGTCCTGGCCAACACCATCCAGCAAAAGGGGTGGGACGGGCGTTTCCATCCCTATAACAAGGATTGGGCCAAAACGGTGGACATCCCTCCCAACCCGGATTCGTTTGGCTTTGAGAGGAACTGTGAGTTTGTGGTGGACAGCCACGCCGGCCTGACCGACCTGTTCGTGAGCCAGGCGCGGCGAGAGGTAGAACGTCAGCCCCGTCTTTCGGTCCGGGAGCAGATCGAGCGGGCACAGGAGAAGATGGAGAAGAAATCACCCGTGCAGGCTACACCTAAAAAGAAGGAGCCGGAGCGGTGAGCGACCGCCGCGACCAGCAGCTGCACTTCCGGGTCAGCAAGCCGGAACTGGAACGCATTCACAGTAAGATGGCAGAGCTGGGCATTTTGAGCATCGGGGCATACCTTCGGAAAATGGCGCTGGATGGATACGCCGTCCGGCTCGACTTGCAGGAACTGAACCGAATGGCCTACCTGCTGCAAATGTGCAGCAACAACCTGAACCAGTACGCCAAACGTGCCAACGAGAGCGGCCGAGTTTACCAGACAGATATAGAGGACCTGCGGGGACGACTGGATGAGCTAATTGACCTGGCTAAACAGATTCTGGCGCAGCTGGCCGTCCTGTGAGCCGCGACATCCTTGCAAGGACCGCGGCTTATTTTTTATACTGCGGTCAGGCGGGCACAAATCCGCAAGGGGGTGAGAAAACTGGCAGCCACACGACTCATCGCGCTGCATCAGAACAAAGGCAAAAGCGTTGCGGCCTGCTTGAAAAGCCGCACTGATTACGCCCAAAACCCGGAGAAAACCGCCGGCGGCACACTGGTCAGCAGCTATGGGTGCAGCCCGCTGACGGTGGACGAGGAGTTCCTTTTGTCCAAGCGGCAGTACGAGCAATCCACAGGGCGCAGCCAAAAGAGCAATGTCATCGCCTACCAGATACGGCAGTCCTTTAAGCCGGGGGAGATCACGCCGGAAGAAGCCAACAAAGTGGGCTATGAACTGGCGATGCGCTTCACCAAGGGCGGGCACGCTTTCATCGTGGCCACTCACACCGACCGACAGCATATTCATAACCACATCCTTTATAACTCCATCTCCATGGACGGCAGTAGGAAGTTCCGGGACTTCTGGCTGTCGGGGCTGGCAGTGCAGCGGCTCAGCGATGTGATCTGCTTGGAACACAAGCTGTCGGTGATTGAAACCAAGCCCTACTGCGAGCGGCAAAAACGTATTCTCTACCCGCCCAAGGAGAGCAACCGCGACCGCCTCTGCGCAGTGATCGACAACATCTTGCGGGACAAGCCTTCCGACTTTGAAGCCTTTCTGCAAAAGCTGGAACAGGAGGGCTACGAGGTCAAGCGGGGCAAATACACCTCGGTGAAGGGCAAGCGGCAGAAGCGGTTTATCCGTTTTCGGACCTTAGGGGAAGGTTACAGCGAGGAGGAAATTCGCGCTGTGCTGGAGGGCAATGCAGAACACCGCCCGCGGCAGAGACCGGTGGGTTCAGCAAAAGAGGATGCCTTCCAGCTCTTGATCGACCTTGCCGCCAAGCAGGGGAAGGGGACCGGCTACCAGCGGTGGGCCAAGAAGTTCAACCTCAAGGAGATGTCCAAGACCCTGATCTTCTTGCAGGAAAACAAAATTGCCAGTCTGGACGAGCTGAACAGTAAAGTTGAAGCAGCAACAAAGCACTTTCACGAGCTGCAAGAGACAATCAAAGCTGCAGAGAAGCGGATGGCTGAACTCACAGAACTGCGGACGCAGATCGTCCAGTACGCCAAGACCCACGATGTATATGCCGCCTACCGCAAGGCCGGGTACAGCAAACGGTTCCGCGCCGAGCACGAAGCAGAGATTCTGCTGCACCAGGCGGCCAAAGAATTTTTTGACAAGCATGGCCTTAAAAAGTTGCCCAAGATGAAGGACCTGAACGCCGAGTATGCCGAGCTGCTCAAGCAGAAGAAGGAGGTCTACCCGGGATACCACAAAGCCAGGGAGGAGATGCAGCGGCTTTTGCGGGCACAGAAGAATATCGAGCGATTCTTCGCAGATGAGACACCGCAGCCGGACCGGCAGCAGAGCCGGTAAACAAAACACGCCAAAGGTCGATTTTGCGTCGGCCTTTGGCGTGCTTTTTTGTTTGTACGGGGATGGAAGTGTTCCGAAGGAACGCGCAGCCTGCATCCACTGGATGCAGTTTGGAAAGGGTTTGGGAAGCTCCCAACAAGCATTTTTGCACGAGGCCGAAAGGACACGGAGCAAAAATGGCAGATTGGTACCAGTCTGCCCTGCTTGCCAACTTCCGTCTGCCTCAATTGTACTCAGGAGTTCTTTCCGTTTTGTACCGCATCCAGACCGCCGGTAATGAACTGGTTGATGACATACTGCATATCGTACCAGATGTCATCTTTTTTCCAGCGCATTGCGCGGTTGCAGTAGAACAGGCCGTAGACCATGAACAGAAACAGATTTTCTGCCTGATCGCGGGGGATGCCACAGTGGCTCATGATATACCGAGTCGTGTTTTCTTTTTCTGCCAGATAGAGACGGGCAATGGCGTAATGGGATATGGTAGGATCCAGGAAAAGCACCCGGTAACGGGGATCGTCCGCGATGCGCTGACAGGGGGATAGAAGACATTCTCTCTCTTTCAGATCCCGGACCGAGCCGTGCGCAGCGATATAGGCAAGGCGGCCCATGCGCTCTTCGTAAGACATATCTGCACAGACTTTGTCCGCAACGGCAACGGCTTCATCGAGCAATTCGTTTAGAACGGCATCCAGCGACAGATAGTGCAGGTAGAAGGTTGCCCGTGTGATCTCTGCCTGCCGGCAGAGTGCAGCTACGGTGATTTTTTCATAAGGCGTTTGCCCCAGCAGTTCCAGAAGGGCGTCTTTGATCACCTTTTGTGTATAAGACGCACGCCGGTCCGTTTTACGCGCGTGAGATTCGGTCCGATCCATTCATGTTCCTCCTCATGCGATTTGTGAAATGTGCTGCAAAACAAGAAGGAGCTTTGGTATATATGCCGGAATGGTTCCTTTGAGTTTGAGACGGTTATTGAAAAAGTGTCAAAAAACGTCCTCTTTCCAGGAAAGCTGTTCTTGTTCGCAATGTTCGGAAACAGTATATTCGAACAAAACAAGGCAGTCAAGAGAAAATTTTTTGAACAGATTTTACAGACAGCATGTCAAAAATGTCTCTTGATGCACAAAGAAGGAGGAATATCATGCTTAACATCAACATGGAAGACGTGGTCGGCGTCATCAACGCCTGTAAACCGCAGCTGATCGTTTTAGCGGTCGTGCTCGTTTTGGCGGCGGCTGTCATCATTGCCATGGCAGTGAACAAAAAGGTCAAGAAAGCCGATCGTTTTTTCATCCGCTGGAATGCGGTACTGGCCTTTGTCCTGGCTGTGGCGGTCATTGCCAACTGGGTCTGTCTGGGACCCATGGCAAATCTGATCAGCCTCACGATGGGTTCGGCTACGGTCAGCGATGAGACCACCGCTGAGGCAATGAAAGTGGCCGAGCAGATCGCCGGCGAAGGGTTTGTGCTGCTGGAAAATGAGGACGATCTGCTTCCTCTGGACGGTACAGACAAGCTGAATCTGTTTGGCTGGTCATCCGTGAACCCTGTTTATGGCGGAGCAGGGTCCGGCGGCATCAACGACCTGTACGAAAAGGTCAGCCTGGAGCAAGGGCTGGAAGACGCTGGCTTTACCCTGAACAGTGAGCTGCACGATTTCTACACGGCCTACACCAGCGACCGTCCGGAAATGTCCATCGAAAAGCAGAGCTGGACCCTCCCCGAACCGCCGGCAGACAGCTATTCCAGCGAGCTGATGGAAAATGCCAAAGCCTTCTCGGATGTGGCGGTGATCGTCTTTTCCCGCGCGGCGGGCGAGGGCCACAACGACCTGCCCATGGATGTAAGTCAGGTGGCATTCGACGATAATTCGGATGACTACGTGGATTTTGAGCCGGGCGAACACTATCTTCAGCTTTCACAGACGGAGGAAGACCTGGTCAAACTGGTATGCGACAACTTCGACCAGGTGATCGTTCTTTACAACGGCGCCAATCCGCTGGAATTGGGTTTTGTGGAAGAATACGATTCCATCAAGGCGGCCATCTGGTGCCCCGGGCCCGGCAACGTGGGCTTCGAGGCGCTGGGCCAGATCCTGAGCGGCGAGCTGAACCCCAGCGGCCATACATCGGACACCTTCCTTTACGACATGACAAAAGCCCCCTGGTGGAACAATGCGGACAAGACGGATTACAGCAACCTGACCGATATGGCCGTGATGGGGATGAACAGCGGCAAGCCCCAGATGTACGCTCCCTCGTTCGTCAACTATGTGGACGGCATCTATGAGGGCTACAAGTTCTACGAGACAGCTTATACCGAGGCACAGGAAAACGGCTTCGACTTTGATTATGACAGCGTGGTCCAGTACCCCTTCGGGTTCGGTCTGTCCTACACCACCTTTGACCGTACACTGAACAGCATGACCGAGTCGAATGGCGCGATCACGGTGACCGTTACGGTGACCAATACCGGCGATGTGGCCGGCAAGGATGTGGTGGGCGTCTACTATAACCCGCCCTATACCAACGGCGGCATTGAGAAAGCAAGCGTCAACCTCATTGATTTTGCAAAGACTGACCTGCTGGACCCCGGTGAGAGCCAGGTCCTGACCATGCGGTTCAATGTGGAGGACATGGCCTCCTACGATTACCTGAATGCCAAAGCCTATGTGTTGGAAGCGGGCGACTATGGAATCTCGATCCGTTCGGACGCACATACCGTGCTGGATACCACAGTCTACACCGTGCCCGAGACCATCGTGTACGATGCAGACAACCCCCGCAGCTCGGATCGGATCGCGGCTACCAATCTGTTTGACGAAGTGGCCGGGGATGTGGTCTATCTGTCCCGCAAAAATGGCTTTGCCAATTACGCTGAGGCGACCGCCGCTCCTGCCACAACAGAGATGAGCGCGGAGAATGTGGCTGCCTACCATCTGAATGCCAACTTCGATTACGATACCTACATCGATCCCGCAGATGAGATGCCCACCACCGGCGCAAAGAACGGCCTCAAGCTGGCCGATCTGCGGGGCGCAGACTACGATGATGCGCGCTGGGACAGCCTGCTGGATCAGCTCAGCGTACAGGATATGCTGGATATGACTTCGCTGTGCGGCTACCAGACCCCTGCCGTGGAGTCGGTGGGCAAGGTCCAGACCAACGACGCGGACGGCCCCACCGCCATCAACAACAACTTTACCGGAGCCGGTTCCATCGGATTCCCCATCCCCACCGTGACCGCCTGCACATGGAATCAGGACCTGGCCCACGCATACGGCGAAATCATGGGCAAAATGGCCCGAGAACTGGATGTGGCCGGCTGGTACGCGCCCGGTATCAACCTGCACCGGAATGCCTTTGGCGGACGCAACTATGAGTATTATTCCGAGGACGCCGTCCTCACCGGCAAGATGGCGGGCAACGCTGTGGCCGGCGCCGAGACCCAGGGTGTCTACTCCTACATCAAACATTTTGCCCTGTATGACGGCAATTACAAGATGGTGTCGATCTGGTCCAACGAGCAGGCCATGCGGGAGATCTACCTCAAACCCTTTGAGATCTGCGTCAAGGACTATGGCGCGGACGCCGTCATGGATTCCTGGAACTTCCTGGGCGTCAAGTGGACCGGTGAAAATTCCAACCTTCTGAATACGGTCCTGCGGGACGAGTGGGGCTTCCGCGGGATGGTGGAATCGGACTACTTCCGTGACAACGGCCATGGCTTTATGAACGCAGACGCCGGCCTGGCCAACGGCATGGACGCCATGCTTTCCACCTATGGCGCAGGGCCCAACCTGCCCCACGATCATGATGATCCCAGCGCCAGCACCGTGAAGTATCTGCGGCAGGCCTGCAAGAACATTATGTACACGGTGGTGAACAGCTGGGTCTACGAGGACGGCGCAGCCGCCTCGGATACCAACAGTTGGGTCGGTATCCTGGTGGGCGCAGATGTGGCCGCCGGCGTGGTGCTGGTCGGATTGGAAGTGCTTCTGGTCCGGAGCTGGAGCAAGCGTCGGGCCAAGGAGACCGCCCGCAAATAACAGCGCGTTTCTCTCATCAGGCAGGTTTATAGATAGATGCGCAGGGCACCCCCTCTCCCTGGGGGAGAGGGGCGTGCCGCGCAGCTGCCGCAACAAAGAGCAAGCATAAACAGGGCGTTATCCGTCCGCCAGGGAAGGCGGAGCGTGACCTGGAATGTCTGCGCTCGTTTTGAATCGAAAAAGGAGCATCATCTTGTGAAGTACCGTGAACTGATGGACCGGCTCACGCTGGAAGAAAAATGTGCTCTGCTGTCAGGCGCTGAGACCTTCAAGACCCGCGCCCTGCCGCAGTATGATATACCGCAGCTTTGGCTGTCGGACGGCCCTCATGGCGTCCGCAAGCAGGCAGGCGAGAGCGACCATTTGGGACAGAATCCAAGCGAGCCGGCTACCTGTTTCCCCACGGCGGCCGCAGTGGCAAACAGCTGGGACATTGCCCTGGCCGAGTCGCTGGGCGAGGCTTTGGGGGAAGAGGCCGCCGCGCAGGGTGTGGGGGTTCTGCTGGGCCCCGGCCTGAATATCAAGCGGAACCCGCTTTGCGGACGCAACTTTGAATATTTTTCAGAAGATCCGTATCTTACAGGCAAAATGGCGGCAGGTTATGTCCGGGGCATACAATCCAAAGGCGTTTCGGCCTGCCCCAAGCATTTTGCCGTCAACAATCAGGAAACACTGCGCATGGTGTCGGATTCGATCGTAGACGAACGTACCCTGCGGGAAATTTATCTGACCGGGTTTGAGATCGTGTTGGGGGAGAGTAACCCCCGCTGCATCATGACCGCCTATAACAAGGTCAACGGTGCGTATGCCAATGAGAACCGGCATCTGCTGCAGGATATCCTGCGGGGCGAGTGGGGATACCGGGGCGTTGTCGTCACAGACTGGGGCGGTTCCAACGACCATGCGCTGGGTGTGAAACTGGGTTCTACACTGGAAATGCCTGCCCCCGGCGGCGACTCGGTACGGGAGCTGGTGAAGGCCGTCAAAAACGGCAGGGTGTCAGAAGTGGACATCAACGCCCGTTTGGAGGAGCTGCTGGATCTGATCAAGAGCGCATCCAGCGCCCTGCAAAAAGCGCCCAAAACCATCGACTGGGAGGCGCACCATAACCTGGCCCGCAAAGCGGAGGCCGAAAGTATGGTGCTGCTGAAAAACCGCGGAGGCATCCTTCCTCTGGACCCGGATCAAAGTGTGGCGATCATTGGAGATTTTGCTCAGACACCGCGGTACCAGGGCGCAGGGTCCAGCCTGGTCAACGCACCTCAGGTGGAAAACTTCCGTCAGGTGTTTGAGCGCAGCGGGATACACTGCGCAGGGTATGCCCAGGGGTTTGAGCGCAATGGCCATCCCAATGCAGCCCTGCAGGAAGAGGCTGTGGAATTGGCCAATGGAGCCGATGTGGTGCTGCTGTTCCTGGGCCTGGATGAGGTCCAGGAGAGTGAAGGACTTGACCGCCGGCATATGAAACTGGCCCAGACCCAGATCAATCTGCTGATGGCGCTGCACCGGGCCAACCCGCAAATTGTGGTGGTCCTTGCCAGCGGAAGTGCAGTGGAGACCCCGTGGGCCAGCCGCTGCCAGGCACTGATCTGGCACAGCCTGAGCGGCCAGGCAGGAGCGTCCGCTCTGCTGGATGTACTGACCGGCAAGGTGAATCCTTCCGGCAAGCTGGCCGAGACGTGGCCGATCCGGTACGAGGACAATCCATCCTGCAAACATTTTGGCGGGCCTGGCCGTACCGTGGAATACCGGGAAGGGATCTATGTGGGCTACCGGTACTATCAAACCGCAGATGTACAGGTATCCTATCCTTTTGGCTATGGTTTGAGCTACACCACCTTTTCTTACAGCGACCTGGACGCCGCGCCCGAAGAGGTATCCCTGACCGTGACCAATACCGGTTCCTGCGACGGGGATGAAATCGTGCAGGTCTACATTGCCAAGCCGGACGCAAGCGTTTTCCGTCCAGACGAGGAACTCAAAGGGTTTGCGCGGGTCCATCTTGCGGCAGGCGAAAGCAGGCGTGTCACCATTCCCCTGGGATATAAGGCGTTTCGGTATTGGAACAGCATGGCATGGAATTGGGCTGTGGAGGGTGGTGACTACCAGGTGCGGGTAGGCGCTTCCTGCACCGATATCCGTCTCACCGCCAGCGTGGAAGTGACGTCCACCCAGGCGCCCGACCCTTATGGCAAGCTTGTGCTGCCCCATTATGCCAGCGGACAGGTGCAGGATGTGCCTGACCATGAATTTGAGGTGCTGCTGGGACATCCCATCCCGCAGCCCAAACTTGCCATTGACCGGAACATGACGCTGGGAGAGATCGGACATACCCGCAGCCCTCTGGGCTGGCTGATCCATGCTGTCCATAAGCATCTGCTGGATAAGAGCCTGAAAAGAGGGACCCCCGATTTGAACCTTTTGTTCAATTACAATATGCCTCTGCGGGCCATCGCCAAAATGACCGGCGGTATGGTCAGCATGGGGATGATCGACGGCCTGGTCATGGAGCTGCGCGGGTTCTGGATCATCGGTCTGCTGCGGGTGCTGTGGTCCTTTGGCGCAAACCAGATCCAAAACCGCGCGCTGGAGCGCCGCCTGAAAGGAGGCCGCTGATGAAACAGTGGATCAAAGCCCATCCGGACCTGTGGCAGTTCATCCTGTTCAACATTTTGTCCAACTGTGCCACAGTGACCAACTTTATCGTGATGTGGATCTGCACGTCGTTTGTCTTTACCTCTCTGGCAGACCGGCCTTTCTCCTTTTTGATTTTTAACTACACCCATGTGGAAAGCGATCTTGGCCTGTGCGGCTTTTTGAGCTTTCTCATTGCTACGGCTGCCGCCCAGACGGTCAACTTCTTTGTACAGAAAAATCTGGTATTCAAGTCGAACGCCCAGTTTGGCAAAGCCGTGCCCAAATACGTCCTGCTGGCGGTGGCGCTGGTGGTTTTGTCCGCCGCCATGCCTGCTTACAGCCAGAGCTTTTTTGTGGAACTGGGCGTCGCGCCCGGCATCGCGCCCACATTGGCCACAGTGGTCAATATCCTGCTCCAGATCGTCATCAGCTACCCGGCCATGAAGTTCTGGATCATGCCGGAAACATAGCGTTTCTCCTTCTTTATCATTTTTCCATGTTCAGACTGTATGTTTCCGCCTGAAATTTCCTGTCAGATTTCACATGCAGTCTGAAAGGCCTCCCGTCTGGCCAACAGCGCCGGGCGGGAGTTCTTTGATTTGAACCCTGCGTCCAAATGCAGTATAATAAAGAAAAACGCAAAAGGAGCGTGAAAAACATGACGTATGTCATCATTGGCGGCAACACCGGCGGCGCGGGAGCCGCGGCCCGGCTGCGCAGGCTGGACGAGCAGGCCCGGATCATCCTGCTGGAAAAGGGCGGCCATGTATCCTATTCCAACTGCAGCCTGCCCTACCGGCTGAGCGGGACGGTGGACGAAACCGAAAAACTGGTCCTGAACACCCCCGAGGCTCTGCGCGCCTCCTACAACATCGAGACCCGCACGGCCAGCGAAGCGGTGGCCATCGACCGGCAGGCAAAGCAGGTGCAGGTGAAGGACCTGGCCACCGGCCGGGTGTATGCTGAGAGCTACGACAAGCTGATCCTGGCTCCGGGGGCCAACGCGGTGGTGCCCCGCATCCCCGGCATTGAGGAGGCCAGCCTGTTCACCGTCAAGACGGTGGACGATGTGGCCCAGTTGCATGGCTTTTTGCAGCAGCAGAGCGCCCGGCGGGCGTCGGTGATCGGCGGCGGCTTCATCGGCATCGAAGTGGCGGTTAACCTGCGGGAGGCCGGCTATGAAGTGGCGGTGATCGAGGCCATGCCCCAGATCCTGCGCACCTATGACTACGACATGGTGCAGATTTTGCACAAGGAAATGCTGGACCACGGGGTAGAGCTGGTGCTGGGCGACTCGGTGGTGGCCTTCCACGGGTCGGACGTGGAACTCAAGTCGGGCCGCACCGTTCCCGGGGACGCGGTGGTGATGGCGGTGGGCGTTCGCCCCGACACCGCGCTGGCAGTCCAGGCGGGCCTTGCCGCCAACCAGCGGGGCGCTCTGCTGGTGGATGCCAACTACCAGACCAGCGACCCTGACATCTACGCCGTCGGCGACGCGGTGGAGGTGTTCAACGCCATCACCCACAAACCCATGATGCTGCAGCTGGCCGGACCTGCCCAGAAGCAGGCGCGCCAGGCCGCTGACCACATCTGCGGCCGTCCAGTGCGCAATACCGGTTATATTGGCTCCAGCTGCATCAAGGTGTTCGACTACAACGCCGCCAGCACCGGCCTCACCGAAGCCCAGTGCCGGCAGGAAGGCCCCTCCTATGAGACTGTCTACATCCTGCCCAAGGACCGGGTGTCCCTGATGCCCGGCAGCTGCCCGATGCATTTCAAGCTGATTTTTGAGAAGCCCACCGGCCGTGTACTGGGAGCCCAGGCCATCTCGAAAGGGGATGCGCCCAAGCGGGTGGATGTGGTAGCTACCCTGATCAAGTTCGGCGGTACAGTGGATGACCTGCGGGATCTGGAACTCTGCTATGCGCCGCCCTTCTCCACCGCCAAAGACCCGGTGAACTACGCCGGCCTGGTGGCCTGCAACCTGCTGGACGGCGCGTTCCGTCAGGTACATGTGGACCAGGTGCGCGGCCTGGTGGAGTCGGGTGCCTGCATCATCGATGTGCGCCCTGCGGCCGCCTACGCGCAGGGCCACATCAAAACAGCGCTGAATATCCCCCTGGCCCAGCTGCGGAGCCGTCTGGAGGAGATCCCCAAAGACCGCCCGGTGTACGTCCACTGCCAGATCGGCCAGAGCAGCTACAATGCTGTGATGGCGCTGCAGGGCTGCGGTTTTGAGAATATATACAACATTGCCGGCGGTTTCCTGGGCATCTGTTACAATGAAGCGTTCAACGACCAGACCCAGCACCGCCAGCCCATCGTCACCGGCTACTGCTTTTAAGTGAAAAGAAACGAAAAACAAAAGGCTGAGGCCCGTTTGGGGCTTCAGCCTTTGTTGTTGGCACTGTGTTTTTTCGGATGCCCGGTTTGGCGCGTGCCTTGAAGAATTGCGCCAGTTGCGCGGGTGTGTCTGCTTGCAGTGCGGAGCCTGCCGTTCTGAGGCTCAAAGGTTTTTCACGAACAGCGCGCGGATGGCGTTCAAGACGGCAAGGATCATCACGCCCACATCTGCAAACACTGCCAGCCACATATTGGCAAAGCCTAGAGCAACCAGCACGAGGCAGGCCAGCTTGACGCCGATTGCAAAGACGATGTTCTGGTAGACAATGCCCAGACACTTACGACTGATTTGAATGGCTTTCGATATCTGCATCGGGTCGTCATCCATCAGGACTACATCGGCAGCTTCAATGGCAGCATCCGAACCCATGGCGCCCATGGCGATGCCGATATCGGCACGGCCCAGTACGGGGGCATCGTTGATGCCGTCGCCCACAAAAGCCAGTTTTGCCTTGGGCGGCTTGATCTTGAGGAGTTCTTCCACCTTCTCCACCTTGTCGGCCGGCAGCAGCTCGCTGTAGACTTGATCCAACCCCAGCGCCTGACCGACGCTGTCGGCTACCTTTTTGGCGTCGCCTGTGAGCATAACGGTTTTTTGGACGCCGGCCGCTTTCAGTGCCTCGATGGCCTGCTTGGAGTGGGGTTTGACGATGTCAGAGATCACAATATGGCCGGCATATTGTCCGCCCACCGCCATATGGATGATGGTGCCTACAGCGTGGCACCGGTGATAGGGGATACCTAGATGATCCATCAGTTTGTCGTTGCCGGCGGCCACTTCCGTCCCATCCACATGGGCGATGACGCCGTTGCCGCTGATCTCCTGGATGTCCGTCACCCGGCTGCGGTCGATCTCTTTGCCGTAGGCCCGCTGCAGGCTCTTGCTGATGGGATGGCTGGAAGAGCTCTCCGCCAGGGCTGCATATCCAATAAGCTGTTCGTCGGTGTAGGGGCTGTGATGCACCCCGTTGACCTCGAACACGCCCTGGGTCAGGGTGCCGGTCTTGTCAAAGACAACAATCTTCGTCTGGGACAGGGTCTCCAGGTAGTTGGAACCTTTGACCAGTACGCCTGCCTTGCTGGCACCGCCGATGCCCGCAAAGAAGGACAGCGGGATCGAGATGACCAGCGCACAGGGGCAGCTGGCAACCAGGAAGGTCAGGGCCCGGTAGATCCATGTTTCCCATCCGGCGTCCAGGCCCAGGAAGAATGTCCGCACCAGCGGCGGCAGGAAGGCCAGCGCCAGCGCCGCATAGCAGACGGCGGGGGTATAGATCTTGGCGAAACGGGAGATAAAGTCCTCCGACTTTGACTTCCGGGAAGAAGCGTTCTCTACCAGGTCCAGGATCTTTGAAACGGTGGATTCGCCAAATTCCCTGGTCGTCTGGATGTGGAGCAGACCGGTCATATTGATGCAGCCGGAGATGATCTCATCGCCGGTCCTGACATCCCGGGGCAAGCTCTCGCCGGTGAGAGCGGCGGTGTTCAAGGTAGAGGAACCCTCTACCACGATGCCATCGATAGGTACTTTTTCGCCAGGCTGGACGACGATGATAGAACCGATCCCCACCTCGTCCGGGTCTACCTGCTCCAGTCTGCCGTCCCGCTCCATATTGGCGTAGTCGGGGCGGATGTCCATCAGGTCGGAGATGTTCCGGCGGCTTTTGCCCACGGCGTAAGACTGGAACCACTCGCCCACCTGGTAAAACAGCATCACCGCGATGGCTTCCAGGTAATCGCCGTTTTCATAGACAGCCAGCGCCAGTGCGCCCAGGGTGGCTACCGCCATTAGAAAGTGCTCGTCGAACACCTGCCCGTTGCGGATACCCTTGAGAGCCTTTTGCAGGATGTCATAGCCGATGATGGCGTAATCTACCAGATAGCAGGCCAGGCGTACCCAGCGCCCTGCACTGCCCATTCGGTCAAAGATGGCTGTGCCCAAAATCTGCAATAACAACAGCAGGACCGTAGCGCTCAGAATGCGCCACAGCATGATTTTTTGCTTTTTGGTCATACCGGCGGCAGGCCGTGCGCCCACAGCCTGCAAGACCGCAGCCAGCAGCGCCACAACCACCAGCAGGCCGTTGATGATATATTCTTGCATCTCCATCTACCTCTCTGTTTTGTATGAGCTCCAAAAGGGAGGAAAGGCCCTGCAAACAGCCGCTTGCAGAGCGCTCTCCTTGCCAGGGCGATGAATCACAGAAAAACTTCGCAGTCGGGTTCCACCTTCTTACATGCTTTCCGTACCTGCTGCATGACGGACTTGGGGTCTTGCCCTTCCTCAAACTCCACGTTCATCTTGAGGGTCATGAAGTTGACGGTGGCATTCGCCACACCCGCAGTCTTGCGGGCGGCGTCTTCCATCAGGTTGGCGCAGTTGGCGCAGTCCACATCGATCTTATAAGTTTTTTTCATAGTGAAGTCTCCTTTTCAAAAATCAGTGTGCCGCAGCTTCACAGACGATGACACATGTATGCAAAAACGTTTGGTTTGCAGGGTGTCTGGCGTTAACAATTAAACCTATGTTTAATTGCGCATTTATCGTACCTCAGAATAACCGCGATGGCAATCCCTTTGCACCAGGTCCTTCCGTTGGGGCAAAAGATCCTTCCACATGGGCGAAAGAACAGGGATTTTCAGACAAAAATTCCTCCACCCTTTCCAACAAGGGTGGAGGAATGAACTTCATCTATGGTATATTTTGCGGTATTCTGTGGGCAGTATCTGCTCCATATCCTTGAATGCCCTGGTAAATTTGCCCTGAGATTCATAGCCTACCTGAGAGGCAATGTCTGCAATGGAGGCTGTGGTTTCTCTCAGCAGTTTCATACTCTGTTTGATCCGGTACTCTTTCATATAGGTGGCGATGGGAAGTCCATAAACCGCCTTGAATACCTCTTTCAGGGTGGAAGTATTGATCAGATATTGCCTGGAGAGCTCTTCGATGGTGAATCGTTGATCCAGGTGCCCGGTTAAGTGTTGATGGATTTCTTTGATCAGTTCGGTCTGCTGTGAAAAGTATTGGGTCAGCTCTTTTCCTCCCGGCTGCAGGCCATTTAAGTAGATCAACAATTCCAACGCTTTCAATTTCAGCATAGGCAGCCGTAAAGACGGTGCTGCAGAAAGAAGTGGTGCGAAAATATGCTCCAATTCGGGATTGGCGGGGATGGCGGAAGGTTTTCCGGAGCAAAAGTGCTCCTGCAGTTTCTCGGCCCCTACGGCGGCCTCCTGTAAAAGTTCCGGGCAGACAGTGGGCAATTGCCTCAAGTCCACAGAAATAGAGAGCCCCTCTGAATATCCCAACGGGAACATCATGGCGGAATCTGCGCAGCAGGCCATACTGTGGGCTGTTATATCGCCCGAACCCAGATAGATCGCCGTCCCGCCCCGCATGTTCCAGCCCACGCGTCCGCTGCGACAATAATAAATCTCCAAAACGGCATCCATGGCATCGTGTTGGAACTGAATCTCCGTGGCAAGAAAGGTATTAAAGGAAGCTTCTATACCTGGAAAGACATCATAGACTTCCATACATCCCTTTCCATTGGTGATCCCACGAAATTGTTCCGTAAACAGTGCACCTGCATATTTGGTTGATCCGGTCCGCTCCACAAAGAGGGTGCCGGCTGGAATCATTTGAAGCTTTTGAGCAATGGACCTGGGATCCTCTTTTTTCATAGCGTTCCTTTCTGCGATTCTGTCTGAGAAGGACAGGTGATTTTTACAAGCCATTCGATCATGTGATGGAAATTTCGGGCCTGTTCGGTATCGGCGGCTTTATAGTAGACCTCTTTGCCTTCCCGGCGGCTGACGATCAGCCCGGCCGCTTTCAACTGCCTGAGATGATGGGAGACCGCAGGGCTGCTCATATTCGCTATAGCAGAAAGATTGATAACGCACTCCTCGCAGTGACACAACAGCCAAAAAATACGGAGCCGGCTTCCGTCACCCAACTGCTTGAAAAGATCAGCCACAGTTTGAAAGTTTTGCAGGCTGGGCATGTGCTCCAGGTTCTGCTCGACGATCTGTCCGTGGTTATGGGGTAAAGGCATTTGCAGCATAGAGTTTCCCTCCTATGGGTCATATCTTATCATAGCCGGAAGGAAAAGAAAACTATGCGTTTGAAAGTCGGGATGCCCGGACTTGCTTTCAGTGGGTGTAGTCCAGGATCTCCACACTTTCACCGACTTCTTGCTGCACCAGTTCTTTCATACGCTTGGCAAAGGGGCAGGGATAGCCAATGGGCGTACCTTTACTGATGCAGGAGGCAAAGGCAATCGTATCCGCGCCTCGACTTTTGAGCAGACGGGCTCGAAGTACAGCTCGCTTGCCCGGACATCCGCCGCAGTTTGTAAAACCTACCAACTCAATGTTGTCTTCGCCAGTGAATGCACCGATTTTGTTTTTTATCGCTTTGAAATCTGTGGTGCCAGGGCAGTAGTCCTCTGTCTGCATACAACGGATTATACCAAGTTTCATAAGTATACCTCCTCGATGATTTTGCAATCCATATGGATGGAGGATTGCAGCTCCAGCTTTGACAAAGCAAATGGGATCATCAGCTTTCGTGGGAAGTGATCTCCGTTGCCTCGTAGCCTGCCTCAGCGACAGCCGCTTTCAGCGTTTCATCGGATACGGATGCCGGGACATAAACGGTTGCTTTCTTGTCCTCCAGGCTCACTTGAACATCCGCTGCGCCGGGGATTCCTTCCAGTGCATGGGTCACGTGTTTGACGCAGTTCTGGCACATCATGCCTTCGATGGACAGTTCTTTTTTCATGGTAATTCCTCCATTCGGCTGATTGATTGTGGTTTGTACTGCGGATACCTCCTGTGAAAAGACTTCCGCAGGAACAGTAGCAGATGTGGCAGGCTCCGCCACACTGGCAGAAGCCGCCGAACCATGTTTGGGCTTGAAGAACCGCAGCCGCAGGGCATTGGATACTACGAACACCGAACTGAAGCTCATAGCCAGCGCCGCTACCATGGGGTTCATCTTCAAGTTGAACGCCGTGTACCAACATCCAGCTGCAATGGGAATGCCGATGACATTGTAAAAGAATGCCCAGAACAGGTTCTCCTTGATGTTGCGAATGGTAGCTTTGGAGAGTTCAATGGCTCCAGCTACATCCAGCAGGTCACTGCGCATCAGTACGATGTCAGCAGATTCCATCGCTACATCCGTACCTGCCCCAATGGCGATCCCCACATCAGCACGAGCCAGTGCGGGGGCGTCGTTGATTCCGTCACCCACCATGGCCACCTTCTTCCCGCTCTCCTGGAGTTTACGGACCTCCTGTTCCTTGTCCTGGGGCAGCACCTCAGCCACCACACGGTCCACGCCCACCTGCTTGCGGATGGCCTCGGCGGTCTTTTTATGGTCGCCGGTGAGCATGACCACTTCAATTCCCATAGATTGCAAATCTGCAATGGCCTGTTTGCTGGAGGGCTTCACTACATCCGCCACCGCGACCATGCCGATGAGCTTGCCTGCCGATGCAAAAAATAGCGGTGTTTTGCCCTGGTCAGCCATCTGATCTTGGAGCCGCTCCAGTGCCTCATCATGGACGCCTTGGGCATTCAGCAGCTTCTGATTACCAGCCAGACAGGAGAGACCTTTGATGCTCCCTTTGATACCTTGGCCAGGAATTTGTTCAAACTGCTCCACCGGCAAGAATTGCGTGTTTTTCTTTTCCGCCTTTGCCACAATGGCGCGAGCCAAAGGATGTTCCGATAACTTTTCCAGAGAGGCGGCGATCTGAAGCAGTTGATCTTCGGTAACACCGCTGCGACACACCAGGTCAGTGACAACAGGCTTGCCCTGGGTGATGGTACCGGTCTTATCCATGACTACCACATTCACACTGTGGGCGGTCTCAAGAGCCTCTGCGGATTTAATGAGGATGCCGTTGGAGGCACCCCGGCCGGTTCCCACCATGATGGCGGTGGGAGTGGCCAACCCCAGAGCACAGGGACAGGAGACTACCAGTACCGATACGGCGATGGTCATGGCGAACTCAAAGGTTGCGCCGCAAATGAGCCATACCACCATAGCCAGAAGGGCGATGCCTATGACTACCGGCACAAAAATCCCAGCCACCCTATCAGCCAGCTTGGCGATGGGGGCCTTGGAACTGGTGGCTTCGTCTACCAGCTTGATAATCTGGGAGAGTGCAGTCTCATCTCCCACCTTGTCGGCACGCATCTTGAAATAGCCGCTCTGGTTGATGGTAGCGCCGATGACCTTGTCTCCGACCTGCTTGTCCACGGGAATACTCTCGCCGGTGATGGCGCTCTCATCCACCGAGCCGGAGCCTTCCAGCAGTACGCCATCCACCGGAACGCTCTCACCAGTCTTGACGATCAGAATATCGCCTTTCTCCACTTCCTCGGCGGGGATGACCGTTTCTACACCGTCCCGGACCACAGTGGCCTTCTTTGGGGCCAGATTCATCAGTTTGTTGATAGCATCAGAGGTGCGACCCTTTGCCCGCGCCTCGAAAAACTTACCCAGGGTGATGAGGGTGAGGATGGTGCCCACTCCCTCAAAGTAGAGATCATGGGTGAACTGATCCACCATAGCCAGATCTCCGTGTCCGAATCCCCATGCGATTTTATAGAGGGCATACGCGCCATAGGCCAGCGACGCCCCGGACCCAAGAGCAATCAGGGAATCCATGTTGGGCGAACCGTGAAACAGGGTCTTGAAGCCCATGCGGTAGTATTTGCTGTTGATGATGGCCACAGGCAAAACCAGCAGGAACAGGGTCAGGGCATAAATCATGGAGTTTTGCGTGCCCAGGAAGAAGCTCGGCAGCGGCCAGCCCATCATGTGCCCCATGGAGATATAGAACAGTGGAATGGTGAATACGAAGGACCAGATGACGCGGCGGCGCATGGTCTCATATTCCTTTTTCGCCGTATCCACCGGGGAGACGGCTTGGGCAGCCGCTTTGCTGCCTTTTGCCTGCTGGAGAGAAGCGCCATAGCCTGCCTTCTCCACGGCGGCGATGATCTGCCCGCTGTTTACGGTCTGGTCATCATAGGTCACAACCATACTGTTTTTCAGCAGATTCACATTGCAATCCTGTACGCCGGCCAGATGGGACACGCTTTTCTGTACTCTTGCCTGGCAGGCCGCACAGGTCATGCCTGTGACGTTATATTTTTCCTGCATATTCAAAACCTCCTTTGCCATTGCAGAGAAAGATTACACCCCTATGGGGTATTTACTTTTCAGCTCCCAGTATAATCCGGAGCAAGGAGGTTTGTATTGCCTGTTTGGAAGGCTTTTTTGTCCAAATGGAAGGTTTTTCTGTGTACGGATGGGATTTATGGGATATATTTGATCCCCCATTGTGAAATGGCATAAAAGACGGGCAGCAGATCCTGGCCCTTTGGGGCCAGAGAATATTCTACCCGCAGCGGCATCTCGTTGTACTGTGTTCGCTGAACCAGGTCGTCTGCCTCCAATTCCTTCAGCGCATTGGCCAGTGCTGTGTTGGTAATGGGCTGCAGTACTCGTTTCAATTCCCCAAAACGCATGGGAGATCGGATGCAGAGCTCATAGATAATTTGCAGTTTCCATTTTCCCTGAAGCATCTGGATGACTGGCGTGACCGGACAGTTCCCTTGTTCGGTCAGGATCACGTTGCCGACCTTTTGCTTGAATTCCTCGTAAGTCATGGCGGATGTGCCCTCCCTTTCATCGTGGTATTGCTTTTTATACCAGATACAAATTATTTGCGTACTTAATTGTAATTATAGATCAGATATAATAATTGTATCGGCCGGTAAGAATTTCGTCAAGCCCTGAAATGACCAGAAAGGAACCGAACAAGATGAAAGAACTGAACATCATGGAGGCTGCTGTATATACCTCTCCCAACCCGTTGACCTTGATTTGTTCTCAGAACGCCGATGGCAGCACGAATCTGGCCCCGATCTGCTTTGTCTCTTATCTGTCTTTTAATCCGCCGATGGTGGGTTTTGCCGCCGGAAAACAATCCCATACCGGCAAACGTGTGCGGGAGACGGGCAAGGTTGTCATCACGGTTCCGGGTGAGAGTTTGGCCGGCACAGTGATGGCCTGTGGCGCCTCCACTGGCGCGGTCGCCAACAAGGTAGCTGAAAACCGCATCGCGATGAAGCCGCTGGAAGGCTGTGACATCCAGATCCCGGAGGACAGCAAACTGGCGATTGTGGCAACGCTGGAGCAGTCTGTAGAGGTTGGCGATCACGTCCTACATATCTGCCGGGTTGACAAATTCCTGGGTGATGCGGACAGAAAGGCTCTTTACGCCTGGAACGGTTTTGGAAAGGTCGCCCCCGCTGTGGAGGGGTGATTGTTTAGGATGAAGGGATGCTCTGATGGCTGTCTAAACCGCCCCAGTAAAAGTAGACAATGAAAAAGAAGACCTCCTGTGGCAGTTCCGTTCTGCCACAGGAGGCTTTTGCTATAGCTTGGTAAAGAGAGCGCCGTGCATTTGCTTAACTGGAAAGCTTTTTGTTAAAACAAACGACCTTTTCCTGGTAGCGGTCTAAAATTTCCTGCAATGTGATGCTGCGCATAGCGTCTTCGGCACGGCTTTGCACGATGTCGTAGCAGTCCCGCAGGGCAAGCTGGATGTTTACGCCTACGCCGCAGGCTGGGTTGGTGTGGGTATCCTGGTGGAGCAGAGGCTTGTCGCCTTCCACGGCCCGGTAGGCATCCAGCAGAGTGATTTGGCAGGGTTCTTTGGCGAGGACAGGCCGCGGGTGGCCCTTCACGCTGTTGAGCAGTCCGCCTTTCCGCAAGGCGGACATGAGCTGTCGTACGTAACCGGGATTGGTCTGGATGCTCTCTGCGATCTTCTCACTGGTGAGGCTGGCATCCGGGTGCAGTGCAATAAAGGCCAGAATGTGTACAGCGTCGCTGAGCTTGGTGGGGTATTTCATTGTAAGATCCCTTTCTTTTTGATGTTAGTTTTATTATAACAACATATTGACAGATGCGCAAGACAGTGCTAAGATAAAAGTGTTAGGTGTAAAAATAAAAATAACAACAAGACACAAAAGGAGAAAAAGATGAGCTTTTATGAGGATCTGGTCACCAAGACCCAGATGAATTACCAGAAATATTATAGCGTGTATGCCTCCGGGCGCACGCCTTACGAACTGTCAGACAAAAAGCCGCTACCGTATCCCGAACAGATCAAATGGATGGTGCGGGAGATCCAGGAGGCCGACTGCGTCCTGGTGGGGGGAGCCTCCGGCCTGTCTGCCGCCGGGGGCGGGGACTTCTATTATGAGGACAACACCTCCTTCCGCAAATACTTTGGAAAGTTTGCAGAGAAATATCATTTTAAGGGGGCTTTTGATGGGATGTTCCGCCAGTGGAACGACCGGGCGGCCTTCTGGGCCTACCTTGCCACCTTTTTACACACGACCCAAACCGCGCCGGTACGGGAGCCCTATCTCGACCTGGATGCCCTGCTGAAGGGAAAGGATTTCTTCGTGCTGACCACCAATCAGGACACCCAGTTTGTCAAGCTCTATCCGGAGGATAAGGTGGCGGAGATCCAGGGGGATCACCGGTTCTTCCAATGTGCTTCCTGCTGCACCGATGACACCTGGGACGCCGTAAAGCCGGTGGAGGAAATGATAAAGGCGATGGGAGAGGGGACGACCATCCCAGCGCAAATGATCCCCCGCTGTCCCCACTGCGGCGGCGAGGCTTTCCCCTGGGTACGGGGGTACGGTAACTTCCTTCAGGGGAAGAAATACGAGGAACAGTATGAAAAGATTTCCCGCTATGTTCTCGAAAACAGGGAGAAAAAGATCCTCTTTCTGGAGCTGGGCGTGGGCCGCATGACGCCCATGTTCATTCAGGAACCATTCTGGAATCTGACTTTCAGTTTTCCACAAGCCCGGTATATCGCGGTCAACGACAAATACGACTTCTTGCCCAAGCAGCTGGAGGATAAGGGCATGGTCATTGTAGCCGACATTGCCCGGGTATTGCGTGATGCACGGGAGCGGATGGCAGAGGGAGGCGTCGGGCAATGAGCCGCGCTGTGCAGGCTGCGCTTGACAAAGTCTAAAAATACTATGACGAAATATGCTGACGTAAAAAGGAGCGAACAACCGTGGACGAAATGAAACAAATCGCAGAAAAAATCGGGGAAGCGGAGGCTATCCTGATTGGGGCCAGCAATGGCCTGTCCATTACAGAGGGCCTGCATCTGTTTGCGGACAATGCGGCGTTTGAAGAGCTGTTCGGAGACTTCAAACGCAAGTACGGGCTGCGGTGCATTTTGCAGGGGATGATGGCCCAGTGGCCCTCTGAGGAGGAAAAGTGGGCCTTCTGGGCGCGGCTCATTCATCACTACTGCGGGCAGTATCAGCCCACTCCGGTCATGCAAGATCTGAAAGCCATCGTGGGCGATAAGGACTATTTCGTTGTGACCTCTAACGGCGAATGCCACTTTGAACTGTGCGGCTTTGCCCCGGATAAAATTTATGAGATCGAGGGCAGCTGGCTGACCATGCAGTGCGCCCGGCCCTGCCATGATACCCGTTATCCCAGCCTGGAGCTGGCAGAAAAGCTGGCGGTCGCAGAGCAGAACGGTCGGGTACCAACTGAATTGCTTCCGCGTTGCCCCAAATGCGGCGGCCCTATGGACATCCACATGGGCGCAGGACAGCGGATGATTCCGGATACACGGGCGCAGCGGCGCTATGCAGAATTTTTAGGGAACTATCACGGGAAGAAGCTGGTGGTCCTGGAACTGGGCATCGGCTGGCGCAACCAGCTCATCAAGGCGCCTTTGATGCGGCTGGTAGCCAACGAGCCGAATGCTACTTATGTGACCATCAATCTGGGAGAGGTGTATATTTCCCGTGACATTCAGAACAGGTCTTTTGGGATAAACGCATCTCTGGATGAGGCGCTGGCCGCCCTGTATACTGCCTGCATGGAGGAAGGGAAAACATAAAAATCATATGGTTTTCCGATTTTTTGCTCTTCATGAATATGGTTGTTGTGGGTGGGTTATCTGCAAGTTCAGATAGAGATGTCGTATGAAAATCAATTTGAAGGATTTATATCCAGACCGATACAAAGCAGATAAGTATATAGAAGTAGCAGATGAGATACCAGATTTTCTTGAAGAATATCACCGAGCAATAGCGTCGTATGAACGGAAGCGTTATCGTTACCATGCATACTATTCGTTGAATGGAGAAGATGGAATAGAAAATGATATCCTCGATCATGCTATGATGCCTGCTGAGATTTTAGAACAAAAATACATCCAAGACCAGTTGTATGCAGCAATGATATCATTATCTTCTTCTCAGGCACGAAGAATTTATGCTCGGTTTTATTTGGAGATGACGATTCTGGAAATATCAAGGGTTGAAAATGTAAGCGTTTATTGTGTTAGCGCCAGTATCCAGCGCGGATAAAAAAATGGCTATGTATTTGAAGAAATACGGAATGATATAAATTTAAGAAAAAACCGATGGAGAACGTAACTTCTCCATCGGCGTTTATATTTCGACTGTAGAATCATGAGTGCTGGCAAAATTTTTAAGTTCATTTGCCAATGAGCGGGTAGAGTTTAATAAAATGATCCTAACATCAGGAGGACAAGAAAGGTATAACTGCTTCATCTCATTGGCAGCTTTTTCGTCATTTTCCATTGTTGGGTTAATGAGAGCATCCAGTGAGAGATCTAATACGCCAGAAAGCGCGCGAAGAATCTCAAAAGAGGGATTCTTTCCTCCTTTTTCAACCAACTGAAGATATTTCAGTGACATATGGCTCAAATCAGCAAGCTGCTGTTGAGTAAGATTCTTTTTTCTGCGAGCGGTCTTTAGAGTACGGCCCAATTCTTCTAACTCTGTCATATGCAATCGTCTCCCTGACAATATTTTATCGTATTTGTGCCAAGGGTTGAATATCACCATAATGCTTATAAATAGGAACTATAATTCCTTAAATGTGTAAAATTGTCGAAAAAATCAAATTCAATGTACAAAATGATGGGCTTTTTGTCATGGTATATATAGGGCATGCTCCGAATTTAAAGCAACAGACTGAGTTGGACAATCTAGTGAAAGCAGCTGAGTGTCTCAAAGATTATAAAAAGTAGGAGGATAACCGTGATGCAAAAAGATATAAGGTCTGACCTGAGTGTCTCCAACTGCCCCCGATGTGGCACCCGACTGATGTGTGGAAAAATCATTGTTACTGGACTACATAAATGTTCCAGATGCAACCGTCACTGGGTGATCCAGATGGAAAAGAACAAGGTTAGTGTGACAAGGGCGTCTTTACATTTTGAAAAGCTCGAAAAACTTGAAGAGTTTTCCTGATTTTTTCTAATTTTATAAAATAAGAACTGAATATGGAATGAGACATACTGTAGCTGCTGTTGAACTGGGTACAAGCCCTTAGGAACAGAATTCAGGAGTCAAAAGTTTGTTCGATAGGACTGAACCGGCTATAGGCCGGACGAGCCGGCAGACGGAAGCGATTTCCTTAGGGAAATTGCGGCTGTCTGCCGGCCTTTTTTATTTGCTATCTGGTTGTCGATTCCGTCGCCCTACGGGAGTGACAGATGCGCCAGCATTGGGAAACGTACATCGCCAAATACCCCTGACCTTCGGATTTTGCACGTCAACACACACGTCAAAATCTGGAGGATAACCCTATGCGCTTTGATCCTGTTGAATGTGGAAAGAGAATTAAGGCTTTGAGAGAAAATAAAAATCTTACCCGTGCACAGCTCGCGGAACAGCTAAATATCAGTTTTGACCATATGCGAATGGCGGAACGAGGAAAAAGAGCCTGCTCCATTGATTTACTTGTAGATTTATCTTTGATTTTAGAGGTGTCATTAGATTATCTCATCTTGGGCAAGAAAACAAAGATAGATCCTGTTAAGGACGAATTAAACAAAGTCATTGAAATGCTAGAGAAAATCAAGGTTGAACTTTGAGGGGGGTACTAAGAGTACCCCCCAAGGGGGTACTACGAGTCACTCCCGCAATGGAAAAATCTAAGGTATCATAGAGTCACAGCAAGGGCATCCCCCAAACGGAGGGACAAGCCCGAAGCCAGCGGACCTTGAAAAGTGAATAAGCAGCCTTCTGGTACTTCCAGACAATGATACTTCCGTAACTCGCGGCCCGGCCACAAAGAAGGCGGGGCGGCCGAAAGGCCGATGGAGCGGTGCAAATCCGCCGCCAGAAGGTTCCCAACCCTCCCCGGGGCGTCGAGGACAAATGGGGGAGGGGCCCAAACAAGATTTCAGCCCACCGCCCAAGGGCACAGAACCCCGGACGGTGGGCTTTTTACATACCTATAAAAGGAGGGCAATTATATGAGCCATAGTAATGCATACAAAGTTGATCCGGCATCCCTCATGACCCTGTGTCCGGCCTGTTTGCACTCGTTTCAGGATGCCAGGAAAGCATTCCTGCGCCGGGCAGATATTCACCAGCAGACCAAGGATGTCTGTACTTACTGCCAGAGCCGCTATGGTTTCGACTATTACGTCCAGCCTGCTACGGCTCACCGAGACACCACCCATCGAAAGGTAAGAACCTATGTCCCTGCATCTAACCATTGACCTTGAATTCGAAGGCAAAATCCCACCGCTTCGGGAGGAAGAGCTGAAACAACTCGAGGAAAACATCCTGGCGGATGGAGTTGTTATCAACCCGCTCATTATCTGGGATGGTGTGCTCGTGGACGGCCACAACCGCTATCGCATCCTCCAAAAGCACCCAGAGATTCAGTTCACTACCTATGAGAAGGAGTTTCCCGACCGGTACGCAGCCATTGCCTGGATCTGCAAGAACCAGTTGGGCCGACGGAACCTGACGCCGCAGCAGTTCAAATACCTGGTCGGACAACGATATGAAGCAGAAAAACAATCTAAAGGAATAGAGTTTCAGGGAAACCAGTACACTTCACAAGACAGAAGTGGTCTGGGTCAAAATGACCCAGACCAAAAGTCGCATGGTACACGTTCAAGAATAGCAAAAGAAACGCAAACAAGCGATAGTTATGTAAGACGTGCAGCGCATTTCGCCAAGGGTGTAGACGCTGCTGATGAGACTGAGCCAGGCATCAAACAGGAAATCCTTTCCGGCAGCATCAAGTCCACAGAGAAGGCCGTTGCGGCCATCGCCAAAGCCCCACCGGAGGAGCGGCCCGCTCTGGTCCAGCAACTCCGGCAGGCAAAAGAAACCGAAAAGCAAGAAGAAAAGCCGAAGCCCAGGCGCAGCGCCGCCGAGACCTTGCAAGCCATCCGGGATATCTCAGCCAACATGTTGCAGTCCAACGGGGAAATCGACGCAGACGATATCTGCGCGGAGCTGGAAGATGCCCTGGACACCATGATTTTCCGCTGGGATACCTGCCTGGAAAACTACAGGGAGCACCGCAGCGCCTGCCGGGACGGCATCCAACAGCTTACAGAAAAGGGAATCCACTACCTGCAAAAAATGAGGAGGACTACATGAGAACAAGCCGCACCAGCGCCTATCAGGAAATGATGATCAACAGCAAGTTTCTGGAAGTCCCCCGTGGCAGTTACCAGCGGGAGCTGAACATCCACCGGGTGCGCAAGATCGCAGCAGCGTTTGACCCCCGGCTGCTCAACCCGCCCAAGGTCAGCTACCGCAGCGGCCGCTACTATGTGTTTGACGGCCAGCATACTATCGCAGTACTCAAGCTGCTCAATGGAGGCAAAGACCTGATGGTCCGCTGCATCGTGTACACAGGCATGACCGAGAGCGAAGAAGCCCTGCTCTTTGCCCAGCAGACCGGCGAATCTGCCAGGCTGACACCCGGCGATAAGATGCGCGCCATGATCTACGGCGGCGACCCGGAATGTATGGCCTTCCTGAAGGCCACGGAATCGGTGGGGTTGAAGCTGGACTATGCTCAGCGCCGCGGAAAGTATCGTCTTGGCTGCATCGGCACTGCATTCGAGGAGTTCAAGCGGGTGGGAGCCGACCTTTATAAAGAGGCTCTGTCTATGATCGTGGCCGCCTGGCAGCTGAGCCGACCGCATCCGGTGGATGAAACAGGGAGGCGAAGCTGGCGCAGCGCTCCGGTTTTTGCAAGCGGGTGCCATCCCGCGCCGTAAAAACCGGCTAAGCGCAAGAGGAATGGCGACCCTGAGTCCCTGCGGGCCGAAACGGTTCAGAGCGTGATCCGCTTTATCGAGCTGTACCACGACGAGTATGACCCCCGTCGTCTTATCACTCGCCTGCACAAGACCGACCCGTTGACCATCTACCGGGAAGGGCGGGCCATGGGTGTCAACATGGCCGGGTACAAGAAGTATCTCTATCAGGTCTACTGCATCTACAACGGGAGCAGCAAAAAGAAAGTGCTGCCCATGAAGTTCTAAATTCTTGCTTTTACCCTTTGAGCGGACGCTGCCCGCAGGCTGTAGGCGGCGTCTTACATAAAAATATACAAAGGGGGTATATTGCATGATTCCTAAAAACTGGCGATACAGCCGGGGTGACATCTACTATGCCAACATGGAACCTCATGTTGGCTCCGAGCAGGGTGGGGAACGGCCAGTGGTGGTTTTGCAGAATGATATGGGCAACAAGCATTCACCCACACTTATCATTGCTACCCTTACATCCAGAGTGGACAAGAAGCTAAGTCTGCCGACCCACGTTTTGCTTGACCAAAATCCGGGGCTGAGAGTCCCATCTATCGTACAATTAGAACAGATTTTCACTCTCGACAAACAACGTATGCAGCGATTTGTTGGTCAGGCCAGCAGCGAGGAAATAGACCGGATCGAAGCGGCTCTGAAAATCAGCCTGGCGATGAATTGAGAGGAGGAATGCAGAGAAAATGTCTGGAAGGACTCTTTCTTTTCGTGTGGATGGTTACGAAGTATCGGCTTCCTTTGCCGGAACGCCTAATAGGACGATCACCCATCAGCTGAAGCAGATTCTGATGGCATCCTTTGTGAACAATACATCCGGTTCTGCCTCTGGCGACATCCTTGCAGCAGTCTCAAAACGGCGATACAATCAAGACGGTGATCAACACTGTGCACCTTGAAAACGGCATAGGATTCGTATTGTTGCATCTTCCTTTTGACCGTACAACAAATGAAAGGAAGAAAGACCATGAAAAACCGAGTTTGCACATTGTATCGTGTTTCCACCGACAAACAGGTGGATCACAATGACAAAAATCAGGCCGATATTCCCATGCAGCGGAAAGCCTGCCACGCCTTCTGTGACAAAATGGGCTGGACCATCGTCCATGAGGAACAGGAGGAAGGCGTTTCCGGCCATAAAGTCCGGGCAGAGAATCGTGACAAGCTGCAGATCATCAAGAATCTGGCAAAGCAGAAAAAGTTCGACATCCTGCTGGTGTTCATGTTTGACCGCATCGGGCGCATTGCAGATGAAACGCCCTTTGTGGTGGAATGGTTCGTCAAGCAGGGGATCGAGGTATGGAGCACCCAGGAAGGGCAGCAGCGTTTTGACAGTCACACCGACAAGCTCACTAACTACATCCGTTTCTGGCAGGCCGATGGGGAGAGTGAAAAGACTTCCATCCGCACCAAGACCGCTTTGGGGCAGCTCGTCGAGGCGGGCGGCTTCAAGGGCGGGCTTGCTCCATATGGTTATGATCTGGTCAAAAGCGGGCGCTTCAACAAGCGCAAACATGAGCTTTACGATCTGGTGGTTAATGAGAGCGAGGCCACCGTGGTACGAACTATTTTTGAAAAGTACGTCCACGAGGGCTACGGCGCGCAGCGGATCGCCACTTACCTGAACCGGCAGGGCTACCGGGCCAGAACAGGGAAGATGTGGCACCACGCCACCATCCGCGGCATCGTCTGTAACCTGACCTATACGGGCATCCTGCGGTGCGGCGAGAGCCGCTCCCAGGAGCTGCCCCATCTGCAGATCATTGAACCGGAGCTGTTCGAGGCAGTCCAGTGCATCCGCACCGCCCGTGCTGGCAGCGCCGTGCAGGAACGCCATGTCCCCATGAACACGAGGGGCAAGTCCCTTCTGTCCGGGAACGTGTACTGTGGCCACTGCGGCGCACGGCTGGCCCTGACCACCAACGGGAAGTCGTATCCCTGCAAGGAAGACCCACACCGGGTGGTCAAGCGGGTGCGGTACATCTGCTATGGCAAGACCCGCAAGCAGACCGACTGCAACGGCCAGACCGGTTATACCGCTCACATTCTGGACGGCATCATCGACAAGTTGGTGCACCGCATCTTTGAGCGGATGAAGGCCATCCCCAAGAGCGACATCGTCAATCTCCGCTATCAGGAAAAGATGGAGGAACGGAAATGCCTGCTCCAGAGCATCCGGGCCGACTATACAAAAGCAGCCAATGAATTGGATATGCTGAAAGCGGAAGTCATCAAGGCCCTGCGCGGAGAGAGCTCCTTTCCCAAAGACCTGCTGGGGGCGATGGTGACAGAGGCTGAAACCAAGTGCCGAGAACTGCAGGAGAGCATGGAGGCGGCGCAGGCAGCCTACGACGAAGGGAAAACCGTGCTGGCCAGCCTGAACGCTCAATACGACGAGATCATCTCGTGGTCGGAGCTGTACGACACTGCCAGCATCGAGGCAAAAAAGATGATCGTCAGCTCTCTCATCCGCAGGGTAGACGTTTACCGCGGCTACAAGCTGCACATCGAATTTACCATTGACTTTGAGCAGTTCTGCCGGGGCCTGGATTTTGAAGCGGTCGCAGCGTAAACAAAAAGACCTGCCTTGCAATAAGGCAGGTCATATATCTAAGAATACCCAGAGCACCTGATTTTGGTGGAGATAAGCGGGATCGAACCGCTGACCTCTTGAATGCCATTCAAGCGCTCTCCCAGCTGAGCTATAGCCCCATATTCAAGGCCCTGTCTCAAGGCCGTTTCACTATTATAGCAAAGAACAAAAGCATTGTCAAGTGCTCAACCGAAGAAAAAAGGAAATGTGTTGTAGAGCTACAATACATATTGGACAGTAGAGTAAAAAAGGATGAGACTTGAGCGCCCATCTGGTATAGTTGAATTGCCACACAACTAAGGAAGGAGCTCAAGTCTCATGAACAGTATAACGCAGAATATGAAATACCGCCAGCCTCTGCTCACCTATGCCCAGAAATACGGAGTAAGCCGAGCCAGCCGCAAGTACAACAAAAGCCGGTCCTACATCTACTTCTGGCTAGCTCGATACGATGGTTCTCTGCACTCCCTGGCCTGCCAGTCCCGACGTCCTCATAGCCACCCCAAGCAACACACCCAGAAAGAACTCAAACTTATCTCGGATATGCACCGAAGAAACCCGAAACTTGAAATCGTCGAGCTATGGGTACGTCTGCGAAAAAGAGGCTATACCCGTACCATAGAAAGC
>OERY01000027.1_pt1 | contig 44173 bp, 42 predicted proteins | sample 1540141 | NCBI WGS metagenome assembly OERY01 (sample SAMEA3891872, study PRJEB23780) | metagenome | biome: terrestrial biome; feature: animal house; material: Caecal content | place: Italy | collected 2015-05-05 | reverse complement strand
ATGCCTTTGGCGGCGGCGGGATCATGGAACAGGTTCACCGGGTCGTTCTCTCTCACCTGGACTATGACGGCCAGGGCAGTCTCTTGGAGGTCGGATGCGGTTCCGGGGCCCTGTCGATCCGTGCGGCCCTAACCTGGCCGGAGACAAAGGTCACTGGCATGGACTACTGGGGAGCTGTTTACAATTACAGCAAGGCCCTCTGTGAGAAAAACGCCGCAAGTGAAGGTGTGGCCTCCCGGTGTGTATTCCAGCATGGCGACGCCAATCATCTGGATTTCCCCGATGAGAGTTTTGATGCGGTCATCAGCAACTATGTCTACCACAATGTCATGGGAGCCGATATGCACAAGCTGCTGCTGGAGAGCCTGCGGGTGCTGAAAAAAGGAGGCGTCTTTGCTCTGAACGATGATATGAAGCCCAAGCTGTACGGCGATATGGATGCCTTTGCGCAAAAGCTGCGGGAGATGGGCTATCAGGATGTCCGGCTCATTGATACCGCAGAAGAAGCCTTCGGCTCCCACCGCCGGGCTGCCATGATGATGCTGGGCTCTTCCCGGCTGCTTGTGGGCAGAAAGTAATTCGTCCAAATAGGAGGGTTGATCATGTCCAAGTTGGGTGTTGTAGAGGACACGCTGTTTGTCCCCATGCTGGGCAGGATCTATGCCAGCGAGTACTGCCCGCAGATCCTGTACGATCCAAAGGCGCTGGAACTGAAAAAGAAACTGCCTTCCAGCCTGCCGGAGCAGGACGGACAGAGCCAGTATACTCTGCTGGCCTCCGCCGCCCGGTCCGCCAATATGGACCGGTACATCCGGACCTTTCTGGAGCGCAGGCCGGACGGTGTGATCGTCCAGCTGGGCTGCGGTCTGGAGACGGCCTATTACCGCTGCGACAATGGAAGGTCGCACTGGTATGCCGTGGATCTGCCCCATGTGGTGGAGTACCGGCGAGAGCTGCTGCCGGAGCCGGAGCGGGAGACCTATCTCGCCGGAGACGCCTTTGCCGAGGACTGGATCAGGCAGATCCGCACGGATGCGCCGGATGCTCCCATTCTGGTCACCGCCGGCGGCCTGTTCCACTATTTTGAGGAAAGCAAGGTTGTGGGCCTCCTGCGGATGCTCACAGGGTTTGGAGAGATTGAAATCGTCTTTGATACCGTGAGCAAAAGCGGCATGGCCATGATGCGGAAAAAGTACATGAAGCAGGTGGGCCACGGGGACGCGCAGATGTTTTTCTATGTGGATTCCGCATCGGTGCTGGCCGGAAAAATCGGCAGTGGGGTCAGGGTGCTGGCTGAGGAGCCTTATTACCGCCATATCCCCCGAACCGGATTGAAGCTGTCCACCAAGATCAGCATGGCAGTTTCGGACCGATTCTGTATGGTGAAGATGGTACATCTCTGTCACAGCGCTAAATTCCATGACTAAACGGGATAAAGTCGCCCAATCGGAGCAGAAAGAACGGCGATGTGTCGCTATACTCAGTAAGGAGGGGCGCGCTGAGCGCCTTTTCTCAGAAATAACGGTTAGCATAATCTAACTATGTTGAAGGAGAGCGGTACATCATGAACACGCAGAAAAAAGGGATGACGGGAAAGGACATCATTACGGTGGGAATTTTCTCCGCCATCTACTTTGTCATCAACTTTGCTTTTATGCTTCTCAGCGGTCTGCATCCCCTGCTTTGGATCTTGATGCCTGGCCTGATCGCCGTATTTGCGGGTATCCCATTCCTGATGATGTGTACTAAGGTGCCAAAGACCGGCGCAGTGGTCCTGATGGGCTTTATTACGGCCTTGATCTACTTTGTTACTGGCCAATTTACGGTGGTGATTCTCATTGCTTTTGCGGTGAGCTGCATCCTGGCGGAGCTTTGCAGGATCTGTAGCCATTACCGGTCTTTCCGTGGTAATGCTCTGGCCTACGTGTTTTTCTCGCTGGGGATGATCGGCTCCCCGCTGCCTGTCTGGATCATGCGGGACAGTTTTCTGGCGCAGATCAGCCAGCAGGGAATGCCGGAAGCCTATGTCTCCACCTTGGCGGCATTGACTTCCCCGGGTATGATCGTGGTTCTGGTGGGGGCGCCTATCGTGGGAGCTATTCTGGGTATCCTGCTGGCCAAAGGAATGTTCCGCAAGCACTTTGAGAAGGCGGGGATTCTGTAACATGGAGGAGGCACGGCGCTGTTTGGTGTTCGACCCCAGGGTGGGTCTTGCTCTGCTGGTTTTCGCCAATCTGGCAGCCTTTAGTGAGCAACCTTTTTGGATGGAAATGATATGGATCGGTTTTCTCCTGCTCCTGATGCTGCTCCATCGCTGCTTTGCCATGGTGGGGAAAAGCATCTTGATCTTCGGAGGAATCCTGTGCCTGCAATACTGGATTCTGCCGGCTGCGCCGGGATGGGTTGCTACCAGCTTCTCTATTTTTGCCAACTATGCCCGCCGAATGATGCCTTGCCTGATGCTCGGCTTTCTGATGCTTCGCCGGACGCCTATGCCTTATCTGGTGGCTGGAATGCGGAAGATCCATTTCCCTCAGCGGCTGATCGTAGCCGTCTCGGTGACGCTGCGGTACTTCCCAGCCATTCGGGAAGAGACAGGCTATATCCGCGATGCAATGCGATTGCGGGGCATCCGGGGATTGGCAAAGCTGGAGGGAATCATGGTTCCCCTGATGGTCTCCGCTACCGGCACTGCGGAGGAGCTGTCCGCAGCGGCAGTAACCCGGGGAATCGAGGACCCGGCGCCTAAGACCAGTCTGGTGGAGCTGTGGGCCTCGCCGGTGGACAGCGCCGCATTTGTCGTGGGCGTGGGGTTGACTGCTGCCCTTCTGGCGGCCAAATTGGGGGTGTTTCCATGGTAGAGCTGCAAGATGTGTCCTTTTCCTATACAAAAGAAGTGGGCACCCTCACCCATGTGGATCTGACCATCCGACCGGGCGAGTGTGTCTTGCTCTGCGGCGCTTCCGGCTGCGGAAAGACCACCATCACGAAGTTGGTCAACGGCCTGATCCCGGCATTTACGGAGGACTGCACGCTGACCGGACAGGTCCTGCTCCACGGCGCGCCGGTGCGGGAACAACCTCTTTACCAGCTGGCCCGGCAGGTGGGGTCTGTTTTCCAGAACCCCAAAAGTCAGTTTTTCAACATGGATTCCGACAGTGAGCTGGCCTTTGGCCTGGAAAATCAGGGTATGACCCGGGGTGAGATCCTCCATCGGCTGGATGATACCACCGACCGCCTGCATCTGAAGCGGTTGAGGGGGCGGAACATCTTCGCCATGTCGGGCGGAGAAAAGCAGCTGCTGGCTTTTGCCTCGGTCTATGCCATGGGGCCGGAACTCTACATTCTGGATGAACCTACGGCCAATTTGGATCGGGATACCATTGACAGACTCCATGATCAAATCGTATACCTGAAAAGTCGGGGACACACCATTCTCATTGCGGAGCATCGGTTGTACTTTCTGGCGGATCTCATAGATCGGGCCGTCTATCTGCGGGACGGGGTCGTGGAGCAGATCTGGAGCGGAGCAGAATTCCGGCGGCTGGCTGAGACAGAACGGATCGCTCTGGGCCTTCGCACACTCACGCCTACTCAGGTGACTCTGCCGCCCTCCCGCGCTGCGGGAGAACAGGATGGACTGTCTGTGGAGGGACTGTGCTGCCGGTACAAGCGGGAGCCGCCGATATTTCAAAACCTTTCCTTCTCCGCCCGCCCGGGAGAGGTGCTGGCCGTCACGGGTGACAATGGCGTGGGAAAAAGCACCCTTTCCCGCTGCTTGTGTGGCCTGATGCGGGTGAGTGCCGGAACGATCCGCCTCAACGGCCGCATCCTTGGTGCGAAGCAGCGGCAGCGGATTGCCTACTGCGTCATGCAGGATGTGAACCATCAGCTTTTTTCCGACAGCGTATGGGGAGAGTGCCGGCTGGCTATGGAAGGGCTCTCTGACCAGCGCATTCAGGAGGTGCTGGATCGGCTCAATTTGCTTGCGTTCCGGGAAAAGCACCCTATGGCCCTCTCCGGCGGTCAGAAGCAGCGTTTGGCGGTGGCTACCGCCATGCTGTCCCAAAAGCCGCTGCTGGTATTCGACGAGCCCACCAGTGGTCTGGACTATGCAAGAATGCAGGAAGTGGCCCGCTGCGCACGGGAACTGGCGGACGAGGGGCGGGTGGTTCTGGTGGTGACCCATGACCGCGAATTTCTCCAGTGCGCCTGTGATCGAGTCCTGGAACTTTGAGAAAGGAGCTGAGCCGCAGTGGCATTTTTACAGGACAGCCAACCGGATCTGTGCCTCTTGGCCAAGAGTGGTGGGTGCAGCGTTTATCAGCTGCGAAATGAGAGCGGCGAGGGAACCATGACCGTCTATGAGGTGTTCCCCGGCGCTACCATCCTGTATAACGATTTCCACATGGCCTATTGCGACTCCTCTTTTGAAACCCGACAGGATCTCCTCTGCATCGACTATTGCCGGGAGGGCCGGATGGAATACGCTGTGGGCAACGATGCGTTCTCCTATGTGGAGGCAGGTGACCTGAAAGTGGATCGCCGCCTGAAGCACAAAGGATACTTTTCTCTCCCGTTGTCCCACTATCATGGCATCTCCATGTGCTTTGACCTGTCCATGGCACCCGTGGAACTGGCTCGTCTGGCGGGAGACTATCCTTTGAATCTGGCCGCCATTCAGCGGAAATTCTGCCCGGATGCCCGGCCACGGGTCATTCACGGAGCACCCTCGGTGGATCACATTTTTCAGGAGTTGTGTACCGTACCGGAGCGGATCAAAATGCCCTACTTTCGGGTAAAGATTCTGGAGTTGTTGCTGTATCTCGACGCCCTGGAATTGGGAAGCGGAACGGAAAAACCATATTTTTACCGTTCCCAGGTGGAAACGGTAAAGGCCATCCGCTCCTATCTGGTGGAGCATCTGGATCAGCATATCACGTTGGAGGCTCTGTCCAGACAGTACCAGATCCCTTTGACCACCATGAAGGCCTGCTTCAAAAGTGTATATGGCAGTCCGGTGAACACCTATATGCGGGCACTGCGGATGGATCGGGCGGCTCTGCTGCTTCGGAAAGAGCCAGAGACCAGCGTCACGGAGATCGCCGGAGCGGTGGGCTATGACAGCTCCAGCAAATTTGCCGCGGCTTTTCGGGCGGTGAAGGGACAAACTCCGCTGGAATACCGGCGAGGCGGCGGGAATCCCGTTCTCTCTTTTCCTGACGAAACGGAGTGACGCTGGCTGTGCGGAGCGGCAAGCACGGGTAAGAACCGATACAATAGGGCATGGTGAGAGATGTCTCACCATGCCCTATTTTTTGAAAGGAGTGGTTTTGTGAAACAACGCAGCTGGCTGGCCATCCTGCTCTCCTTTGCCGGTCCCTGCCGGGGAAAGCTGGTCTTGTCTGTTATATGCGCAATTATCAGCGTGGTGGGGGGCTTTGTGCCGTATCTGGGGGTCTATGAGATCCTTCGCCTGTTTATCCATCAGTCGGCCTCCGGAACGGAGCTTCTCCGATGGGCTGGAGTGTGTCTGGCGGGATATACGGTCAAGGTGGCTTTTTACGCCTTTTCTACTATGCTGGCTCATGTGTCTGCCTACACCATTTTGGAGGGCCTGCGCCGTCAAGTGGCCCATAAGCTGATGCACGCCCCCTTGGGGAGTGTGCTGTCGAAGCCCGTCGGTTCCCTCAAAAGCACCATCGTGGATCGGATCGAGGACATTGAGCCGCCGCTGGCCCACATGATACCGGAATTGAGTTCCAATGTGCTGCTGCCTATCGTGGTGGTGATCGCCCTCTTTGCCATGGATTGGCGGATGGGCCTTGCCTCCCTTGCTACGATCCCGGCCGCGCTGATCCCCATGGCGGCGAGCCTGCGGACCTACAACGAAAAGTATGCCGCCTATATGGCAGCCAATGCTCAGGTCAACAGTATCATCGTGGAGTATGTAGAGGGCATCGAGGTGGTAAAGGCTTTCAACCAGAGCGGTGCCTCCTATGAGAAATTCGTCCGGGCAGTGACCAGTTTTCGTGACTTCACGCTGGATTGGTTCCGCTGCACCTGGAAGTCCATGAACCTGTGCCTGTCTATCCTGCCTACCACGCTGCTGGCCACCCTGCCAGTTGGGATCGCCCTGTATCAGACCGGCGTCCTGGACCCGGCCCGGCTGGCTCTGTGCTTGATGCTGGTGCTGGGTATCGTGTCCCCGCTGGTGCAGGCTGCAGCCTTTCTCAATTCCATGAAGAGCATGGAATTTGCCGTCCGGGACACTCGGCATCTGCTGGATCTGGAGGAGCTGCCCGAGGCGTCCGAGCCCGCCCGCCTCTCCGGCAGCGGTATCACTTTGCGGGATGTGTCCTTCTCGTATAGCGGGAAAGAAGAGGACACTGTGCTGCGTCACATTGATCTGGAACTTCCCGCCAACACCTTCACCGCTCTGGTGGGTCCCTCCGGTGGCGGCAAATCTACGGCAGCCCGGCTTATCGCTCGGTTCTGGGATGTGACGGATGGCTGCATTGCCATAGGCGGTGTGGATATTCGGAATCTCACACTGAAGCAGCTGGCGGATCAGGTCAGTTTCGTGACACAGGACAATTTCCTCTTTGACTGCTCTCTGAAAGAAAACATTCGATTGGGGAAGCCGGACGCCACGGAGGAGGAAGTTTGGGCGGCTGCCAGGGCTGCTCAGTGTGAGGAGTTTTTAGGGCGGCTGGAGCATGGATGGGATACCCCAGCGGGTGAAGCGGGCAAGCAGCTCTCCGGTGGGGAGCGGCAGCGGATCGCCATCGCCCGCGCGATTCTGAAGGATGCCCCCATTGTAATTTTGGACGAGGCCACCGCCTTTACCGATCCGGAGAACGAAGACAAAATCCAGCGTTCACTGATGGCGCTCTCCCGGGGGAAAACGCTGCTGGTTATTGCCCACCGGCTGAGCACGATTCAGAACGCCGACCAGATCGTGGTGCTGGAGAAGGGCCGTATTGTGGACAAAGGCACACAGCCGGAGCTGCTCAGCCGATGCCCGCTATATCAAAAGCTATGGCAGGCCCATGTGGGTGCCCAGAACTGGGCGGTTGGAAAGGAGGCTTGACGATGTTTCAGAGTATGAATCGGATTCTGCGTTGGACAAAGGGGTACCACAGACGGCTGTATCTCGGAAGCCTCTGTTCGTTTCTTGCCACCTGGGCCGCCGCCGGGCCGGTGATGCTGACGGCCTGGGCCCTTGGGCTGGTCATCGAGAGTGCCCAGGAGGGGACGGCGCTGGACGCCAGGCTCCCCTGGCTGTGCCTGGGCGGGATCATCCTGCTGATCGTTCTGCGCTTCGTGTGTGCTTACTGGAAAAACCGGCTCCAGGAGAGTATCGGAACAGAGCGGGCGGCGCAGCAGAGACTGGAACTTGGTGACCTGCTCAAACGGGTTTCCCTGGGGTATTTCTCTAAGAATAACCTGGGCGACATTCTGGCTGCTCTGACCACGGAGCTCAGTACCCTGGAGCTGCAAAGCATGAAGATGGTGGATGCGGTCATCAACGGCTATCTGCAGGTACTGGTCATCGTTTTGTGCATGGCGTTCTTCTGCCCCGAGGCGGCGCTGGTGGCAGTGGTGGGTGTGCTGCTGTCCGCCTTTGCCCTCCGCGGCATCGGGCGGCAGAGTGCCCGCACCGCTCCGGTGGGACACCGGGCCCAAGAGGCATTGTCCGGGGCAGCCATTGAGTACATCCACGGCCTTTCGGTGGTCAAATCCTTCGGACAGGAGGGGGCGTCCTCCCAGCGGTTTTTTGAGGCGTGCCGGGCCAATAAGGACATCCGTATCAAAAACGAGTTTGGATTTGTGCCCTGGAACTGCCTGCACCTGTTTTCTCTGAAGGCCGCAGCTGTTGGCCTGGTGCTCACCGCCGGCTGGCAGACTATGAACGGAACCTTGGAGCTGCCGGTGCTCCTGATGGCTGCCATGTTTTCCTTCACGATCTTCGGCAGTGTGGAGTCCATCAACGACGCCGCCCATATCCTTTCTGTCACGGACTCGGTGCTGGACCGTCTGGAAGAACTGGAGGGAACGGAACTGCCGGATCAGGATGGGAAAGACATCTCTTTGGAGCATTACGACATCTGCTTCGACCATGTCTCCTTCGGTTACGGAACACGGGAGGTGATCCACGATGTTTCCTTCCAGCTGCCGCAAAACAGCGCTACCGCCATTGTAGGGCCGTCCGGCAGCGGGAAGAGCACCCTCTGCGCACTGCTGGCCCGGTTTTATGATGTGGATCAGGGACGCATCATCGTGGGCGGCTATGACATCCGGAAGATGACCTGCGACAGCCTTTTGCGCAACATTGCTATGGTATTTCAGAATGTGTATCTGTTCCACGACACCATCCGCAATAACATCCGTTTTGGCCGTCCGGATGCTGCCGAGGAGGATGTGATCGCCGCAGCCAAAGCGGCCCGCTGCCATGACTTCATCATGGCGCTGCCCCAAGGGTACGACACCATGGTGGGAGAAGGCGGCTCCAACCTCTCCGGCGGAGAAAAGCAGCGGATTTCCATTGCCCGGTGCCTGCTGAAGGACGCCCCCATCATCATTCTCGATGAGGCCACCGCCAGCGTGGACCCGGAGAATGAGCATGAGATCCAGGAGGCGCTCTCTGCTCTGGTGCGGGGAAAGACTATCATCACCATCGCCCACCGTCTGGCTACGATCCAGAATGCTGACCGGATTTTAGTGGTGGAGGATGGCCGCATTGCTCAGCATGGCACCCATCAGGAGCTGATGAGCCAGGAGGGAACTTACCGGAACTTTATCGAGATCCGACAGCGGGCTGAGGGCTGGCGGATATAAAATAAGTATGTGGGGAGGCAGATCTGCCTCCCCACATACTGTTTTGGGATGATTCTTTGGATTTTGGCTTTGTATCACTTTCGCTTTGCCATTTTCCTGTACTCCAGCGGGAGCAGGCCGGTGCTTCTTCGAAACAGTTCCGCAAACCGGCTGGATGTAGAATATCCTATCGTTTGAGCAATCTGACCAATTTGCAGATCGGTATGAGCCAGCAGATATTCTGCCTGACTCATGCGGCGCTGCTGTATATACTCTGTGATCGTGCAGCCATAGACCTTCTTGAAGCTGCTTTTGAGTTTTGTCGTACCCATGCAGGCGATTTGTGCCAGACGTTCTATGGGTACTTCACCAGCGTAATGATCACTCAAATAGGCCGCTACGGTTTGAATCCGTTCCAAATCCTGAGAAACCAGTTTGTGATCTGAAACTGAACGCTTTTTTTGATATTCAACCACCAGAGAGAGCGCCTCGGCTACCTTGCTCTCATAATAGAGTTTAGCTGCAATTCCGGTTCCACGGTAACTCTGTAGTTCTGATAGAAGCCGGTACATTTCCGGGAAATCTGTTGTTTGGTCGATTTCCCGAAAAGCCTCGATGGGATTCCGATATTCTTCCGGATACTGTTTTTTCAAATAATCCTCATAATATGCAGGGGTGATCTCGATGCCTATGGATCGAACCGGTATATTTTTGTGGACGATTACTTGATATGGCTTGTATCCGCCCACATAGGTCTTGATACATCCGGCTGACAACCGGCGATACGGAGACAACTCTTCACCGGAGATGGAATCGTAACGGGTAATACTGAGACATTCCGGGAGATCAAATTCCAGCATAAAATCCTTATTGAAAGAGAAGTTGTGTATCTTGATGTCGAACAGATCCCTTTGCCCGTAGGTCCAATAGGAACCTTCGCCAACTTCCGGAGATAGCTTCCAGCAAAGCCCCAGAGGACCATACTGATCATTATCTGGTTCCGGTACAAAACCGTGCTTTTTCAGTAATGGCGCATAGTATTGCTCGATGATACCGGTCATTACAATAGATACGCCTCCCTTGTTTTGCAATGATTAGACGAATTTTTGAAATGATAGGACGAACCTCGCTCCAAACGATTGAAAGCAGGTTGTGCATGGTGTAATTATATATAACGGTTAGCCATATCTAACCAAAGGATAGCATACCTATCCCATAAAGTCAACGCATTGCAAAATAGGAGGATCAACATGAGCAACCAAATCAATCCCGCAAAAAAGAGTCTCACTATCAAGGATCTTGTGACAACCGGCATTTTCAGCGCAATTTTCTTGGTGTTTACCATGATTGGCGGTATTTTCTTTGCACCAAACCCGGTTTTGACATTCTATATGCCGATGGGTGCAGCATTGCTGTGCGGCCCTGTATATCTTCTGATGATCGCCAAGGTGCAGAAGCGGTGGAGCGTCACCATTCTTGGTATCATTATGGGGATCATCTGGTTCGTTACCGGAATGCACTGGGCTTTTTCTTTAGGCTATATTGGAATGGGAATTATCGCCGATCTGGTAGCTGGTGCGGGACATTACCGCAACAAGGCGGTCAATCTGCTGTCCTATATGCTGATGTCGTTGGGCGGCGTTTACACCTATGTGGTGTTTTTTACTGATCCGCAAGGCTGGGCCAGTACAATGCTGGAAAACGGCACGGAACAGTCCTATATTGACACAATGAGCGCATCTGCGCCTTCCTGGCTGTTGGCTGTCATCATTATCGGAACGCTGGCGATTGCTGCGTTCAGTGGTTGGATTGGTGGAAAGCTGCTGAAAAAGCAGTTTGAAAAGGCTGGGATCACCGCATGATTGGCGGAGCGTTATCCACGCGCGGACTGTGGCTGGACCCCAGAACGAAGATATTACTGCTCGTGCTGTGTATCCTCTCTGCCATGATGGCTCCATCTTTATTCTACGAACTGGGCCTTGTGGTGCTGATTGGACTGCTCGGCATTTGTTTTGGAAAGTGGAAGTATGCCTGGAAGGGAGTGCTGTTCTATGCGCTGATCGTTCTGCTCACCATCTGGATTATGGATACCATGACCGGAACTTGGCGCACCATGTTTATCGCTTTTTTAGGGTTGTTCCATAAGGTCTACCCCTGCGGGATGCTGTCCGGCATTGTCATCTCCACTACAAAGGTCAGCGAATTCCTCTCGGCGATGAATCGCATCCATGCACCCCAAAAGCTGGTAATCCCCTTGGCGGTCATGCTGCGTTATATCCCTACCATTCAGGAGGATTGGCGGTTTATCAAGGATGCGATGCGGATGCGGGACGTCTCACCTTCGCTTAAGGGGCTCCTGACACATCCCGGAATAACGGTGGAGTGTATCTATGTTCCGTTGATGATGGCGGCATCCAAAGCGGCGGATGAACTGTCCATCGCTTCTATCACCCGCGGCATTGAAAACCCAAAGCCTCGAACTTGTCTGGTGCAGATCCATATCGGGTTGATGGATATTGCGGCAGTCTTTTGCTTTGCAGGCGCGTTGGTTGTCGGGCTTTATGGAAAGGGGGTGCTGGGATGATTGAGTTAAAGCATGTGTCATTTACTTATCAAGGACAAACAGGAGACGGGCTGCATGACATCAACCTGACCATAGAGGACGGAGAATGTGTGCTGTTCTGTGGCCGGAGCGGCTGCGGGAAGACCACCATCACGAGGCTTGTAAACGGTTTGATCCCGCAATTCTACGCAGGAGAACTGGCGGGCAGCGTACTGGTGGATGGTCAGGAAGTCAGTGATCTTCCCATGCACCAGATTGCCGCAAAGGTTGGATCGGTGTTTCAAAACCCAAGGACACAGTTTTTTAATGTGGATACAGACAGCGAGATCGCTTTTGGTATTGAAAATCAAGCACTTCCAGTTTGCCAGCTGAGAGAACGCGTGGATCGGACATCGGCAGAACTTCACATTGAAAATCTCCGTAATCGCAACATTTTCGAGTTATCCGGTGGAGAAAAGCAAAAGATAGCGTTTGCCTCAGTCTATGCAATGAATCCTCAAATATATCTTTTGGATGAACCGTCCTCTAATTTGGATATGCGTTCCATTCAAGAATTGGGAGAACATCTCAGGCTGATCAAATCACAGGGAAAAACCATATTGATTGCAGAACATAGGTTATACTATTTGATGGATCTGGTGGACCGGATTGTGTATTTGGAACACGGGAAAATCATGCAGGTCTTTACGCCGGAAGCATTTCGACAGCTGTCGGAGGATACCCGGGAACAAATGGGCCTTCGAGCGATCGATTTGCATCGTGTTCTCCCACCGCGGAATCATTCCCTTGCGCCTGTTTCAGATCCTATCTTGGAACTTAACAATGTAGCCCTTCACTATAAGAAGAGGACCATTTTGCACGACATCAGCCTTACAGCAGCAAAGGGAGAGGTAATTGGCGTCGTTGGCCACAATGGGGCCGGAAAAACGACCTTTTCCCGTGCTTTGTGCGGGCTTCACAAGGCCTGTGATGGTCAATTCTTTTGGAACGGTCTGTCCATGGATCACAAAGATCGCCTGCGGCATTCCTATATGGTCATGCAGGATGTGAACTACGAGCTTTTTGCGGATAGTGTGGAGTCAGAATGTACATTCGGTATCCGCAATCCGAAACAGACGCTCGTTGACGCAACACTGGAAGAGTTGGCCCTGGCCCCATTCAGAGACCGCCACCCCAATACCCTGTCCGGAGGTCAAAAGCAGCGGGTGGCGGTAGCGGTCAGCATGATTTGTGGGAAAGACCTGCTGGTGTTTGACGAGCCGACCAGCGGGCTGGATTTTGATAGCATGACACAGGTTGCGGGTCTGATCCGGCGGCTGTCTGATATGGGAAAAGTCATCTTTATTGTCACACATGATTTTGAATTTGTCAGTCGTACCTGTTCCCGCATCCTCCACTTTGATGAAGGAGAAATGCCCGACGATGTGCCTGTTACCATGGACGCTCTCCCTACATTGAGAGAATTGTTCTCCATTTCAGAAAGCAGGCCGGGACGGATAGAACACCGGAAAAGCCGATTCTGTTCTGCCGATTGCTGACGATTGCAAAAGCCGCATGGCGGAATGTTCCCCATGCGGCCTCTTGGTTTCTATTAAGGATCTTTCCTTTCCATGTCGGTTTTTTCCGTGAAGTAGTTGCAGTATGCTCTGCGGTATTCCGCAGGGGAGCGTCCGGTGTTTCGCCGGAAGATCTCCGCGAAACGGCTGGGATTCTGATACCCAACAATGGCCGCCACCTGGCTCACCGGCAGGTCGGTTTCCCGCAGCAGCCGCCCAGCCTGCTCCGTGCGCTGCCCCTGAATGTACTGGGTAATCGTGCAGCCATACCGGACATGGAAGGCATCCTTCAGCTTGGAAATACTCATGCAGCCAATACGGCTGAGACGTTCCAGCGGCAGTTCATCCGCACAGTGGGCCGTGATGAAGGCTGCCACATCGGCCAGCCGTACCATATCCTCCGCACTGACAGAACGGCGGTTCTTGCGCTTCAGGTGCCGCTCTGCCACCAGCGCCACCGCCTCCGCCACCTTCCCATCATAAAACAAACGGGCGGGAAGCCCCTCCCCTCGGTAGTCGCGCACCTGTTTCAAGAGCTGCACCATTTCCGGGAAGTGCTCTGTCTGATCCAGCGTTTGAAAGGACTCCAGCAGGCTTTGATACTCCTGGGGAAACTGGCGGCGCAGATAATCCCGGTAGTAAGCCGGGGTGATCTCCACGCCAATGGAAACGATGGGGATCTGCCTGTGGATGAGCGCCCGGTATGGTTCCCGACCTCCGATAAAACTTTTGACACAGCCTGGAACAAGACGGCGGCAGGGGGAGAACTCCTCCCCGGAAATGGATTCATACCAGGTGACACTGAGACTCTCCGGCCAATGGAACTCCAGCAGCTGATCCTCATGGAAAAAGAAATCATGGATCTTGATGGTATAGAGATTCTGCTGCCCGTAGGTCCAGAAAAAACCGCCGCCCTGCTGGGAGGTGTGCCGCCAGCACAGCCCCATGGAGCCGTAACGCCGGTTCTCCGGATCTGGAAGAAACCCGTGTTCCTCCATCGCCCGGCCATATTGTTGCTCCAAGTCTTTATTTGCCGCCATAATCTGTCACCACCTCGATCAGCCACATCTCCACCCCAATCAGCCGGAACCGCGCCCAAAGCCTTGCGATACCGCTGTTTTGCCGGTAGGATGGATGTTGGTTAGTATCTGCTAACTAAAATATCACTTCCCGGCGCTCTCGTCAAGCCGGGGGAAGGAGGAACAGACGATGAAAGAAAAACGGCCATCACCGGTGATGCGGCTGCTGCAGTGGGCCGGGCCGGAACGGAAATGGCTGATCCTGTCCGTTTTGTGTGCCTTTGGCAGCGGTATTCTGGTCATCACATCGTATATTGGCATTTACCGGCTGATGGATGCGGTGCTCTCCGGCGCCTGTACCAAAGCAGTTATCGCCGACTGCGCTTTGCTGGTCACGGCGGGCACCGTGGGAAGGCTGGTGCTGCTGGGTACTTCGGGTGTGCTGTCTCACAAGGGAGCCTATGGGGCGCTGTTTCGAGTGCGGTGCATGGTAACGGAGCATCTTGCCAAAGTGTCTCTTGGAGCCTTGGACGAGCGGAGCACAGGCGCGGTCAAGACCGTTCTCAATGAGGACATCGAGAAGTTGGAACTGTTTCTGGCCCACAACCTGCCGGAATTTGTGGCCTATCTCACAGGACCGGTTGTGATTTTCCTGTATCTGCTCTCCGTCAATGCCCCTCTGGCCCTGGTCTCCCTGCTCCCGCTGCCCCTGGCCGGCATTGTGATGGCGGTCATCTTCCGAAGAATGAAGGGGGTCTTGTCCGATGTCAACCGCTCCCTGGTAGGCTTTAATTCCGTGATGATTGAGTACATCTCCGGTATGCGGCTGATCAAAGCGTATAACATGGGCAGCCGCTCCTTCCAGAAATTTTCCCATGCCATTGAGGAGGAGAACCGGATCTGGAACCTGGTCACACACAAGACGGCTCCGCCCTATGCCGCCTTTCTGCTGCTGGTGGAGTGCGGAATGGTGCTGATGGTTCCAGTAGGCGGCCTGCTTTTCCTCCGGGGAAGCGTTACCGGCAGCGTATTTCTGCTCTTTGCCTATGTGGGCGGGATGTATCTCACCGAGATCCTGCCCCTGCAAAAACTGGCCACCACCTTTGCTCAGGCGCTTTCCGGCGTGAAAAAGGTGGAGGAGATCCTGGATCTGCCCACCTTTTCCAGTGGCGCGGCCTTTCCGGAGACCTGCGGCATTACCCTGGATCATGTCTCCTTTTCCTACGATGGAAAGACCGGTGTGCTCAGGGATTGCTCCCTCACTGTGGCGCCGGGGGAAAAGGTGGCGCTGGTGGGGGTGTCCGGTGCAGGCAAAAGCACCGTGATCCAGCTGATGGCCCGCTCTTACGATGTGACCCAGGGAACGGTCCGCATCGGCGGCAGAGATGTGCGGGAGCTGGACTACGAGGACCTGTTGGACCATATCTCTCTGGTGTTCCAGAAGACCTTTCTGACCCGGGGAAGCGTGCTGGAAAACATTCGCATGAACTCGGGAGCAACACTGGAGCAGGTGCGCGAGGCTGCCAGACTGGCGCAGATCGATGATTTCATCCAATCGCTGCCCCAGGGCTATGAAACCAAGGTGGGTACTTTCGGCTCCCGTTTCTCCGGTGGGGAGCGGCAGCGGATTGCCATCGCCCGAGCTATTTTGAAAAACGCCCCCATTCTGATCCTGGATGAAGCCACCTCAGCGGCTGATCCGGAAAACCAGGTGGAGATCGACCGGGCCATTGAAAACCTGTGCCGGGGCAAGACAGTTGTGATCGTGGCCCACCGGCTGGGCGCCATCAAGCTGTGCGACAAGGTGGCAGTAGTGGAGAACAACACCATTACCTGCTGTGGTACCCATGAAGAGGTGCTGGAGAAAAATGAATACTACCGCAGGGCTTGGGCGGATTACCGGGCTGCCCGTGCCATTGCCTATTCCGTGGAAGGGGGTGTGCAGCATGCGTGAGGCAAATGTGTTCCGTAAAAATCGGGCCTTCTATTCCGGTGTGATCCTCACGGTAGTGGAAGGGCTGCTGTCCGGGTGCAGCTACTTGTCCATTTATATGGTTCTGTCCGGGCTGTCTGAGGGCAGCCTGAGCGCACAGCGGCTCGGGCTGCTGACTGCGTTTCTTGCGGGCATCTTCCTGATTCGACTGGTCATTTACGCCGCCGGTTACACGCAGGTTCAGCTGGGCGGAGCTGCTGTTTCCAAAGGACTGCGGCTTCGGCTGGGTGACAAACTCAAACAAATCCCTCTTTCCCGCTTCACCCAGGGACAGGTGGGAGAGTATGTGAATACCATGACCAGCGATGTGGGCAGCTACGAGAAGATCCTGACCCACTCCAGCGGCAACATCACCAAAAACGCGGTGCTGGCCGCCATGCTGGTAGGCTTTGTATGCAAGGTGTATCTGCCGGCGGGGCTGATTCTTTTCTTGGTGGTAGCGGGGCTGATCCCAAATCTGTGGCTTTCCTTCCGCGTTGTTGCCAAATACGGCGTGGCCAAGCATGAGGTCAGTGCCGAGACGGTCAGCAGCATCGTGGAGTACATCGACGGTATCCAGACCTTCCGTGCCTATCATATGGGTGGCGTCCAGAATCAGGCTACTACTGAGGCGATGCGGAGGTTCAGCCGGGTGTGTTATCTGTACGAGGCAAAGGGCATCCCTATTGGCTTCGGGTATAACATTCTCAGCTGGTGCAGTGTGCCGGCCATCATGGCGCTGGCAGCCGGCCCCTGGGCAGCCGGTACGCTGAGCAATGTGGATTATCTCATGGTCTCCATGCTGCCCATTCTGCTGACCAAGCTTACCACTGCCATTTCCATCGATCTCTTTGAATGGAAGCACCTGATGGTCTCCAAGAACAATATCCTCCAGGTGATGGCGGAACCGGAGGAGAGAGGTTCCATGGCGCCCTTCCATCCTGCTGAGCAGAACATCACCTTCCGCTCGGTCTCCTTCTCCTATGTGCCGGGAGAGCCGGTGCTGAAGGAACTGTCCTTTACGGCGCCGGCAGGAAAGCTTACCGCCATTGTAGGAGACTCCGGTTCCGGAAAATCCACCATTCTCAATCTGATCGCCAAATACTACGAACCGCAGAGCGGCGACATCTCCATTGGAGGGCAGTCCATTGAGACCGTGGCGGCAGAACGGGTGCTGGAGCAGATCTCCATGGTGGATCAGCAGGTGTTCCTCTTTGATGATACAGTTCGGGAGAATATCCGCCATGCCCGCCCCTCGGCCACAGACCATGAGGTGGAGGCCGCCTGCCGTGCGGCTGGATGTGACGGCTTCATACAGAAGCTGGAGCATGGCTATGACACCCCTATTGGGGAAAACGGAAACTTTCTCTCCGGCGGGGAGCGTCAGCGTCTGTCCATCGCCCGGGCTATTTTGAAAAACAGCCCCATCCTGCTGTTGGATGAAGCCACTGCCTCTCTGGACATTGAAAATGAGCTGGCGGTCAAGCGGGCGATCCTGGGGCTTTTGTCAGAGCGGAAGACAGTAATCATGATTGCACATACCCTGTCTATCGTCCGAAATGCGGATCAGATTCTGGTGGTAGCAGACGGGAACATTGCGGAGTCCGGCACCCATGAGGAGCTGCTGGCCAGAGGCGGAAAATATGCCGCTATGTGGGCAGCTGAGCAAAGACTGTCCAATTAAGCGGAGATGCTTCCCCGGCACTGACAACGATTCCTTCTCTTCCTATCCCAATAAAGAAATCAAACGGACTGCAAATTGCTGCCCAGTTGATTCCCTTGCCAGAATGTTCATGGCTGCAGACAGAGAAGCGGCCGCTGACAGAATATCCTTGTCAATGGCCGCTTTTTGTCATAATTCAGAATTCCGGAATCACGCCATTATAGCGATCCGCCTTTTCCAGAAGCGGCCCTCTGGCGCCCATGGTGAAGGCAATGTCGCTGCTGCGGATGGATAAGAGCCGTAGTCCCGAGAAACGCGAAGAAAGTCCATCAGCGGATTCGTCAGATGAACCTGCCCGTCTGTTTTCACAGAGAGCCAGCAGTGGTAGCGTCCTTTGCAAAAAGAGCCACGCCTTGTACATGGACTCTAATTGTCATCAGCAATCGAAAGGTGTGCCCTGCGGCGATACTCCAGCGGCGGGCAACCGAAGTGCCGGACAAAAACTGCGGCAAATTTGCTCTGATTTTCGTAGCCTACCTGTGCTGCGATCTCCGCCACTCGTAATTCGCTGCTCTGCAGCAATTCTGCTGCCCGGCGCATCCTCACCTCTCGTAAAAATGTGGAGAGGTTTTCTCCAAACACACCGCGGAAGTAGTTCTTAAGACTGGTTTCGGCAACCTGGAACCGCTCCGCCAGTTCCCGCGCTGTATGGTTCTGGCTCAGGTCTGCGCACAGAATGTTCCGTGTCTCCCTGGCGATGGCCACTTGGGAGCTGGTAAAATAGCGGACTGCGGGACTGGTTTCAAGAGGCTGGCGTTCTACCTTCCAAAGCAGCAGGGCGGAGAGAAGTTTCAGCAGTCCCACTTCCTCCGAATCTCGAAGCTGCCACAGGTCATCCAGCAATGTCTGCACACAGGCAGGCGTGGGTCCCAAATACAGTCGGCGGGAGGTATGCAGGTGCTCCATGATCCCCTCCGGGCTTACTTCCCCCTCCTGAAACAGTGGATAGGGACGATGAGCCAACAAATCCAGATCCAAAAACAACTCGATACCCTCATAGAGACCGCTGGGGTAGCGATACTCCTCCTGAGCCTGCTGGGTTCCTACGGCCATGTGTCCTTGAGAGAGAAAGGCAAACTGTCCATCCTCCAGCACCACCTCACAGCGCCCCTTCTGGCAGAAGTTCAGCAGCAGGATGTTGGCTGCCTCGTTCTGCGCCAGAGGCCAGACCTGGGTATAGATCCGGTTGAAGGAAAGAATTGCGCCCTCCCACAAAGAAAACAGTCGCAGGCTTCCGTTCTCTGAACCACAGCGGGTCATCACCGTAGCCTTGCCATTGGATCGAACCTTCACATCGCCTGGGAAACGGCTGGCATCAAAAAGTTGCGACATATTGGACATGGGCAGCGCCTCCGTTGTTTGATTTGGTTTGATTGTAACTGACTGGGGAGGAGTCGTCAATGATTGCTCAAAAACTGCAAGCTATTTGGAGCTAAAATGCCTGTATGGAGTTGCCGGCAGGTAGTCAGCTATGCTATTCTGTTTTTTGGTTAGCTAAGGCTAACGATTATAAACAGGAGGAATTTCAATATGTCTCAATCATTGGAACAGGGAAAACGCAAACTGACTGCCAAAGACGCCATCACCGCCGGCGCACTGGGGGCGGTGTGCATTGCCATTCGCTTCCTTTTTATGCTGGTGGGCGGTGTCAGCCCCTACGTATGGTTTGCTACCCACTTTATTGATGCCATTCTGATCGGGCCAGTGTTCATGCTGATGGTGGCCAAAGTGCGGAAAAACGGCCCTTTTCTTCTCACCAGCCTGATCACCGGCGTGGTGCTGGTGGCTGCTACCTGGATGTTCCCCATCACAGGACTGGTGGGAGGAATCCTGTGTGAGCTGTGCCTGCGAGCTGGACAGTTCCGGCGGAAAAGCTGGCTGATGCTGGGCTTTTTCTGTTTCAATCTGGGCTTTATCGGGGACTTTCTGCCCCTCTGGTTTACCAAAGAGAGCTATTTGGAGTATGCCGCCCAGATGATGGACGCTGGCTATATGGCCACGATGGAGGGCCTGCTGACCTGGCCGGTGTTCGGGGTCATTGTACTGAGCATTCTGGTGGGTTCTGTTCTGGGGTCCTTGCTGGGTATGAAGCTCATGCGTAAGCATTTTGTCAAGGCCGGGCTGGCCCAATGAGGACGAAGAATATTTACCCTTCTTTTCTCGATCCTCGAACCAAGATTCTAATCTGGCTGTTGGCCAATGTGGTGGTGTTCACCTGGAGTCCTGCGGTTTTCCAGCTCGGTGTCATGGTAGCCTATTTGATTCTCTTTCTGGTAGAACGGAAAGGTACCATGCTGGGAGGGCTGCTGGCGACATATCTGGCTATCCTGGCGATACAATACTGGCTGTTGCCGCTGTTGCCCGGCTCTTTGGCTACGGTCTTTGCTACGGTGACCTACTTCATTCTGGTGTTCCCCTGTATTGCCGGCGGTGCCTATCTGATTGCCACCACCAGCGTCAGCCAGTTCATGGCTGCTTTGGAGAGGATGGGCGCTCCTCGGAGTTTTTCTATTACCCTTGCGGTGACGCTGCGCTTTCTGCCTGCACTTCGGCAGGATTTGCGCCATATCCGGGATGCCATGGCCCTTCGGAATATCCGTGGTTTTGAGGAGAAACTGGAGTGCATTTATGTACCAATGCTCATGGGGGCAGCCCAGACAGCAGAAGAACTCAGCGAATCCGCCACCGCTCGGGGCATCGAGTACCCAGGAAAGATGTCCTCCTGGCGGCCCATCGGATTTCACATCCAGGATGTGGTGGTCACACTACTGTTTCTGGCCCTCTGCGTGGGCGGGATCTGCTGCAAGGGGGTGTTGCCATGATTAGCTTTGACCATGTGACCTATGCTTATGAGGGCAAGGAGACGCCAAGCCTTCGGGACTGCACCTTTTCTGTGAAACCGGGGGAACTTATCCTGCTCACCGGAGAGAGCGGCTGCGGCAAGACCACAATCATCAAGCTCGTCAATGGCCTGCTTCAGCATACTGGAGGTGGGACGCTGGCGGGAACTGTTATGGTTGGCGGCCAGGATGTGGCACAGACCCCGCTGTGGGAATTGGCGCGGACGGTGGGCTCGGTGTTTCAGAACCCCAAGTCCCAGTTCTTCAATCTGGACACCACCAGCGAGGTACTTTTTGGGCTGGAGAGTCGTGGAGCGTCCCACGATGAAATGGCACAGGCTCTGGAATCCGCCGCCCAAGTCTGCGGAGTGGGGCCGCTGCTGGAGCGGAGCATTTTTGCTCTGTCCGGTGGAGAGAAACAGCGCATTGCCTGCGCCAGCGCCTGGGCCATGGGGCCGGAGCTGTTTGTACTGGACGAGCCTTCCTCCAATCTGGATGGGGAGGGTATCCGCCAGCTCCGGGAGATCCTGAAACAGTTGAAAAAGGGCGGAAAGACCGTGTTGATGGCAGAGCACCGCCTTTGGTACGCTGCGGATCTTGCTGATCGGGTGTTCTATCTGCGGAGCGGGCAGCTGGAACGGGAATATAACGGGAAAGATTTCCTCGCTCTGCCCGAGGAGGAACGCCGCTCCATGGGACTGCGGAGCATTGCGGAGGTACCGGTGTCCTCGCCTGAGCCAAGCCCAGCGGCTGGAGCAGACGGCTTGATGGTTCGGGAGTTGCGGGCGACCTATAACGGTGCGGCTGTATGGGAGGGCGTATCCTTCCATGCGCCCAGGGGACAAATTACCGCCATTACCGGCCAAAACGGGGCAGGCAAGACCACCCTGGCCCGGTGTCTGTGCGGTTTGATGAAGGAACAAAGCGGTACAATTTTTTGGGATGGAAAGCCTCTGAGCCGAACGGAAAGAAGGCGGAAGGCGTTCCTGATCATGCAGGATGTGAACCTCCAGCTTTTTGGAGACAGCGTGCTGGCAGAGATCCGGCTGGGAAATACGGCCACAGAGCAGGAGGCTTTGACAACCTTGGGCCGAATGGATCTGGCTCAGTATGCGGATACTCACCCCATGGCTCTATCCGGCGGGCAGAAGCAGAGGCTGGCCGTTGCAGATGGCTGTTTCAGCGGAAAGGAACTGCTGATCTTTGATGAGCCTACCAGCGGACTTGACTATGGCCACATGCTGGAGGTGAGCCGACGCCTCCGGGAGTTGGCGGAGCAGGGACTATGTGTGGTGGTTATCACCCATGACGGAGAATTCCTGCGGGAGAGTGGGGCTTGGACGGCGGATTGGCTGCCAAATGACAAGCAGCGATGAAGTGTCCAGGAAATAGCCGCCTATATAACAGAAGGGGGACTGACTATGCCTTTGCACAAATCGGGTGAAGATTATCTGGAGGCCATCCTTGTTCTCCAAAAGAAAAAGGGCATGGTGAGGTCTGCGGATGTGGCTCGGCACATGGATGTGTCCAAGCCCAGCGTGTGCCATGCGGTGGCTACACTAAAAAAGGGCGGCTTCCTACTCATTGATGTAGATCACTTCCTGCACCTGACTGATCTCGGCCGTGAGGTTGCCGAGGATACCTACGAAAAGCATCTCTTTTTTACAGAGATACTTGTGGCAGCTGGTGTCGATCCTGTTACTGCCGAACGGGATGCCTGCCGGATTGAGCATGTAGTCAGCAAGGAAACCTTTGAGCGACTGAAAGCAACTCGTAAACTGAGTGGGAAAGCGGTGATATCATCGGACGAGTCATGATTCTGGAGCTGCACGAAAGAGATACGGAAGTTTTGGAGCAGATCCTGTCTATCCTCAAAAACCACCCTGAGATAGAAAAATTCGAGATTGATGAGGAACCGATGGTGTCGCTCCCTGGTCTTGAGATCTTTCCAAGCAGACGAAAGGTTTTTCGGGATCGACAGGAGATTCAGCTTACCGCAAAAGAATATCGGATTCTCCTGCTGCTGGCCACCAACAAAGGCCGTGTGCTGACCTACGCACAGATTTACGAACAGGTCTGGGGCGATTTCACTACAGGAAACGAAAACAATACGATAGGTTTTCATATCTGCAACCTGCGCGAGAAGCTGTATCGGGCTAATCCAGATGCCCCGTTCTACATTCGCTCCGTGCGGGAAGTCGGATACTGTCTGGATGTCGATGAACCGTAATTCCACCACTATTTTCTTTCGCATGGATGTCTTTTCTCTGACCTAAATCTCTGATAGAGTGAGTCCTTCTGGGTGGTTCACAATGAACCGCCCCTGGGTCCAGCGAATGGGCGCAGTTCTCCCTTGGCGGAAGATTTTGAAATTACCATTCATTCAGAGAGTGGTTTGTACTACATTTTGGTACAAACCACTCTCTCTTTTATTTCACGGTATAGAGATTGGAGGTGCTGCTCCCATTCGGCCTGTGCCGGGAAGCCTTTTTCAGATAGCCGCGCTGCTCCAGATCGTGCAGCGCCCGCTTGACCGTGGAGCGGGACAGCTTCATGTCCGAGGCAATGGTCTTAATGCCCGGCCAGCACTTTCCCTCGGCATCGGAGCGATCCCGCAGGTACATATAGACCGCCTTCGCTCTGGAGGGAAGCTCAGTGTCGGCGTAAATCGTTCCGAAGTAACTCATCGTTCCTCCTCTCCGAATGTCTTCATTTGCTTTCCTCTTTTTACAGCTCTCTCCTGAGCCGGAGCATGGGCGATGCCGCCCCGGCTGGATACCGCATAGCCGCGGCTTTCGTCCATCTCCTCCGGCTCACTGAGCTGCGGGAGATTCCGCTCCAGATCCACCCGGTTGGCATAGGCCACCGCTCGGTTGGCTCTCTCCGGCACCACATACGGCTCCCCGAAGGTAATGCCCCAGTTTAAGAAGAGTTGGAGCCGGGTCCGCATGGGATGAGTGCCGGTTTTCATGACGATAAAGCTGCCCTTGGGAATGGATTTTAGCTCGTCGGGCGTCAGCAGGGCGCGCTCCATCATCTGCAGGCTCTGGCTGGGATCGTTCTTGCCACGGCTCACCGAGCCGGAGAGGACGGTGCGGCTGCCCAGGGCTTTGGACAGCACTTCGGCGGTCTGGCTGTTGGGTGCAAAGCCGCCGAAGATGGTGTCCTGGCAGTTGTCCTGAATGATCTCGCAGCCCTCTTTCCCGTAGTTTTTTTCGAGCTGCGCTAAGGACTGGATGATCGGCACGAGCGTTAACCGGCGAGAGCGTCCAGCGGAGAAAAGGGGCAGTATATCAAACGGGGGCATGGTGCCGAATTCGTCACAGAAAAGCACCACCCGGTTTTTCAGCTTGCCGCCGTTCTCATCGGCCACAGCGAACAGCTCCCGGCTCAGGTTCTGGATCATGAGACCGGCCATGAAGTTCTTGGTTGTGTCTTCTTCCGGCAGGATCAGAAAGATGGCAGACTTCTCCGAAGCAAACTTCTCGGCGTCAATGGCGCTGTCGAAGCACAGGATCTGCTCCAGCTCGCTGTCCAGAAACGCATTCAAGCGGGACAGCACGGTAGACATGACGGAGGCCATTGCCTGCTCGGCGCTGTTGAGGGCGGCGCCGGCAAACCACCGCGCCTTGTGATCCGGCGGCAGTTTTGCCATCAGGAGCTGGAAGTGGCTCTTGCCCTTGACACGGCTGGGCTCCAGAAGATCCTGCACCAGCTTGAACACGGAGACGATATGGCGGCGCTCCTGGGGGTGGTCTTTATCGGGCGGCAGGAACTCGGCCAGCATCAGGATGACCGAAGTGAGAAGCCCTTCCGCCGCATCGTAGAAGAAAGCGTTCTGGCCGCGGTTGCTGTCATCGCCGTCCGGATTGACGATGGTCTTGGACAGGATTTTGGCGTATTTCTCGGCCTTGGCGCGGGCCGCGAGATTGTTCGGGTCATTCCGGGCAATGTCCATATACCGGTTGACCAGAGTCAGCAGATTGTTTCCGTCCGAGCGGGTGGGATTTCGCAGGTCGATCACGGCCACATTCTGATACCCATAGCAGTTCTTGGCAATGGCGCCGTAATTGCGGGCGAGGTCGCCCTTGCTGTCCAGCGCCAGCCAGCTCATGCCGCTGGCGCAGGCGTACTCCAGATTGGGATAGAGAAAATAGGCGGTCTTGCCGATGCCGGAAGCGCCGATCATCAGGCAGTGGATGTCATCGCTGTCCACGAGGGCGGTGAGCTCGCCTTTCTTACCCTTGCACCCCAGCACCAGCCCCTGCTCCGTGGGCAGGTTCTGGCCGCTGCGCCATTTCTTCACCTCGAAGGGGACATGGGCATAGGTCTGCCGGATCTCTTTGGCTGTGGCCCATCTTGCGGTGCCGTGCTGGCCGTCGCCGACCGTTTTGGATTTGATCCCGCTCAGGGTATAGTAGTGGGACAAGGCGGCCAGACAGCCGATGACCAGAAACATCAGCCCGCCGGCGGCCAACAAAATCAGGACTTGGTGTGGCATGGTTAACCCCTTTCAGGGCACACCACTTCCTGCTCGGTTCCATACTTCTGAATGCGCACATCACTCTTGTTACGGCCTACTTCGGGCGAACAGGAAGTGGTGTGCGTTGTTGTTATTTACTGCATGACTTGTGCGTAGGACGGTTCCTCAGCGGTCAGATCATCATTCCAATCCTTGTGTGCGGGAATGAGCCTTTCCACCGTGTACCTCTCTGCCAGCTGTTCCTTCATGCGCCGGCTGGCCAGATGGCCAGCCTCGTCATTGTCGAGGCAGAGCAGGACCGTATTGATTTGCGGCTGCCGCTCCAGCAGCTTCAGCACCGGCTGAATGGAGGTGCCGCAGCAGGCCACATAGCTGTGGCTCTGCCAGCCCTCCGGATGGAGCGTGATGTAGGAGAGCATATCGATGGGAGCTTCGAACACATAGAGGCTCCCATCTGTGCCGATGTGGTGGAAGCTGTGGCGGGGATCGCAGCCCTCCACATTGAGCCGGAAGGCTTTGCCGAAGCTGTTGGCGCTGCGCTTGTGGGCATGGCGGGGGACGCCATCTTCATCCGTACCCACGAAAACCGCATTGTGGTAATCGGCGTCTTCATACAGCAGCTTCTCTCTTGCAAAGTGCGCCACAACGCTCCGGTCGATATTCCGGTGCTTGACCAGATAGGCATAGACCCGGCGCATATTGGAATTGGCCGGCGGAAGGACAAAGGGCTTCGGCGGCTCCTCTACCCGTTCTTCGGCAGAGGGATAAACCGTTCCCAGCTCGCCTCCCAGAAGCATGGTCACCGCCTCCGGATAGCTGAGGTGATAAAACCGCTGCACGAAGCTGACGGCGTGGCCGCCCCGCTCCTCGGCATGATCGTACCACTCGTTGCCGCGGATGGTGACACTATGGTCACGGGCCAGCCGTTTCTCTCTGCCGGAGGCAAGGAGCTTTTCGCCCCGGCAGCGGAGGAACTCCTCCAGATCAACGGAGGCGGCTCGCTGCTTCTGTTCTTCCGTGAAATGAATGTAAGTCGACATAGGCTCCTCCTGTTACATGGTCTGCTGATAGGATACCTGCTCCTCATGATCATCCGCCTTGTGGCCCATGGCCATCCGCTTTTCCGTCAGCCGCTTGCGCCGTTTGGAATCAATGCGAATCCCTGCCGGATTGCGAGGCGGCATGGAATTGTCCCGGAAGATCCGGCTCATGTGATGGAGCAGCTTGGTTGCCGCCAGCATGACGGACGGATCTCGGAACTGGTCAAAGCGGTCAAGGAAGAATTGAGCATACGCATTGCCCTGGGCAGCGGAGCGGGTGAACCACTCCCTGGCCTGCTCCCGATCCTGTTCCACATCCCGGCCCAGGAGATACAGCTTGCCCAGTGTGTACTGAGCAAACGGGTTTTCTTGTCTGGCGGCGGCGGTCAGATATTCCAGCGCCTTTGCCGCATCCTTCGCCACGGACTCGCCGGTGAGACAGAGCTTTCCAAGGCGGTATTGGGCAAACGGATTCCCGTGCCGGGCGGCCTTATCCAGCCAGCGCACTGCCTCCCCGGTACGCTTTTGAGAGAGCAGGAGCTTCCCGAGTGCGTATTCCGAAAAGTCATTTCCGGCCTCTGCGGACAAGCGAAACCACCGCTCCGCTTTTTCATGATCTCGCATGGTGGAGAGGTCATCCCGGTAGAACTTTCCCAGCTGATGCGCCGCCACCGTGTATCCTTCCGCCCAGAGCTGTTCCAGCGCCCGGACGGCTTCAGTGTGTTCCTCGTCCAGCGCATAGACATCCTGCAGGACCGTTTTGGCGGCACGATAGCGTCGAGCCTGTTCATATACGCTGTTGGATCGTTGCTCCTCATGTGCCGCCTCCGGCTCCGGCTCATCTTGCATCTTCTCATCTTCAAAAGTCGGGAGGCCGAGGCGGATGTTCTCGGCCTCCCGGATGATATCGTTTTTAATCCGGCGGAACTCTTTCTGCTGCGAGAGTGGGAGATGTTCCCGCGGTATGCGGCTGCCATAGCACTCGTTCAGCTCATCCCGGATCTGATTCCAGGTTTCGTAGCACTTCGCCACTTCCGGCTGCCGGGCCAGCTCGTCCACGATGGTGTCCACCAACGCTTTAAGCGACTTTTTCAGATAGCCATACTGCTTTTTCCCGGTGGTGGTTTCCAGCGCCTGCACCAGCTGGCGCATCTGTTCCTCGATGACGGGGTTGTCGCAGAGCTGATGCTCCATCTTCTGAATCAGCTCCCGCATGGTATCCTGCGCCGCTTCGATCAGCTCTTTATAGGCAACATCCTTCCGCTCGTAGATCTGGATCATCTCATCCCGGAAGATGGTGTTGGTCAGCTTGGAGCGCATGGCCGCAATGCCTTCCCTGGTCAGGAAGCCCTCCTTCGGATCGTCTGACCATACCATCATGTGGATGTGGGGGTGATGCCCCTCATTGTGGAAGGCCGCATACCAGCGGAAGTGATCAGCCGGTATCTTCATGGCCTTGGCCAGATCCTGTGCGTGCATCATGAGCAGGCCGCGCCATGCTTCCGCATTGTCGTACCCCAGCCGGGCAGCATCCTCACGGCGCAGGGAGTAGATGATGGTCCACACATTTCCGTCATGGGCTTCCAGCTCGGACATGGCTGCGTCGAGGTCTACCGCAGCGGCGGAGCTGAACAGGCCGTGGGTACCGCGGCGCTCCACACGGGGGCGAGTGGCGATGTAGGACAGGTATCCGCTCTCAGAATTTATTTCGTGGAGGTTTGCATCCAGCGCCATGGTGATGAAGGCTGATGCGGTACCAAGGGTAGGCGCCTTGCGGTAATCCTCATACTCGAACAGCTCCACGGCATCAGGGAAATCATGCAGGAGCTTTTGGATCAGTTCCCGCTGTCCTTTGGTGACGGGACCGTTGCCGGTCAGCTTCTCCACACCTTCGCGGGTGGCAATGTACTTCATGTACCCGCCGGCCTTTTCGGATTTGATGTAGCCGCTTTTCTGTACGAGCTTCGCCATGGGTTACACCGACTTCTGGAAGTCCAGCGCATCCTTGAACGAGATGCGTCCGTTGGTGCGCTTCATATCCCGGATGGCGCGTCCCCGCAGACGCTGGTACTCGCCTTCGTCGATATCGGTGTCGTAGGCGATGATCTGCCCCAGCACATTGAGATCCACACCCTGCTTGAACAGGAGCGAGCCCATGCGTCCGGCAAAATTGTCCAGGGTGCCGGTGAGCATGGCGGAGAGTGCTTCCGGCAGGAAGGCTCCGGCGTTCTTCGTGTTCAGGTAGCCGATGTAAAACCGGAGCGCATTCTCCACGAATTCGCTCCGGCTGGCGCAGTTGTCGAGGCGCAGGTAGATGTCTACCTTCTCATCCAGATCCTCGGAGATCCAGAATCCCTTCTTCGTTTTTCTGCTTTCGGACTTCAGTAAAACCACTCCTTTTTTCGTCAAGTCCCCGCTGAGAACCCTTGCCACAGCGGAGCTTTTCCGCATCATAGGGTCCAACAGCGCTTTCCACCCGCCGGATTGTCCCCGCTGCGAAAAGCCGGAAACTGCCCGCACTGCGGGCAGAAGTGGGAGAGCCGGGGGCGGCATTGTCCCCGGCTCTTTCTCCTGCTTCGCTTTCGTCAGCTTCCCGCCCTCTTGGAAAGCGGCCCAAATTCCGCCCGCTTCCCTCTGGAGGGGTACACGGTCGGCTGGTCGCTGAAAGCCGCACACAGCGGCTCACAGGGGGCAACACGGCGCTACATCTGCATTTCCGGGAGTTCCTGGCTCTGCTCCGCCAGATAGTCCGCACTGCACTCCTCCAGACTCTGGCCCCAGTGTTCCTGACAGTAGGTGTTCATCTTGGGGAGGAGCAGAGCCTGCTCCTCGGCGCTGAGGCGATACTTGAACGCCTCCTCGTCGCCGTTGCCCCGCTGCAGATACACCTCCAGCGTGTCACAGACGCGACGGGCATCCAGATCGTAGTTGGCATAGATGTTCAGCCAGTCGTCATTCTCGGAGGTGCAGACATCGGTTCCGAACACTTCATCCGCATTGAACGATACTTCCATGTAGAACTCCAGCAGGTTGTCGTTCTGAACAATGTCCTCGGCGAAGGAGATGTCCTCGGCGCAGAGCCGCCGGCTGCCGGTGAGGTATTCCGGTTCCGGCTCCTGGATGAGCGTTCTCTCCTCCAGACGGTCCAGGAAGATCCGCCACCTTTCGTCCGACGAAGCGTTGCCCTTCTTCATAGCGAAGTAGGCGGCGGTGCTCACATCCCGGATTCTGAACCGCTTCCAGCCATCCATGATGCTGACGGCTTCCATATCGCCGCTGTCGAGGTCGATGTCGTAGGCACCCACCACCCGGCCGGTGTTGTCCAGCCGCTCCGACACATAGGAGTTGAACTCCTCCTGAGAGATTCGCTGGGTGTGCAGCAGCGTTTCGACAAAGCGGTAGGGCACCTCGTCGGGCGGCTTGCGGATGTAGCTGCGCAGCCGGCGGGCGGTCGAGAGCAGCTCAAGTTTTTCCTCGGCCAGAATATAATCGGAGCTGCCGCTCTCCGTGACATGAAAGACGGCGAACCGCCGTGCGGCCTCCCGAGCCTCCTCCTCCGCCTGCTGCTCTGTCCAGAGCTCATGGCTGATGCGCTCGTACTCCCGCTGAGGAAGCTGGTTGCACATTTCATCAAGGATATTCTCCAGATGCTCCTCCAGCGTTTCCCCCTTCAGTTGTTTGCTCAGAGCGTCGTACCACCGCTCGTCGAGCCAGAGTGTGATCTCACGGCCCCTCATTGCATTCCTCCCATTTCCGGTCCGCACTGCTTCATCTCAGGGTACTCGGTCAGGAGGTGCCACACGCCGTTTGCGTAGTTGGCGCTGTTGACCGTCTGACCAAGAAGATCGTCGGCAGAGAGCGACATCGTGATGCCGGGCACGCCGGGATGCGCCACGGCACTTTGGCCGCTCATCAGTCCTTCCGCCTGGGCTGCGGTCAGAGGCACAAAGCCGCACGGAGTCATCAGGGAAAAGACGCCGCCAACATGGGTGGCCAGGAAATCACGAACCGTGCGTGGGCCTGCGTCATCAGTCAGATCCTCCCGAAGTGTCCAGACGCAGTGGAGCAGCTCCTCACCATGGGAGGCATCCAGACCATTCTCCGCAATCCAGCGGTCTGCCAGCTCATCCAGCGGCTCGTCCAGCCCCAGCAGAAATCTGGCGTCCTCCTCATTGATGGCGTCCTCGATATTGTCACGGATCAACCGTGCGGCGGTGATCTCCTCAGCGGCATCGATCAGCTGAGAGGGATCGGCTGCCATCCACTGCTTGACCCGGCGTTCATAGTCTGCGCTGATCCGCTTCTTCAGCTCCTTCTTGTAATCCATGGCGATCTCATCTTTGTTCACTGGATCACCTCCGGTTCCTGGTCAGGCTTCGGTGCGGCGGCTCTCGGGCTGCGCCGGGGCTTGCTCGGAGCGGCGGCGCTTACATCGCTCTCATCGATATACTCCCGCACAGGGGCGGGCACATATTTTTCATAGAGCTTTACCAGCGCATCCGTCATCTCACGGTCCAGATCAAGCTCCTTCTTGCCCATATAGCGTTTGAGCGCAGAGAGCTTCTCCTCGTCGAAGGTGATGGTCAGGTTCACTTGCTTCATTGGCACTTCCTTTCTCAGTCGTAGTTGATGTATTCGATCTGCAGCCAGTGGGTCCAGCCCCGACCCTCCAGCTTTGTTTTCACCACACCTTTTTTGGTATTCATAGCTTCAATCACATAACCGTCACCGATGTACACGCCGATGTGGCCGTCATGCCAGACAGCGAGGCCGGGGATATCCGGCATGGTGTCGATGGTTCCGGATACTGAGGCGTTATAATACATCTGGTTGGCGCCAAGATCCGGCATCCCGTTGGTTCCATACTCGATGGTCATGGTGTCGGGATTGAGCCATCCGTACCCTTTGATCAGGCCCACGCAGTCTGTGGTTCTGCCTCCCAGCCAGTTGGCACGGATGAAGTCCGCATAGCTGCCGACACCGTCAGGGTACTGCTCCAGCTTGTAGGCGAAGAGCGAATCGGTGAGGACACTGCCGTATGTTCCCCAGACATAGCCCCAGCCGGACTCCCAGGCGTGTATGGCGTAGGTCACAAGGTCTGCGGCGTTCTTGGTGGTTGGATCGGTGAAGGCGGAGATGTCCAGCTCTATGCTGCTCCCATCCCCTCTGAGATACTCGCCGCTGTAGCTGCCGCCCCCGGCGCTCCCCGCAATCATGGTATAGATATGGTCGATGTTGCTCTTGTCATCGTCCGTGATCTCTCTGCCCAGATGGGCTTCCAGATTGGCGTAGGCCTGGGACAGAGAGACCGGCACCGCGACGGTGTATTCTTCTTCCTCTGTACTTGTAGTCCCGTCCTCCAGTGTCACTTCTACGGTTCGTGTTCGGGTTTCGGTGGTGTAGAAGCACTCCACGAAGCTGTTCGCCGCCCGTGTGGACGGGGCGTCGTCCCCAAAGCAGAGGGCATAAAAAACAGCCTTGACTCTGATCGGGTCAAGGCTGTTGCCGCTGTCCATCTGCCCGTTGGCAGAGGACACCGCCGAATCCAGAAGAGAAAAGGCCGAGCGCATTTCCTCGATGTGATATCGGAACTCCGCCGGAACTTCTGCGGAGAATTCCGCTCCGTAGAAGCATGCCTCCACCGAATAGTTGTTATGCTCCGCCCCGCCTGAGCCAAGGGAGCAGAGCAGGGCGATCAAAAGAATGACGGGTGAAAAGATTGCCACCAGAATCCAGCCCAAACCTTTCCGGGTCTTTTCGTTGGTAAGCAGCATGGCAGCGGCCTTGGCCACTGCGGCAGCGGGTATAGCCATGTATTCCACCTCCTGTTCTTTACAGCTCAATGATGCTATGATATACTATCCAAGTAATATCGCTTGCATCTTTCGTTGTTGCGTCCATTGCGTTTTGGTATCCGCTCAATGCCGTTTCTCTCATGCTTGCATTTGCAGGTTGTGTGTTATGTTACATCGACAAGGGGGAAACTAATATGAGCAGCAGATGTAAAACTCCTTGTACAGATCTACGATGAAGGGGCAGTAGTTGTAGGAAACCATCACAAACCCCTGGCACTCCAGAAGCGCATCGTGGAGGCGCTGGTGGTCTTCCTTGGGAAAGCCCACCGCATAGCAGTCCTCCGCATCGTAGTAAGGCGGGTCACAGTAGAAGAATGCGTCTTCCCGGTCATATTGGCGGATGAGGTCGACGCAGTCCTTGTTCTCGATGACCACCTCCGCCAGTCTGCGTGAGCACTCCCAGACCAGATGGAAAAAGCGGCGGATGTCGCAGGATTTTCCGGCGAAGGACTTTGCGCCGCCGCTGAAGCTGTACCGGATGAGCTTGAAATAGTCAGCAGCCCGCCGCACATCTCCGCGAGGCGCTCGTTCCAGCATCATCCTTCGGATGGTTTTGGCATCCGGCGGTTCCAGATATCGCTGGGTCAGCTCCATCTCCTCGTCCAGATAGTCATCGGTGAATTCCTCACGGGAGAAAAACTTATACAGCACATTGAAGTCATCACGGGTGTTCAGCGGCAGGAAGCCAAGCTCCAGAAGGAGCGCCATGGTTCTGTTTTTGACACAGCAGAACAGATTGGTCAGGTCGCCGTTGAAATCGTTATAAACCTCCATGCATCCCTGCTGGATCGGGCGGCTCAATGTCACTGTCCCGCTGCCGCCGAACACATCGATAAACCGGGAATAGCGCGAGGGGGACAGCTTATGAATCAGCCAGAGCAGCTTGCTTTTGCCTCCCACCCAGGGGATGAAGCTTTTCAAGCGGTATCACCGCCCTCCAGCGGAAGGGATATCTGTCCGCTGTCGGTGAATTGTTCCAACGCTTTTGTGAGGCCGCGCTCCGCATGGGCGATCTTCTTGATCCTGCTTCGGAGCTGCCGGATCGTCCTCCGCAGTTCCTCCTCGGTGTCGGCGTAATAATAGCCGGAATCAGAGCTGCAAATGGGGATGCCATCCCCGCGCAGACAATTGATTGTGCGGCGAAGGTCAGGTCCGCGAATCTGAAAAGCGGCCTCCAGTTCACGGCTGGGGACGACTCTCAGCTCACCGCAGTGATACTCCTTCAGGTGCTTGGCGATAGGGTTGTCCGTCGTCATGAAGACTCCTTTCCGGGACAGTTACCCGGAAAGAGCACAAAAAAAGAAGGGGCCGTTCGTCCCTTTCGGGTAACGGCCCCTGTGGTGTTATGAAGTTTGTTGTGTTGCTCTGTTCACCTCCATCCAGCGGGGGAAGATATTCTACATCTGCATGGTCTGACCGGTATCCGGCTGGCTATACTCAAAGTTGAGTTCCGTGCCATTCCAGGATACAAACCCATGTTCAGCAGCGGACAACCCCATGCGCTTCATTTTATAACAGGCATATCCTTCAGCGTCAAAGCAGGCGGCGAGTAGTTCGTCTTTGGGATAGATGCCGTCCCGCATTGCCAACTCTTTTCCGTAATCGGCAAGATCCATATCACGGGGCATGAAGTGATAGCAGCGGAGATTTTGGGCTAAATCCAGGGCGTAATCCAGGCGGTGGCAATCCTCCAGCTCCATAACTGCCATAAATTTATCCAACCATCTGGGTTCTCCCTGGCCCTGTTCACTCCAAGCATAGCCGAAGTCGATGGCGTGGCGGATGAGTTGGGCGGCGGAGTCATACTGGGAGGGGATGTCTCCCAGTTGGGGCAGGCAGCAGTCCACCTCCATGGCGATGCACTCGGTCAGGGATTCCGCTTCCAACTCATCCAGCGCCAGAAGCAGCTCGTCTGAATGGGCGGCATCCATGTACTCGCCGGTGTCCGGGAAGCCCACCCACACGCCGTCCATGTTGGTTCGGCTGGCCAGCTTGACCCGGATCGCAAAATCGCCTTTGTCGGGATTCATCGAAGGGTTACTGTCCAGAAACGGATCGATTAAAGAGGTGACCTTGATAAAGTGCCCATCGCAGAAAGTGTTTCCGCCCTTTTGGCGGTAAGCCGCGCCCACTTTTTCCGGGTCAAGAAACTCCCGCGCTTGATCGGAGGGGCGTTGAATCTGCTCCATGATAAACTTGCCCAGTTGGACATCGTCCCCAGCGCCGTAGAACAGATCGTAGTGATCCAGCTGATTGGCAATCAGCATCACATCGCAGGCCATCTGCGGGCGCTCGATCTGCATTGCCCCGCGGAACAGGAGGCTTTCCTTTACCGTCATGTTCGCAAATCGCCGTTCCAGCCAGTCGTGTTGGGATTTAGTCATTTCAAAGCCGTCCAGAAGGTCCAGGAGTTGCCTGGTTTGCCGACTCGCCATCACATCATCTCCATTCCGGCATTCTCTGCCTGCGTTTCTTCGCTGAGGATCGGTTCGCCATCTCTGCGCTGAACCAGCCCGTAGGGGGTCAGCAGAGCGTTGTGTGCCGCCATGACATCCTGACCATAGTTGTAGAGGACTACGTGCTTCTGCAGAATGGACCGGGAATGCTCATCCACAATGAAGCGAAGTTCCTCTATGGCTACCTCCTCGGGGGTTCGCTGATCAGGCTCGAGCAGGTAGTCATCCAGATTTTCCGCAATCTGAACAGCGGCAGCGATATCGTGACAATCCGCCGCAAGGATAACTGCCTTGAATTTGGAAAGTTCTCCTTGTGTGCTCAGCTCCTTGAAGCATTTAGCCAACTCGTTCAGTCCATGGATATCGTCGCAGTCCATGTTTTCCAGAAGCGCAGGCATCGCACTGTCCTCCACCCGGAAGACCATTTCCGACCAGGAGGCGCCTCCGCAAGCCTCCAGCACGGCCTCCAGCCGTTCCTGTGTGGCGGGCAGATCCAGGCACATCATGTTATCCGGCTGCTCATTGGAGTGGAAGGGATACCTGCCGACCGTCAGGCGGATGCCGTATTCCGGCGCTTCGGGAATCAAGGCCAGGCTGTCATATACCTGCTTCAGCTCGGTGTGCTGCGTGACATACCCGCCGCTTGCGAAAACGCCGCCCTCCTCAAACCTGGCTTTTCTTCCGAGCATCTCAAAGTCAAGATACTCGAAGATGGAATCCGGAACTTTTTCCAGGGCAGGGATGAAATCGTTCTCCGCATAGAACCTGCCGAGCTGCTCGTCCGTCGTGGCGTTGACCACATGACAGCAGTCTGCGCTGTAGGCCAGGTCGATCATGGTGGCAACGCTGATGGGGCCGTATTTTTTTGCCACCTCCATGTTAAACAACCCTTCGAACGCTGTTCTTTCTCTGCCGTTCATCTGTCCCAGGCAGGTTGCCAGCGCATTGAGCTGATAGAGATCGCATTCATGGTTCAGATGGACATGGAGGAACTGAAAGCCGTGGTGTTCAAGAAATTCCCACCTCGGTTTGTCGCCCAAGGACATCTGGAGCTTGTCCAGCGCATCCTGGAGACCATAGTAGCTGGCCGGAAGTTCCAGATCGCACCACCGATCCGTTTTTTCGCCGAACAGCTCCACACGGAACACTTCATTCAAGGGTCATCCCTCCCATCTGGGGCCTGTAGTCCTCCTCGTATTTGGCGGGATCAGCGCCGGGGACATCCCAGCCGCACATACTGCCCACCTCCATGGCCTGGCGCTGGATGGGGCTGACGCCAAGCTGTTCGTTCAGCTGATCAGCCAGCTCCACATTCTGTTCCTTGTCGCCGGTGTCCCAATCGGAGGGGTAATAGCCAGTCTCGCCCCGGCGGATACAGATGAGATCACCGGTGGACTTGAGAGTGGAGAAGCACATCTCCGGCAACCCCTCCGCCACTTTGGGAGCGAAACGTTCCGCCTCGGTCTGGATGTCCCAATCGTCCTCCACGCTCCACAGATGGACATACAGCTCGTCATCGCCGGCGCAGATATCCCGCTGTTCAAAGCCTTCGCCCCAGCCGTCCGACGCCTGACCGGAGATGTACGCCTTCAGGGTAGTCAGTTCCTCCGGTGTGAGGGTGCCGACCACACGGCACTCGGCAACGCCCCAGAGCTGGCCGTTTCGATCCTCGACGGTGAACACGACAGATTTGACCTTCTGGTTGACGCTGTCATCCTCGCCATACCAGTGCATGATGCCGCTCTCGGATTCTTCCGGCATCCGGTTGTTGATCAGAGCTCTGAGGATCTCACCCTCATAGCACCGCAGCATTCTTCCGTCCAGCAGCGTGCAGTCATCCTCCATCTCTCCATACTCGTTGCGGGTGTAGAGATCGGCGGTCAGGGGCATATACAGCTTCAGCGTGGTGGGCTCAGGCGGGAGAACAGAGAAGCTGTCCTCTCCGATGGTCAGCGCCAGGGTTCTGCCATTGTCCCACTTCATGTGGAACTGCCCGGCATCGTCGATGTGGTCCAGAATCCCCGTGCTGCCCGGCTCCAGCGGGGCATAGGGGTCTTTCATCTCTCTGAGCTTGATCCTTGAGCCTGCGGGGAACTGTTCCCGCAGGAAGCTCAGCCATTCTTTGGGTACTGACATTTACATCCCTCCCATACTCATGCCCTGGTTGGGCAGCTCCAACTCCTGCCGGAGACGGTCTACCGCCTCCAGAATTTCCGGATCATTTTGAAAGCCATTCAGCTTTTGATAGTCCTCGAAGAACCTCTGTTCACCGTCCTGGGTGTGTACAAGGTCTACCGTGGCAATGCCATCCTTTGTGACGCCAATGCGTTTTTCAGGCCGGTTGCTGGAACAGTAAATCAGTATGGCATCTGACAAGGTCAGGTCCCGATGGAACTCCTCCTCCTGGGTATTGCAGTCGGTGATGACAAACCAGCTGTAGCTGTGGGAAAGCGACGGGTCAGCCGCATCCAGCAACGCTTTCGTCCCTTTTTCTGTCAATCCGTAGTTACATTCCCGACGAGGGTTTGCTTCGCCGCCAAAGTCCAGCAGGATGTCATCCACAGCCTTGCGGATGGTGGGGTCATCCGTCAGCGTTTCGCAGTGGAATCCGGTGGCGGCCACATAAGGTAATTCTTCCCGAATGGCCGTCAGATATGTTTCTCCATCCAGATACTCCATCTGCTCGCCGTTGGTGAATGTCACTCGACCAACCGGCCTGTTCTGCTGGGCCATCTGCTGCTGGCGCAGATCGTAGCAGTAGAGATAGCCCTGATAGTCGCCAGGGGAAGGGGTGCAGCGGAGGCAGTAGCGGTAATGCTCGGTTTCCACAATATAGCCGAAGCACCGGCCATCCTGCGTGATTCCACCGCCGTTCCGATAACAGAAGGCTCTCATCGAGGCAAGATCTTTGAGCGGCCCATCTGCCCGAAGCATATCCACGACTTTCTGTAGCTCACCTTTGAATTCATCGGTGTTGAACCGGTCGCCGTTATGGGGCCACCAGGAATGGTGGAATCCTTTTCCGGAAGAACCAAAGTCCATTCGCACATGGCCGACCGTACCCAGCTTCTTGTCAGCAGCCTCCTCAAGTTCCGAATAAAAGAGGCCCGCTTCCTCGGGAGAAGCAGGCCTGATGTGAATCGGTGTATTTACTTTTACATTCTGCTTCATGGTATTCACCTCCGTATCCGTACAGGAGTGGTAAATTTGCCAGTCAGGATGTCTCATCCTACCCAGAGTTACTCGTTGGAATGCGATGGAGATGTCATCATCGTTATAATAACCATGATTGAAATCTGATGCACTGATGACATCATCCTTGATATCTGCGGCAAATCTTTCATCAAGGCTGGAGAAATATGTCCCAAAAGTCTTGTGAAGATATGCTTTGATGTCACTCTCCAACTGTTCCGATAAAGAAATGGCCATTTGCTTCACCTCCTCATGCGGAACAATACCACAGCTCAGCGGAAATAGCTATGACCAAAAGGCGTCCTGCCGGAGAAGTGGAGATAGCCAGCGACAGCAGCTCCCAGTGCTGCCAGGGATGCCACCGTAATCATGATTTTCTTCTTCATTTACATTCCTCCCAATTATCGGATCATGTCTTTCAGGTCATTTGCATATCAAATTCCGGCTCCGGGGACTCCATGATCTGTTCCAGGTGCCGCGGGTCTACGATGACCTCGCTTTCATTCCTGCCTGTGAACAGGGCCAGGATGTGTTCCTTCCGAATCTGCGCCTCATACACCGTTCCCTCCTCACCGAAGCGGTGGGCGAACCAGTCTGCCGTTTTCCGATCCAGTGTCCAGGACAGCGCCCTGATATTTTTGGCGTTGTAGGGGGTAACGCCCCGATAGACCGTCACCGTATCCTCCAATGCCTGATGTGCGACGCGCTCCTCCTCATCCATCAGAGACTCCGGCGGAACGGATCGGAACAAGGCCACCAGTTCTCGTTTGCTCACATTGCAGTCCTGATTGGGGCATTCCTCCTGGGTCCAGGCGGTGGATAAGAGCTGCCCCAGATCCTTCTCTGAGAGGGCGGAGGCGGAAAACTTGAGAAAGGTCAGATAATAGGGCGGGTTGAACAGCACGAAGATCTGATGCACATTTTTTGCGCTGTCTATCTGCTCCCCGACCATTTTGCGCCATCTGGCGCAGTCATCGGTGTTGTTGACCAAGTCGACCATGGCGAGGCTCCCATCCTCATTGCGAAGAGCGGAAATCCCGGAGTTCGTAAAGGGGTGGGTGACAATCACCGGGGAGAGGGCCGTTTCCTGGATCTGCACATCGAAGAGGGTGTGCGCCACCAGCTTTACGCGGAGCAGATCGGTTTCACGGGGCATCAGGAAAGGCCTCCCATCTCCATCGCCTGGGTTTCCTCAGCGAATGGGCTGCTGCATCGGCGGATCAGGCCAAACTCGGTCCGCCGGACTCCTTCCTCCGCCATAGTATCCTCACCCAGCTTCTCGAAATCCATATGCCCGTCGATGGTATCAATCAGCTCGTCATCAGCACCGATGCGCCGAAGGACTGCTTGCCCGTATTCGTAAGTGTCCTCCGGAATGCGCTCATAGTCGTCCAGATTCATGGCACAGCGGAGAGCCTCCTGCATAGTTCCCGGCTGCTCCACAGAAAGAACCGACAGATATTTCAGCAGTTCACCATCTTCACACTGCATCCCCTCAATGGCCCAAGCCAATTCGTTTGCATCTTCCACGCAGACCCCTGTAGTGGGAATGTGCTCGTCCATATAGGGAACGGAAAACGACACCTTGGTTACTGCTGCCTCTGCAAAACAATCGATTCCCAGTGTTCTTTTTACTCGCTCCAATTCTTCCTTCGTTGCCGGAAGGCAGATACTCACTTGCGCTTGGGAAGAGGAGAGGTCAAGCTGGATCTTCGATTTTTTCTCTCTGACAAGCTCATCATCCTGCTTGCGGAGCACATAGCCTGCATGGGTATAGGCGCCGCCATGCTCGGCATAGTATTCTGCGCCGATTTTTGCGAAGTCCAGGTAGGGCCAGGCTGCTTCGGGGAATCTGGGGTCACCCTGAATCTGACCGGCAACAGCGACATAACGGCCAAGCGTCACATCTGAATTGACATTGGGAATGAGGATGTAGTCCGACACCTGTTCCGCCACACGAATCATATCGTTCAGGTCATTGATGCTGTTGCCATCCAAGGCGCCGGCATAGATGTTCCGTTCGCGGGAGTCCATTTTGGCAATGATGCTCGAAAGCTGATTCAGCTGTGCAAGCTGTGTTCTGGAATCAGGGTCGAGTCTGCCGAGGTACGACGGCAGATTGGCGATCACACTTTTGATCTCGACGATCTCTGTTTTTCCTGTTTTACCAGCCTGATCAAGCTGGCTGGCCGCTTCTGTCATAGCGTCATGGGATGCGGGGAAATTGAGCGGGACAATGACAGGACTCTCACTTCGTTTCATGAAGAGTTGGATCATGCCATTCCTCCCATCTGAACCTCCTGTTCCCGCTGGCACTGATCCACCGGGCCTTCCGCCATCAGTTCCTCCAGATCTACTGTGCCAACATAGGCGATGTAGCCTCGGTCGGTAAACACGCCCGACTGATAGTCCATGTGCTGCAGGCCATACCGCTCGTAGTCATAAAACTCGTCCAGATTGGGGTCATACTCAAAATGGCCGGATCTCTGAATCATGTATTTCCCGTACTCCGCGGGGGTGTGCGCACCGGGGGCGAATTCAAACAGATCCATGTTTTCCGCCAGACGGCGGATCTGGCTGGCGTTTTCCGGCTTGGCCATGCTTACTGCCGCCCCCAACTTCTTGCGGTCATGAATCGAAAACTTCTCCACAACCAGCGCCAGCTCATTGAGTTCGTGGATGTTATCGCACTGGAAGTCCAGTGCTACATCCACTTCCTCTGGGAATGAACTGTCAGCTATAAAGAGGCGCATATCCTTTGGGTCAGCAATGCCGGAACGCTGCATGGCGCGCTCAATTTGTCCTTTGGACGCGGGAAGGTAGACCCAGGTGACATTCTTGCTATTCTCCGGTTCCTGTCGAGGGGATATTCCGACAGCAGTCATATCGGCCTCATAGTGATAGCAGGGCAGGTGCTTCCCATCATAGAGCTGTGAAAGCTGCATGCCGTTGTCATAGACCACTCCGTAGCGGGTGATAGTCCCCTCATTGTCCTCAATCAACAGGACAGCGGTTTCCACTCCGTCCAGCTGTTCCAGTTCTTCCATGCTGGCACACCCGCCATGGATGTTCATGTAGTGATCACGGCCAACCTCTTTCAAATTTGTGAAGTCCGTGATCACCGTCGCCTGCTGGCAGCAGAAGGTCAGGTTGATGAGATCCTTCATGCTGGCGAGATTCAGCTTTTCAGCCATCGCCTGAAATTGCGAAAACTCGCCCACAGTAAAGCTGTCCAGCCGCTTTGCCAGATAGTCCAACTCATCAAGGTTGACCTTGGTGCATACCAGCCGATTCAGCACAGGCCAGGCACTGTCGAGCGAGTCCAAGCGGCAGTCGGCTTCAGAGGCACCGCCGATCTCCAGTGCCTCCAACAGCGAAACGCAGTGGTCGTACTGATTTCTGGGAATGGGAAGAGGGATCGTCGCAACACCGTATTCCGGGTGGTCGGCGTTGCTCAGAACTGCTTCCATCATCACATTGCATCACCTTACTTTCCTTCAAAATTCAAAATCGCATCTCCGTGCTTAGCCAGAAGCAGAGCGCAGACAATCAGGTGGAACGCCTCATCTGTGACCAATTCGGGGGATGCGAGATCGGCAAGAGTGATATTGCGGCTGCCGGTCGAGATGGCTTTGGCCGCCTGATAAACACTGTACAGTTCCGGCTGGATGCCGGAAAGCTGGACGGACTGGAAGTCAAATCCGCTGGCATCAAACTTCCAGATCATCATGCGCCAGATATCCTCATACGCCGTGAGGAGAAACAGCGCGGCCAGATTACGGCCTGACATTCGATACCAGCGCGCACGCCAGTGCTGCCAACGCTCCCGATGACTATCGCTCAGGAAAAATCCAATGGAGCAGCCATTGAAACTCCTCTCTAAGCGGGCCTGAAGCTGCACTCCCGCTTCAGGGAAGAAGCAATCCCTGACAAACTCGTTGAGGTCAATCGCACCGGCCACGATCCGTTCATCCAGACAGACGCACTGCTCCAAAGGGCAGGGATGATTGCGTCTGAAGTTCATGCAGTATGGGCACTCCATGTCATCTCTGCTATATTGGAAACCGGGATAGTATCGGCCATGGCCTCTGGGCTTGAAATAGGGCGGGGTCATCATCTGCTGTTCCATCTGGCACAGCGGTGTATCCCGCATGAAGTAGCGTGTCATAAGGTCATGCCCATCCCTTTCTGCTTGATTTCGCAATCGTCTTCCCTGATTCCCTCATTCTCCTCCGTATCGCTTTTCTGGCCGGGCATAAGGCATTCGCCCGGATAAAGCTCCATTTCGTACAGCACGCTGTTATCACCGCTTCTGCGGTCAAGAACCTTGATGGTCGTGCCCTCAAATAAATAGTTGGATGCCTTTTCGAAATCAGAGCGGAATCCCTTCCCGTAATTACAGGTCGAATACTGATGAGTCGGCTGATCCTTGACCACGGAATAGTAAGCGTTGGTCTGAACCTCAGTCACCACCCGTACAAGCCCGACCAGGGCAGGGTGCTTGCTATGGCTGGTTGCCACCAACTCTGTCCCGGGGCGGATACAGCGTTTCAACTCAGCCAGGTTTTTGATGCGCAGCGGCGCTTTTTGTTCGTTCTTTTGATCCAATCTTCAATCCTCCTGTCTGGTTTGAGGCAATAAAAAAGCGCCGGAGTCTTATTTCTAAAACTCCGGCGCCTGAATATTACATGATCGGTTCCTGGTTGTAGGGTTCCATGGGGTGTTGCTCCTGCTCTCTTATGCGCTCCAGAGCATCGGGAGCTGCAATGGCAATCTGCTCCTGAACGCCCCGGATGCACTTTTCCTGCTCAGCAGTCAAGTCAAAACCAGCGTCCAAGGTGTCGGAACAGCAGCGGTAGATTTCGATAAGCTGCTCCTGATTGAAGATTTGCTGTTTGGAAATGAGGCCGGCGCGGATGGCGAAGTCCTGCTTGGCACCTGCATAGTTTTCCTGAAAGTAATTGCCCTGATTGAGACCTGTGCGGTCGAAGCTCCAGTCCCATGTGACGAATTGAACGCCAAGCCGGGTGGGATGGGCAGCCAGCACGGCTCCGTTGAAGTCAGCCAGCAGGCGGTAGTCACCGGTCAGGCTCTGGGCTTGCAGGGGCGGAGCCTGTTCCAGCAGCGTCATGTACTCCCGCACGGTGCAGGCCAGATCGGTGGCTCGCTCACAGGCTCGTTCCCGTTCCGGCGTCGCTACATCCTCCTGCCAGTAGCGAACGCCTCCGTCCGCTGTGATCCGGCAGAGGGGGAGACCATCCCACTCCACAGGAAGCAATTCATCCTGTTCCGGCTGCGGAGTGAATCCCTCACGGTGGAGAGCGGTGCGAAGCTCCTGAAAAAACTGTTCTCGGTTCATTTACTACCTCCTGATATTTAGTGCCCTTTTTGAATTTGTCTGAAAGCAAAAAGGGCGCCAATCTGATGGCCCGTCGTGACCAACAAATTGACGCCTCAAATTTTGTGTATTCTATTGATAGAAAAATAGCGCCCTTTTTGAAAATTGATGCTTCAAAAAGGGCGCTACATGGTTTCTGGTTTTGCCAACCTCCGAGAAGAGGGGGTTCGAATCCCACCAGTTAGGGGGAAACAGCGGTTGGCATCTATGGAATCATCCGTGAATTTTTGAGCTGAAAAAGCCCGGAAACGGTTGATGCCACTGGCTTTTCGCCAGTGGCATCTATACCGTTTTGATTTTATGGTGACCCGTCGGGGATTCGAACCCCGGACCCACTGCTTAAAAGGCAGTTGCTCTGCCGACTGAGCTAACGGATCATATGGCTGGGATGGCTGGACTCGAACCAGCGAATGCGGGAGTCAAAGTCCCGTGCCTTACCGCTTGGCGACACCCCAGTATCTGCGGCGCCATTGGGAAAAAGCAGGGGACTGGGATCATCTCCCAATCCCCTGCTCCTGTCTGGGGTGGGTAAAGGGACTCGAACCCTCGACACCCGGAACCACAATCCGGTGCTCTAACCAACTGAGCTACACCCACCAGATACACGGTGTCCTGCGCCCCACCGGCGCGCGGAGAAAAATTGGCACGCCAGAAGGGACTCGAACCCCTGGCCTACTGCTTAGAAGGCAGTTGCTCTATCCGACTGAGCTACTGGCGCATATTGGAGCGGGTGACGAGAATCGAACTCGCATCCCCAGCTTGGAAGGCTGGTGCCCTGGCCATTGTGCTACACCCGCGTACAGGGCCGTTTGCTCGCTCCACCGCAGCAAATCGTCAGCTTGCAAATAATAACATGAAGCTGCAAATTTGTCAATATCTTTTCCCGGTATTCGCAAAATTTTTTCAGCTGAAGTCCGGCGGCGGGGAGGGTCACCCCCCCCGCCGCCACAGGACTTCGCCTCCGCCGACGGTGGCCAGCACCCGAACGGTCTCCAGCTCCTCCGGCGGAAGGACCGCCGGGTCCCGGTCCAGAACGATCAGATCCGCCCGCTTTCCCGGGGCCAGGGTCCCCCGCTCCCCTTCGGCGTGGTACTGCCAGGCCGCCCCCGCGGTCAAAGCCTGAAGGGCCTCATACACGCTGATCCGCTCCCCCTGGTCCAGCGGGACGCCGCCCTTGGTCCGCCGCAGGGCGGCGCAGGCCGCGGCCTCCAGGGGATACGGCGGAAGGACCGGCGTATCCTGGTGCAGGGTGATGG